>Ga0105093_10000002_pt1 | contig 143478 bp, 106 predicted proteins | sample PPLLak3March2015_2_FD_79111 | JGI IMG/M metagenome (GOLD analysis project Ga0105093, IMG submission 79111) | Freshwater sediment microbial communities from Prairie Pothole Lake near Jamestown, North Dakota, USA - PPLs Lake P8 Core (3) Depth... | ecosystem: Environmental > Aquatic > Freshwater... | reverse complement strand
GAGCCGGACCTGCACGTTGGACCATCCGGCCCCGAACAAGTCTTTGCCCATCAGGATAACGGTATCGCTGACCGGGCGGGGATTGGCGATTCCGAGCATAAGATAAACCAATTCGCCGATCTGCTCTATCTTCGGCTTATTGTAATTGACCAGTTTATAGGTCCTGCTTTTATATGTCAAAGTATCGGTGGCTACCGCCTGAGCCCCGAGCTGTTCCCGCTTGGTCTGGGCCAGGAATCCGAACAGCCCGCGGAGTTCGTTCAGAATCGATTCGATGGCGCGGACCTGGGTGCCGATATCCCGGTGGTTGTATTCGGTCAAGAGATAATTATCGACCAGCGACATAAACTGCCCGACGTCGCTCTGCCGTTCCTTGGTGAAATAACGCTCATTCAAATAATCCTTCAGGCCGGGCTGAATATTTAAAAGCGATGAGCATACCCGGAACAGCTTCCGCATCATGACCACCATGCGGACAGGATGCATACTGGACGCCTGCAATGAGAATTCATCGAGAATCGAAGCCAGATGATAGACGAATTGGTACATGGTTTCGCGGTAAGCGGCCTGGAGGGTGGTGTTTTCGTTGGCCAGAGCCCCTTCGGAAGCCATCGCAACAAAAGCCCTGGAAGATAACGACAGCAGATTCTCCAGCCGGTTTCTGAAATCGATTATTTTCCCGGTCAGCCGTTCATCCGCCGAAATATTTATGCAAGGGGGGTAATATTTCTCCGACTGATGAACTTCGCCGCCGTGATTCAATAGTTCCGCCACCTGGATAAAATTCCCTTGAGAGAGGTTTGGCGGTTCCGAAAGGGTCACGACATAGTCGTTAACCAGGTATGGCAGGCGAGGAATTTCTTCCTGCGGATCAGGATCGCCGACCGGCCTTTTCGCAGAAGGATTCACTCCGAGGAAAACCGGGATAATCTCCCTGTTTAATTCGGTATCCGTTTTGGGGAGAATTGGCGAGGAATCGTTGATTTCAATATACTGCCCCGAAGGAGTCAGGGCCTGGCAACGGGAAATTTCGACGCGAACCTTGCGGCCATCGACCGAAAGATTCAGATTTAAAGAGCCCCTGCCAGCGAACGATTTGGTCGTTAACCCCCAGCCGTAAGCGATGTCGAAAGCGTACCACTGGGCCATCCGCTCGAAATAGCTTTCCTGTTCCCTGAGATGCCGGGTCGAGAGCAGCATCCCGTCCTGCCAGTTGACAGAATTTAAATTGAAGTCATTCATATCCTTGCCTCAGATATTAAACCTGAATGTACAGCCGCTCAAATATAAAGTCAAGGCGATAAGGAACGCAAATTGTGCGGCGGACAATCGAGTTTTTCATAAATATGTTGAATATCCCAGGGCCGGACGGACTTCCTTTTCACCCAGAGGATATCTTTTCCTTTCGGTTTTTATACTGACCCGGTAAGTCAGATTCGACGGCATACAATAGCCTAACACCCGATCGAGTTTCGCCCTGGTTTTTCCTCCCGGCAAAAGCTCTTTCAGGATTTTTACATCATCAATGGTAATGGCCACTTCATATGCGGAGTCAAAATCGCTAAACGAATTTCCCAAAACTATCTCTTTGCCAAGCCGGTCCTTTTGTGAACCGAGCCGATAGCGGATTTCAGCAGGGATTTCGTGAGTACTTCGAATACTTTCGACAATCTTAAAATCCAACTCGAAAATCAGTTTCAGGACGAATTCAACCAATTTGGCGTTTCCGCCCCAGATATAAAACTGCGGCATCAGGTTCATCCAGAGCTGAAGTTCTTCGGGGCTGTCGGCAAGGGTTAAGTCGAAATCATAAAATTCGAGAAATTTCTTCAGGAAATCGAGTTCAATGAAGCTGAAATTGAATTTCAGAGTCTGGTATTTGGCATCGGACAGCCTTCTAATCATGCCGGCATCGAATGGAGCCATAAACCGGCGGGCATTGTCTTCCCATGTGTCCGACCGTTCGGTAACTCCCCTTAAGCCGTAAAAGTACTGGTATGGCATCTCGTCGACGCCTCCCGGATATCCCACTTCGAGCATGATTCGGGTTTCGGCTTTAATCGGCGTTCCGGGGGCCGGTTCCTGGTTGTGAATTTCCCCCTTGTAATTCTGGAAAGTTCCGATCGCCATCAATTCAACCCGGTTAAGGTCCACCCCCAGTTTTTGCAGCAAGTTGAGGGCGGTATAGTAATGAAACGGGAACCGCCGGCTGCAGAAATTCGGCATGAAGATTTCACGGCGGGATTTCATTTATGAACGACCTCGATTCGGTAATTCGTATTCAGCGGAGAACGGGATTTCAAAAAACTGCTCAGGCGCTGTTTGAGCAGCACCGTCTCATCGTCGGAATAAAAGCTCTTTCCCTGCACATCCGCTTTGACAATAATGCAGCGGCGGACCCCCTCCTTGGAACGTTCGATACCGTTGGAACAGGCAACCGCGGTGATGCGGGGATCGAAGGTTTTGGTCCATGAAGCGATTTCATGAAAATTCAAGGCCCGGTCGCGGTTGCGAAGCCTCGAGGCGACCTCGGTAAGAATCTGCTCCCGGCTTTTGGCGGGGACGGCCCCCCTTACCGGTATCAGGTTGACACATTCTTTAATGCCGGGATGGTTTTCGTAAAGCTCGGTAATCTTTCCGGCGGAAATGCCGTTCGCCGCAGTTCCTCCGGTGACCGCATAGTACACCGTTAAAGAATCGGGCGGATTGCCGATTTGCTGCGAATAATCGAACCAAAGGACCAGCCGATCGCCCCGCTCCTCGAGACCGTACGCTCCGTACTTCCGGCCGCTGACCAGATGACGCGGACGGTATTCCTTGCCGTTGGAATCGGTAACGCGGGTGATTTCGAGAATATTCGCAATATCGTCGGGCAGTTCCACTTCGATCAGGCGGTAGCCGCCGGTATGCTTGAAAAGGTTCAATTCGTGCTTATTGACAATAATGAAACTGTCCAAGTACATATTAATGGGATTCACCAGCGCCATGCGGTCTCCTCCGCGGGGAAGGTTGACCCTAATCCAGTACATCCGGGCATCCTCGGGACGATCGATGAAATCGAGCCGTTTCAGTTCGTTGGCCAGGATTTCCGGAGGGGGGCCGATTTCCCAGGTGGCGGCGAAAGTATCGGGAGGACAAACCAAGCTGTCGACGATGGGAGCAAACAGGTCGCTGCTGGTCCGAAGACCGCCCCAATTGAAAGGGTCCTCATCGGATGCGAACATTCTTTCGATGGTCCCGCCCAATCCGGGACAGAAACCGGAATCTTCATAGAACCCGCCGTCGTTGTTTCCCGGATACCAGATCCCCCACTGCAGTTGCCGGGTGGCTTCGGTCTCGGCATTGATGAATATCAGGCTATCTTTGAAATCCGAGGGGTTGCCTTCGAAATCGATTCCGATATAAACTTCGGAAGCCTTATCCGGGGCGAAATTGAAATTCCCGAATGTCTGGGTGGAGGTCGGCGGAGCCACCTGGCCGCGATGGATATTCATATAATCGTCGCCGGACCGCAGGAACAAATATTTCACTTCGGCCCGAAGGATTTTCTCGTTGCGGATAGAAGAAAAGTAAAACGACTTGCCTCCTTCCCGCTCTTCTTTGTAAAAAAAGCGGGTGTGGGTATCGACCACTATGGTCGGATCCTTGGGAATACAGCGCATTAAGGTGTAAGCGGGTATCGGCCAGCGCATGCTTTCCGGACACATGGACCGGACAATCGATTCGGCGGCCACATCCCAGACCTTGTCGACCCGTTCGTCGATCTTGGCCAGCTGACAGGAGTAAAGATTCAGCAGAAATCGTATAACGGGGTCGATGCGTTCCGGCGATTCCGGAACTTCGTGGTTCATCGAGCGGAGTTCACGGTGCATATCGTTGAATATTTCCTGAGGCGATCTGGCTCTTTTTTCGCTCATGGTTCGACGATCCTTTTAGCCCATCTGATAGTGAGCTTCGAAATTTTTCTCTTCATCTCGTTCTCCGCGGAATTTTCCGGAGATCTTAATAATCATGCCAAGGACATGTCTCTGCGTATCGGAAATGTTTTCGAAAGAGACCGAAACGTTATACAGGCGCCCTTCGTACTTATCGATGGAATTGCGGATATTGGCGCGGATATCGGCTTTGTTGGCGGTGTACAAATCGGAAAATTCTTTATCCCAGATACCGCAGCCGAATTCGGGGTCGAATTTCATGGTTCCGACCCGGGTGCTTATTATTAGTCCGATGGAATGTGCGATAGACTCATCGAGACTGGCCCGGGCGAGATAGCCTTTTCGGAGGACAAAAGGGATGGCAATATATTCCATTTAAATCAGTTCAGGTTAATCGGGTTACCTTTAACGTTCACCATGGCGCCTTTAAGATCCTGTGTCCCCGAAGCCTCCACTTTCTGGTTGGCAGATGCTTTCAATTCCATGTTGGCGCCGGAATTGGCTTTAATATCACTATCGGCCTTGATTTCAACATTTCCAGTCCCTTTGATTGTAACGTTCGCGCCCGATATAGAAATGTCGCCTTCGCATGTGATGGATATAGCCGGGCTGGAAGCGTCAAGCAGGATGGAATTTTTGCCGTTGGCGTTGGTAATTTCTATGGATTCCTTGCCGCTTTCATCCTTGACGACAATCTTATTGCCGCCCTTGGTTAAAAACATCTTGATATTATTATCATCCACCTGGGTGTCGGCGTGAGGGGTGTTATCGGAATTGTATAGGGAACCGATAACATAGGGCCGGTCGGGATCGCCCATCTCGAATGCCACCAGAACTTCGTCCCCTATTTCGGGGAGGGCATACCAGCCGCGGTCTTGTCCGGCATGGAGGGTTAAATACCTGGCCCAGTAAGTTTCCCCGTCTCCGCTCCACGAGAATTTTACTTTGATCCGCCCCATTTGATCGGGATCGGCGTTATCGGTAACGATAGCGGGCTGAATATTGGCCCCGCAGTCGCGGTCGCCCGGGTAGTTGGCGTTGGCGACATCGAGCGGTTTGCACTTGAATTCGTTGTAGTATTTCCCCCCCTTGTCGAACGTATGCGTTACCCCGGTGACCCAATAGGGACCGTCAAAACGGCTCATCCCCCGAATCTGGACACACTGCCCGACCTTGATATCGGGACGAATACTCTGACCGCCGCATTTGACCATCCGACTGAGGGCGCTGTCACGGACGATGCGAACCGTTTCATCCATCGACTGTGCGTCCTTCACCTGGTTATACACGGGGAAATAACTGGTCTTTTTATAAATTTCTTTTGAGGCATCGGGGGATTTACGGGTCAAATCCGAAAGGGATTTGGATTGCGAAACATTTTTCGATTCCGACTTGAAGTCGCGTGCCTGTTCGTAATAAAACATCTGGCTGCCGTATTCCGGCTGGGCGGTTCCCAATTCCACTACGAATCCTCCCAGCGATTCGCGCCAGGTAAGATCCACCGCTCCGGAGGAATGGGCTTTGACCGCCTGGAATTCCGTTCCGTTATAAAAGGCGAATAATCCATTATTGCCTGCCATCCTCATGATGAATTCATAATCCGATTCGTTGTACTGGAGGACATGGCGATAGGTCGTGTTGGTGCTGTCAACCCTTCCGAGCGTTATCGGATGCGAGCGGGCGATGGAATTGATCAAATCGCTGGCCTTCTGTTCCGAAAAGAAGGCATTGGTTTTGGCGCCGTCCATGGTAATGGTAGGGCTTTTGGCCCGGATAGAAATAACATTCAGGGCGTCGATGGAATTATCGAAACTGACTTCGGTTACCAGGCCGATAAATTCCAGAATATGCGAAGCTTCGATTTTGCCTCCGGTCGGCTCGATTAAAATGGATATGGTCTTGCCGAGGAAATCGGTATAATCCGAAGGATCGTAAATTTCAAATTTGTCTCGGACCGCCTGGCTGAGGGTAACGTCCAGCTCGTGATGGCCGTCGATGGGCTGTTCAATGACTACCGTTTCGACGTTGTAGCGAATTTTTTCCTCATCCACTTTGACGGTACATATTGTGGCCGTTTCCAGTTTTGCCATAATTCTCAACCGGTAAAAGATTAAATCCGGGCGGAAACTAATCCGCCCGGATAAAGGGTTTTATTCTTCCCAAAGATTGTCGATTTCGGTATCGCCGATTTTAACTTTGCGGGCAAGGATATCGAACTGCTCGAACGGCTGTTCGTCGGAGCGTTGTTTGATATGCGGTACCTCGCAGATATAATTGGCGATAAAGCCCTCTTCCCAGGAAATAGCCATCATTTCGGCGTCATCGGAGTCGCGAATGGTAATCGTTCCTCCTTTGCGGTTGGAACTTCCGGAATCCATCGCCCACTGGGCAATGACCGGAGAATCGGCATCCATTTCACGCATGATCGTCAGGGAACGGGCGTGGGCGCGATCGGTGGGACGGCAGGTATCGTCGAAAGCGGTGCTCATATTGAAAGCGACCGAATGGACGTTCTTGTATTTAACGCCGTCGATTTCAAGAGTAGGTCTCCTTGCCATAACTCTTCTCCATTAATTTGGGGGTTAACCGGTTTATATTACACTTTATTGATTTTACTTGTCTTTCACATTGGTCTGGTTGCCTTCGTTCCACGCGGTGAATTCGATATTGAAGGTCCGCGCCGGATACTTCGGATTCAAAGCGACCTTGATATCGATTTCCTGGCGTTTGCGCATTTCCTCGTCGGCGAAAATTTCCACCTTAAAATCCTGTAGAATATTATCGCCGCCGGAAATCGCCCGCATGAAAGTATCGATATCCTTACGCATGGTATCGATGAATTTCTGATCGATTACCGAGAAAGTCTGCTTGTTGAGATAATTGCGAAGGGTTTTGTAGACATAGTCGTACGTCCTGCGAATGGAATAGACGTTGAAAGTATCCTTGCTGAACAGCGTGGATGCTCCCATCGCCACCGCGGTCCCTTCGAAATTGACGATCGGGTTGATTCCCTTTTCGTTGATCTTGCTGGCATCGGGCTGATTGGCCTTGAAACGGATGTACTTGGCATCGTTGATCTTGCCGTGCTTGAAGCCGGCCATCGGCTGCTGCATTCCGATAGTGGTATCGCCCTGATACATCTTGCCTGCAATCGCGGCCGAGGGTGGAATCCACATGTCGTCTTCTTCGTAGTCGTTGGCATTGCGGGCCAGCAGATAGTTGGCGAAGACGGTGGCATATTGCTTGTAGGTATCGATTCCGGCCAGATTCGAGAAACTGGGATCTTCAAGCATATCCATAATTTCTTCGAAAGTCTCGAAATTGGGAAGATCGGTCAGGACCTGCAGCTTGTTCGGTAAACCGAGCTGCCGGGCGAATTTATCGATGTTCTCCACCGATCCCAGATAACCCGGGATACAGGCAACCGCGAAGCAGTCCTTAATACTCCATTCGCGATACAGATCGGCCACGGCCTTGGAGAGGTTTTCGAATTTCTCGGGATCGTCCGGATTGGCCAGTTCCTCGGCGCTGACATTAGAAAACCAGGAATTCACCTTTTCATCCGGTTCCTGCTGGGCGTTCGCGAAGAACTTATCGATGGCGCGATAGGTCGTTTCCAGTTCGCGCGAAGCCTCGTGGACTTTCTTCATGTTCTTGACCAGGTTTTCCTCGTACTTCGCGGAGGCCTCGCTGAGATTCTTGCGAATCGCGTCGAGCGAAGCGTCTTCCGCCAGGAATTCCCGCCAGATACTCAGTCTTTGCCGGAGCAGCTGGCGCTGTTTGGCGTGGTCCTTTTTCGTTAAAAATTCCTTGCGCTGGAAATCTTTCTTGGGGTCAAGCCATTCGACCCCGCGAACCAGATCGCCGTCGGCCGTCTTGAACGACGGCAGGAGCGCCGCGAAATCGCTGTATTTGCCGAAGGTGGTCCCGAGCATCGAGGAGAATTCGTCATCGGAAATCACCTCTTCGGCAAGCTTTTCTTTTGCCGGAGCTGCTTCAGCCTGCGGCTGTGCTTGTTTTTCTTCTTCTCCCATGACATTCACCTCTTTTCTTATTCACCCAGAAGGTCGATGTAATATTTGGCCATTTTCAAGAGAGCCGCCTTCTTTTCCGGATCGGCCAGAGTTTTCTGGAGGCCCTTGTTTTTCTTCAATTGTTTTTCGAGATCGTTGAGCATTTCCTTGCCGTAGTAAATCTGCTGAAGATACTCGTTCTTTTCGATCAATTCCTTGGACGTGAAATCCTTCATTGCCCGGACTTCAAAATCGGCATTGAGCTGTTCCCCTTCCAGCGATTCCATCTCGGCCGAAAATGAGGGCTGGAATTTGTCGAATACTTCTTTCAGATTGTTGCAGCGAACCGGGGCGACATCGGCATCCTCGTCGCTGTTGAGTCGGGCGGCGTAAAGCAATTTGTTCGACGGCAGCAGTTCCACCGGGATCGAATCGTCTTTCTTTACCCGCTCGGTAGCACCAAGTATAAATTTCGCCATTTATACCCTCCAGTAGGTTTATGTTATTATTTATTATTGCCTATGGTAAAAACGTACTCGTCATCCTTGACGTCGATGGCAATAGTATCACCCGGCGTAATTTTACCGGTAATAATATCCACCGACAACTTGTTGATTATATCCCGTTCGATCGTACGTTGAATCGGACGGGCTCCAAGCTCGATCGTATATCCGTCGCGGCCGATTTTTTTCTGGGCCGCGGGGGTCAGGGTGGCGTCGATGTTCTGATCCTTCAATAATACGCCCAACTGCTTGAATTCCAAAGCCGCTATTTTCTCGACCTGTTCCTGCGTGAATGAATGAAAAATGATTATATCGTTCAGGCGGTTGAGAAGTTCCGGCCGAAATTTCTTGAAGAGGAAACCACGCACTTCTTCCATGTCGACTTCGCGGCCTTCACGGTCGGCATCGAGGATTTTGTCGGCGGCGTAATTCGAAGTCAGCACCACGATGGTATTGGAAAAATCAACCGTCCGCCCCTGGCCGTCGGTAAGGCGGCCGTCATCCATCAATTGCAGCAGGACGTTAAATACATCCGGATGCGCTTTCTCCACTTCATCGAGCAGGACGATCGAGAACGGCTTGCGGCGAACCGCTTCGGTCAACAGACCCCCGGCTTCGTAACCGACATAACCGGGAGGTGCCCCGATCATCTTGGCCACCGAATGCGATTCCATGAATTCCGACATATCCATCCGCACCATGGCGTTTTTATCGTCGAAAAGAAATTCCGCCAGAAGTTTTGGAAGATGGGTCTTGCCGGTCCCGGTGGGGCCGAGAAAGAGAAAACAGCCGACCGGACGGTGCGGCAGCTTCAAACCTGCACGGGATTTTCTGATGGCATTGGCGACTGCTTTAATGGCGTTTTCCTGTCCGATAATCTTTTTGGACAGGAATGCTTCCATGTTAACCAGCCGGTCCTTTTCGGCGGTCATCATTTTTGTTACCGGAATTCCGGTCCGGCGGGCAACGACTGCGGCGACATCGGGAGCGTCGATCACCGGTACGAGGTTTTTCACCACTTCTTCCAGTTTACCGAAGCGTTTAACCCGATCGTCGAATTCTTTCTTAAGAATATCGTAATCTTTTTTCGTCATGGTCATAAGGCCTCCTCCACGACCGGAAGGTCGGCGCGATGTCCCCAGGATTCCTGAAGCATGTCGAGGTTACGGGCGAATTCGTTGTACGCTTCCTGGAGATTCTTAAATTCCTCTCCCCCCTGGGACGGATCGAGGCCGTCGCAAGTCGCGAATTTCTTTTTCAATTCGTCTATCTGCTTTTGTATGCCGGGAAGAATCGAATTGGCCATTTCCGATTTGGTGGCATATTCCGAGGCGGCCTCATCGATGACATCGAGGGCGACATCGGGAAGATTCCGTTCGCTCAAATAACGCTGCGCGAATTTAACCGAGCCGGTTAATGATTCTTCCGTGTAAGTGATTTTGTGATGTTCTTCGTACTTTTTCAGTACCCCTTTGAGGATTCTCACGGTGCTGTCGAAATCCGGTTCTTCCACTACCACTTTTTCAAAACGGCGATCGAGAGCTTTATCCTTTTCGAGGAACTTGGTGTATTCTTCCTGCGTGGTGGCGCCGATCAGCCTGATTTGCCCCCTTGCAAGTGCCGGCTTAATCAGATTGGCGGCATCGGAACCTCCGGAGGAACCTCCGCCGACGATAGTATGGACTTCATCGATAAACAGGATGGTCCGGCCCGCCGATTTAACCACTTCGCCGATCAGGTTTTTGAAACGCTCTTCGAATTCCCCTTTATATTTCGCTCCGGCGATAATCGATCCCATATCGACTTCCATGACTTTCACATCATGCAGGGCCCTGGGGATATTCTTCGCTATTACGGCCTGCGCAAAACCCTCGACGATGGCGGTTTTGCCGACTCCGGCTCCACCTACCAGGACAGGGCTGTTCTTGCGGCGGCGGAGCAGTATCTGCACCACCTGCTGGATTTCCTTTTCGCGACCGATGACCGGGTCGAATTCTCCGGCGGCCGCCTTATTGGTCAGATCGATACAGTACTTCAGCGTCCCGGAAACTTCTTTCCGTTTGGCTTCGCCGGCTTCACCGGTTGCGGCGGCAGCCGTACTGGAGGTAGTTGCGATATCGGAAATCGCCTTACTTTCGGCAATCGCCCGATACAAATCCTCTTTGGTGATATCGAGTTTCTCTCGCACGTACCCGGATAACGTGGAATTCGGGTCGAAGACGGCAATCAAAAGATGTTCCGGTTCCACCAGGGCATCGTACAGTTTGGCCTTTTCATCGATGGCCATCTGCAGAACTTTCTGCACCCCGGGCGAAGTCATGGGGTTTTCGGGCGCGGTAGCTTTGTGCGGCAAATCTTTAAGATACTGCTCGGTGATTCCCTCGACCATCGCCTGGCTCTTGCCGAGCTGGTTCAGGATCGATTGCACTTCCGAGCCGTCATGCCGCACCACGGCCACAAGAAGATGTTCCACCTCGATTTCGATATGGCGAAAGGCGATGGCCACTTCTTTGGCGTTTTTAACTACAACCCGCGAATCGGATGAATAACTGGCAATATCCATATAACTGGACCTGTCCCTGTAATAATATATTTAGCGGTCTACGTTAAAGTCGCAATCCGGTTTGAGCGTAACAGGTTACAAAAGCAAATATTACACTAAAAGTCAAGCGGTTTATTGTATTTTAGGCTCTTGCCGCCTTTACGCGGGAACCCGGATTTAATCATTATTCCAATTTTATTCCTGTTATACCTGTATTTTCCCGTTTCGGTTTGCGAATCCCATCTCAAATTATAGTTTTCTTCCTCAATCTATTCACTATTCCGCGGATTCGACGGAAAACCTTGAATCCACAGGAACGGAGGCCGTTCCTTCGTCCAGGTTATTCCGAAAGTCTCCTCGCAGAATTTCTCTATCCGGGCGTAATCTTCATCGCTGTTGACGGCATTGTCGAACAGAAAAGTCATATCCGGATAATTGTAATGCAGGGCTTCGATAATGAAAATCCTCACGGAACGCTTCGATACCCTCGTCATTTCCAGGACCATATCGGTTCTCATGTCCGAGGCCAGAGCTTTAAGGGCATCAGGAGTCCCGATAAACCCAAGATACCTGGCCGCATCCTTTTTCTCCTCCGGGGTTGTTGCTGTCTGAAAGGCCTTAATAAACGTGCTTTCCAGGTCCATATCGCCCAGAGCCGCCGCGGCTATTCTGGTTTCGATTTCCTGAGCCCAGCCGGAGATTTTCATCAGGGAGTCGACCACTTCTTTGGCGTCGGGAGCCTTCGCCTTGGCGACAACAAGCAACAGGGTGGCATCCGGCCACATCCTGAGATTATCGCTTAGCTGTTTGCCATATTCTTTCAGAATCGCGGCCGGAACGGAATACTGCAGCCGGTCGATGCAATAGTCTCGTGTCGAAGACTTGCGGGAAAGCCCCTCACGGATAAACAGCGTGATAATGGAACGATCACGAATGAGGTCCCCCCCTTTATCGAAGAGCGGATCGATGCGCTTTCCGATTCCGGCCAATATGTGAAAAATCTGCTCCCTGACGTGGTCGTCTTCTTTCTGAAGTGCGGTCCGGAATTCCGCCAAAGCATTCGAGTCCGGCTGCCCGTTGATAATAAACGGTTCCGCGTTACCGTCGAATTCCTCGCCGCTTCGGAATGATTTTATTAGTTCTTTTATTTCAGGCAACTGACTCGCCTCCTTCCCTGAATCGGAATTGCAGTTCAGTGCAAATGCCGTCAGCAATATTACGATCTGCAGGAAAACAGCGACGGCATTCGATACTCCGGCTATGTGCGCGTTATGCTGTCCCATTGATTTTCATTTCCGCCCGGAGGATTGTAATACCTCGCAATCGGTTTGAACCTGACTTTCTGGCTGGTGCGCGAATTCGTAAAGTGCATCAGGCATTCCGACAGATTAAGATCCTTATATTCGAGTAATTCATGACCCAGTTCATGGCCGATTACTTCGTCGACTTTGGCCTGGGGGTCACTGGACTCCTGGACAAACGCCGGGTTGCCGCTAAGCCCGCCCAGCGGCCACCAGATGCCCTCGGTTGCCGGATGGGCTTTCGTTAAGGCGCTGGCCAGAGTTACCACTCGGGTACCGGTGTTACAGGCAGTCACGGTGATATTTTCATAATTTCCGGGACCGCCGAATTCGTAGGTGTCGTTGGTTATATAGGCCATATAATCGGCGCTCAGATGTGACGACATGGTAATGGTGGTGGCACCTCTGGCCGCAGCCGCGCCGAGTTTAAACAACCATTTAAGTTCTTTCACGATGACGATTTTGGTCCCGGTCCCGGTCAGGGCGTTTTTCACTCTTTGTTCCCCGGTCGAGGTTCGCCCCGCCTCGAGAACCAGCGCCCCGGTTCTGGTCGGGTCGAAATTGACATCCAGGGCGCCGCCGGTGCTGCTGTAATCGGTCAGGCTTATGGTGCATACCGCCGGTTTATAGTATCTCCGCAAGGCCGTCTGCGTATCGGTTACGCTGAAATTCGGACGACTGAGCCGCGTTGAAGTAGAAGTACTGTCCCAGACCTTCGCGACCTTGGCCGAGTACGACCGTTCACGATATACATTGACCGCCAGGCTGGCGCAAATTGGGCCGGTGTCGGAGTTGGCCCTGGCATGAATCAGAGTCTGATTCTTATCCTTGGATTTCCCTTCGATTATAAGCGGGATTTCCACCAGGTCCAGATTATCGGCCCTGGCCTCCGCTGTAGTATTATCATCGGTGGTAAAACGAAGAAATCCCCCGGTTACTCCTCCGGCAACCCTCACCAGGACTCGAGTTGTGTCACTTTTCTTAACCGATACGTGCGGGTTTTGCCCGGAGGGCGTAGCATCGTCCACTCCCGCCCCCATGCCGTCGAAACCGCGCGACTGCATCCGCGACGCCGCAAAGGTGACTCCGACTATAGTCAGGCTGGTTGAAACATTCGGGAGAGCCGAACCTCCGGTGGGGGTAAAACTCAGGTTTATTATTTCCGCATTGGCCGCAGCACTGACCCGGTTCCCTGCGCGAATTGACACCGTATCGGTAGTTTCGTTGGTCAGGGTGAGTTTTGTACTGGGGGTACTCCAGCGCCATGAACCGGAAGCCCCCGAATTATGTCTCGCTTTCAGTCTGATGGTTACCCCCTTGGGGATAACCGTCGGCGGCGCGGAACTTCCATCTTCGGCACGAATGCGGTATGGCGGAGGAACCGTAAACGTTGCGGGCCTGCCACTGGCAGCCGCCGGAGCATTCCCCACGGCGTCGGGGATATAGATTCGATCCCCGGCGTACAGCCGATCGGGATTCCCACGGAGCCTGCGGATTTCTTCATTGTGTGAGTCATCCCAGATCGTTCTCCAGCCTCCGCTGACACGATGACGCCGGGCGATTGCCCAAAGAGTATCTCCGCCGCGAATGGTATATTCGAATCCAGGCAAGTACTATTCCTCCTCGTGCTCGTCGGAATCGACCTGTTCCTGATCGGGGAATTCCACGGTTACATGTCCCGGCGGAATTCCGTCTACATGGGCATAGCCTTCGGCGTCGGTCTGCCCATCCTTGGTCGATCCATCCGGCAGGTGGATCGTGAAACTGGCATGTTCAACCGGGTTGCCTCCGGCGTCCTTCAGATTAATTTCGATATAATCCTTGAAAGTCAGGATACCCGAATCCTGCTCCTCTTTGCCCATCTCGAAGTCATTGTATGTCACAGTATAGAAATATTCCGGAGGGTTGTACGAACCACCGTATCTCTCCATCTCTTCATGAGTCGGGATTTCGTCGGTATCTTCAAAGTACTCATAGGCCCATTTTGCCTCAAGCTTTTTTCCCTTTAGAACCGAGGGGAATTGTGTGATTTTATCATGGGCGTCATTCTGATCGAATTCGTAAATAGTAATCATCACATCGGCATTATCATTGACATCTTCGAATTCACCTTTAAGATCCAGGATATCACCCCTGCGGGCCTCTTCGGCGCCCCATTCAAGCTTCTTAATTTTCGGGGGAGGGAGTACCGGAATACTTTCAGATTCACCCGACAGACCGTTCTTGGACAGCTTCACTTCGTAAAATATTTCATCGCCGATTTCGATATCTTCCGATACATCGAACCGCCCGACAAAGACATTCCCGAAGATTTCCCCTTTGACTTTTCCGAGTTTCTTGCCGCCGGTGCTCTTGCCGGTCACTTCGATCGTGGCGCCGTCGCCCACAAAGGCGGTTTGTATCCTGAATTTGGCCCGGTATCCGCTGAATGCCTGGCCTGACTGCCAGGAGGCGGATATCAGCGCGGAATCGAGTTTGACCTTGTGTTCCTGATCGGTCGCCTTGGTGAATTTCAGTTCCGACATTAATCTTCCAAAGGTTTATAGACGCCGGGGAGGATACCTTCAATGGCATCCTTCAGTTGATTTCCGACCGTCTTGTGCGTTCCTTTTTCAAATCGAATATAAAAAGTGAAGGCAAATCCATCTTTAAAAGCAAAGACATATTTTTCGATGAATTTCAATTCGTCTCCCGGCATCCAGCCGAAAGTGTACTCATATGCCGGGACTCCACCGGGGATCGATATATCCTTGTCGACCATGACCTCCATTCCCGGAAAGGTATTTTCCAGGGCCGCAGTCCGCGACAAGGCATAGTCTTCGATATTTTCTATCTGGGGATTTCGATCGATGGTCATCATCAACAGGTGTTCGACCTCGTTTTCTTCCGGGCCGCGGAAATGGTACACGGTCTGGTCCGCCCAGCCCCTGGGCAAATCGAAGGCGAATCTTCCTTTTTTCTTTGATCCGAAAAGCGCCATAAAAGTCAGCCTTTTATAAAATTATCATGCTTTCTTTTTTAAATCCGCCTGAGAGTATTTTTGGAAAACCTGCCGCATGGCTTCGATACGGTTCCCTTTCATACCGACCCAATAGTCCCCCAAACCCAAAAATTTGTTATTGAGCACCGCCATATTATCCTCGACTTCATTGACCACAGAAAATTCCTGCTTCGGCATGGTCTTATTATAAAAATCGATTATATTGGCATAGGCGCCGGGGCTTTTCAATTTCTTCCACAAATCAATAAAGAGCTTTTTCTCTTTTTCGCCGATCCCGTCAATTGCCATAATCAGTTCCGTCAGGGTTGAAACCCCGAGCCCGATAGCTTTCAGAACCAGTCCGATTGGCGCCCCGACCACGGAGCAGGTGAAAGCGCTCCCCAGCGTATTCAATACTTTCCCGCCGGCAATCACGCAGTTATACGCTGTTGTCTTGTCTAAATAATCTTCGCTATAATCAATACGTTTGTTTTTGTCTTCCACCATAAATTCATAATAAACAAACATGCCGGTATCGAAGGTATCGGCCAGGACCCCCAAAGCTCCCCCGGCCTTGCCCAGCGCCTTCGAAGCTCCCTCGGCCTTGCCCAGATAGCTTAACAGGTCATCGGCCAGGCCCATACCATTGGCGAAATAGTCGGCGGTTTTCTGAGAGGCTTCCATGAAGTCTTTGGTTTGACCGGATACCCCGGCCTTATCCCAGGCGTCACTCATAACCATCCACTTAAACATTGTGGTCAATCCCGAACCCGCCAGTATCCCCGACATCCCTTTGGGCGTAACAAAATCGTCCGCCGCCGCGCCGTTCATCTTCAAAGTGGCGGTCGCCTGCTCGAAAGTCACCGAATCCTTGATAAGTTTCTGATCTTTGAGAAGCTGAAAGACGTCCTGGGTGAATCCCCTGGCATTGCCGCTGAGATGAGTCCCCAAGGCGGCGGTCAGGACCGTCAAATTCTCACGGGCCGCGAAAAGTGGGCTGAGGGTTGCGACTGTTTCCGCGATGACCCCCTGCTTTTGCGTCTTCTGGATTTCCTTTTTCAGGCCGCCGCTTTTGGCGGCATTGATGAACGGTTTGAAAATGTCATCCACATATTTCTTATCCCAGCCCTTGGCAAACCAGTAACCTTTGACCCTGGGAGTCTTCCCCGATTCGTAAAATTTCCAGGCGACATCGGGAGCCTTGTCTTTGCTGAATCCCTTGATGCGTTTGATATCGGTTTTATCATAATTGTATTCGATTTCGTTCTCTTTCAGGTACCTGGAATTAATCACCGGCGGCGTCCGCATCAGGACCAGTTGCGCCTCGGCAATGATATCCCGGATTTGGTCGCTGTTGTGCCCGTTGGCCTCCCGGAAATTCAAATCGAGCAAGAACTGCTTATTCTCTTTCAAGGTATGATACAACTTGCGGGCACGGATATTCGCCCATTGGCTCAGACGGGCGGTTTCCTCGAATTCCAGCAGAAACAACTCGGAGGCCGTCAGCAGATCATAAAAGTACCTGGTAATCCGATAATAGCTGCGCATCCAGTCGTCGACTTTTTTCCCGGAAACATAATTGCCGAGATGCAGCGATAATTGAGTATTATCATTGATCGAGTACGAACCGATTTGGTAAAGGCTCTGCATCAGGCTGCGCGCGGTCCCCAGCGTGGCCAGATGCTTGGTATAGGATTTTTGATAGGTCTTCAGCTTTCCCACCAGGTCCATTATCCTCGGCAGAAAAGCATAACGGCGGCAATTGAGGATTACTTTGGGACGTTTCCCCTTCGCCGCCAATGGGATTTTCACCACCTGCCATTCTTTGGGGGATTTGGCTTTATCGCTTTCGTGCGGAGGTATCGGCGCCCAGGGAATATTACCGATAAAATGCACGCGGCGATCGCTGTTTACCACCGAACGCAGCCCCTGCTCATCGACCAGGTAATAATCGACCCAGAAGCGGTATATTTCTCCGGGAATCAGCTTGATCGACTTCAACTCCGGAGGTTTCTGCCCGAGGGCCTTTACATCCGAAACCCGTTTGTGAAATATGGGTGCATGAATAAACGAATGGCCCGGACCGGGACGATCGAATTCCGCAGGCTTCTTATTCTTGTTATTATCGAACCAGGTTTTCCAGAAGATTTCTTTCCAGTCCCGCGCATCATAAGCGTACAACTCGCCATTGATAATATATCCGTAAAAGAAACATTTGTTGCCGGAAATAAGCACTTCGCATCGGTCGATAATGAACTGCCCGCGCTTCTCATTACTCCCGGTTCGGGGGCCGAGACCGTAGTCCCAGTAAAACACCGGCTGTTGAACCGGAATGCCTTTTCTTTTCTCCTCCCCTCCCATAGCCTATACTTCTTTCAAACCTTCCTCTTCGATTATTTCATCATACAGGCCGTTGACGTCGGCGTCATCGATATCGTCTTCATCGGTTTCTTCCAGGGAGAGTTCCACTTCCGTTTCTTCTTCATCTTCGTTCGGTTTTTCGCTCTCGTCCGGGTCGAAATAGCCCGCCTTTTCCTCGGCCATTTTCAAATCGGCGTAGGAAACCTCCACGAACAAATCATATTCGGGATCCCCGAAGCCCGGGTCGACCTTAAGGGTGTATGATAGATCGGGATCGAGACCGGTGAAAGTCAGGGTTACCTGATCGTCCCCTTCGACTTTATCGTCGGCGGTGGTGAGAGTCTGCGAATAGGTTTTGTTTTCATCGGTGGAAAAGAGCGTGTACTTATCGTCCGATTCCTTTAAATCGCGGGGATCAACCTGAAGGTCGATGGTTATTTCGTAGGGGGGCCGGAGGGGATGAACCACCAGCTCATGCTTCTTGTTGCTAACGACGGCAAATTCATCGCCGGCCTGCTCTCCTCGATTCAGTGCTTTTTTCGCTTCCTGCGTCATATTTATTTGATATACCGATTAGAATTCCCAAAATTCGTCACTTGTTTGCGGAGGAATCCTCACCCTCGAAGAGAAGACGGCATTTCACGAATCCGGGAGGCACCTTTTCGAGTTTTGCCTTACCGTTACCGTCCAGTTTTCCCTCACGGACTTCGCCGTTGGAGAGCGTCGCCCGATATTCGATATCCTTCAGAGGTTTGCCCTCCTTGTCCTTGAATTCCAATTCGACCCAGTCTTTCAACTTCAGAATGTCGGATTGCGCGACCGAATCGGCAATTCTCACCTTATAAAAGAAGGTGGGGGTGCTATATCGTTTTCCTTTTTTCTTCTGGATATCGAGGAATTCTTCGTCCATCTCGAAAGTCCACTCGGTCTTGACCTCTTCACCGCTTACATCGGCATAGATTACCTTCAACAGTCGGTCTGCAAAACCGGTATCCCGCATATAAATCTCCATACTGGCCTGAATACCATCGTCGAATCCTGGACACTTGATTTCTATCTTTACCGCTTTTCCGGTTTCTATCTCTTTAGCCGACCATTTGGCCTGGGTGATGCCATGCAGACTGACCTCGGCGTTGCCCTCTTCGGTTGTTGCCTGTTTAACTCCGCCGGCAAGACTTCCGGTCGATTCGGAATTATCCGGACCCTTTACTTTATATTGCAGGCCGGAAATCGGTTTGCCCCCTTTATCTTCGAATTTGATATCGACATAGTGCCGTTCGGCCTGTTCCACTGCAGCGGTTTTGCCCTCGCTCCCTTTGGCGCTCCCGCCGCTTGAGCCGCCGCCTCCTCCGCCTCCGCCGTTGCCGATGAAGACATTAGCGCTCCCCATAATAATCTTGGCCTTATTGGAAGGGGGTTTTTGAAAAGATGGGCCACCGATCGGAATATGCGACGGAGTATTGGTAGCCTGGCTGTCGACCGTGGCAGCAAATTGCCCCATGATTTTGACGGAAGTGCTCAGGCCGTTGTCAATCATACCCATGAACGGATGCGGAATCGGAGTCGGAACCGGTCCGCCGGGAGACGGTATCATAACAATATGGGTATCGACGCCGATTATCTGGTCCCCTTTTTTGGCCGCCGGCATTTTATTGATAAGGACGGTAGCAGTGGTCGATACCACCGTACCCACCGGCATATCGGTTGGATCGTTGCAGGTCATAGCCGTATCTCCCATCCGCGCCGCCTGTTTACCCATAAATTCTCCTGAAAATGTGTAGAATCACTGTAATAATATCAAAACGAAATAAAGATGGCAAGTTTTAGTTTAAACCAAAATAGTTATCAGCCGATTATATTTACCATAAAGTATCGGTAAATTAAACGTATACTACTTATAAATTTACGCGACTATCCGAAAAAGTTCTTGCATAAGTGGTTGTACAAAAACTATTTTGGTTTACTAAAGCAGGATAATATAGACTATTTCCCAAGATGGACTTGGCCTGCAGCCTGTATTCTAAACATTGGTTTGGCAGGGATGCCCTCAGGAGTATTTAATGCCTAAAGATGATAAAACCGGCCATTGGGACGATTCACAGCCGGAACCTGTTGCCGATCCTCTTGGTGTAATCGGCTGGCTGATCGGCGGTAAATACAAAGTAAAATCCTATATCGGCGGCGGCGGTTTCGGTGAAGTTTACGACGGTTATAATATAAACCTCACCGAGCAGAAATTAGTCATCAAGTTTTTTAAACGGGTCGCCGCCCGTGACAAATTCGAAAAAGAAGCCAAAATACTATGTATGCTAGATCACCCCAATATTTCACGGGTGATTGATTTTCTTCCGGAAGAAGGGGCTCTGGTAGTCGCATTTATCAATGGTACGGATGGCGGGCAGATACTTAAAGACAAGGGGCCGTTGTCGGAAGAACTGTTTCTCAAGGTCGCCAGCTCCATGACCAGCGCGCTGGCCTATGCCCATTCCAAAAAAATCGCCCATCGTGATATTAAACCCGATAATATCCTAATCGATCAGAATGAACATGTCTATTTAATCGATTTCGGTATTGCCAAGGTTATGCGTGAAAACGCTACCAAAACCGCATACCAGGCTTTGACCCCGATGTTCGCCGCTCCGGAACGCCAGACGGGAGAATCTAACTATAATCCGTTCCTCAGCGACGTTTACGAAATCGGGGTGACCTTGTTTAATTTCCTGACCAACGAAATGCCTTACCGTAATCCGGCGAACCCCAATATCAGGGAATGGGGCGGACCGGCGGCGAAAGTCATTTCATCCCATCTCAGGAAAATACTATTTAAGGCGACCCAGCCGGATCCCACTCAAAGATATCAATCGGTGGCAGAACTTCATAAAGAGCTCGAGGGAGTTAAAGAGGTATATAAAAGGAGCGGCGGAGTCGGCAAGTATATCGGTATCGCGGCGGCGGTGGTCGTCCTGGCCGCGGCGGGATTATATTTTACCGGGATAATGAGCGGAAATAAGGGGACCGAACAGGTTCAGCAGCCTGTCGTGAAAAACGAAGCCATACAGCCGACCGTAACACCTTCGCAAACAGTCAATCAGCCCGTTACACAGGCGGAAGACTCGGCGGAAGGAACACCCGCGGAAACGAATCAGACTCCGAATGACAACCAATCGGCACAAACGACGGAAATCGAGAAAGCGCCGGAGCAAGAGCCGGAAGTGGTGGAACAGACTCCGCCGCCACCGGCACTGCCAAGTCTCCGGGTGAGCGTGGTTCCGGAATACAATGTTTCGTTATACCTGGATGGTGCGGCGCGAAGTCAAAACCGGGCCTACGAGCTTAAAAAAGGGAAACACGAAATCACGATCATTCAACCGGATTATCCCATTTACACCGAAAATATCGACCTGCAGGTGGATAAATCGCTCCGTATCAATCTCGGAGATGTTTTTGCGGCCAATCGCGAAATCTATTTCAACATCGGGATATCTCCTTCAGATTTTGAAGATGCCGGCTTAACGGTAAATTTTAACGGCGGCGCCGTAACTTTTGCCAGCGACAACATCCCGATAACGGACTTAAAAAAGCTGGCGGGGAAATGGCAAATCGGTTTCGATATCAAGGCTCCGTCGGGAAGTTCATTCAGCAATGCCAAAATCGATTCGTTTGTAACTTTTCCGTACGGAGGGGGTCCGAGGGTGGAAATCAACGGCAGCAAGGGGCTGATTGATTTTTCGCAGACTCGCTGGGAATCGCTGGAAACGATCGGCATCCTTGTTTATTGGTCAAAATAAACCAAAGCATTAATACATGGAGGTCTAATGAGAAAAAGACAGAGTTTTTACCGTTTTACAATTACGGTACTAATCCTGGCTTACTTGCAGACGCTGATTCCAATCGGGGCACTGGCTCAGGTGGTCAATGAGTGCGGCTATGACCCGGCTAATCCCGATCTGGAACATGCCCGGCAAAGCTTTCGGCAAATTAATTATAATTGTGCCGAACAGGAACTGAAAGACCTGCTTGCCAAACCGGATCTGCAACTTGAGGAAAAGGCCAACGCTCACGTTCTTCTCGCTGCCGTGTACTACACGATCATGCGTGACGCTCAGGAGAAGGAAAGCAAGGTCGTCGAGCAGTTTGCCGAAGCTTTCCGCGCCTACCAGGATTGGTCGGGAGACCTGGATATTAAGTCCTCCCGCTTCGCGGAATTAATGGAAAAGGCGAAGACCATGGTCGGAGAAGAAGAGGCCAAGGCCGCGGAACCAGTTCCTCAAACTCCGGCTAAAGATCAGCAAATCAAAAAGAAGCCGTGGTACACCAAATGGTGGGCGATTGCGCTCGGCGTCGGTGTCGTAGCCGGTGTGGCGGTGGCGGTCGGCGGCGGCGGTGGATCCAGTGACGGAGGCGGCCCTCTGCCCGATTTCCCGGATCCCCCGGCCAAAGACAATCCCGGACAATCACCCGGCAAATAAAATGGATTTTGAAAGGAGCTTTAAATGAAAAATTGGTTAAAAGCGATTGCGATATCAGCGCTTGGGATTATGGTGATGTCAGGCGCCGCGATGGCGGCCGCCCCGAATACGATGGCCTACCAAGGACGCCTTACCGATGAAAACGGAAATGCGATGACCGGGCAGGTTCTTGATGTGACTTTCACTATTTACGATGATACCACCGCCGGCCGTATGGCACTTTGGACCGATATCGATACCCTGACCTGCGACAACAATGGAGTCTTCACCCAGGAACTCGGACTCGAAGTCCCAATTCCGTCCGAGATTTTCGATGGAGCCAAGCGCTGGCTCGGTATTCAGGTTGGAACCGACGATGAAATGGAACCGCTGCAGCTGCTGACTTCGGTTCCGTATGCCTTAAGTACCATGGGACCAGGCATTGCCTACAAAGAGGTATTGCCCGGCAATACCTTTATCCCCTTTCCCTCCTCCTCCACAACATCCTTGGATTCCATTAAGATTGATGTCCCGGCACCCGGTTATGTCAATGTTATGGTAACCGTTTCATACTTATTCAACCATTCCGGCTCAACTGGGATTTACAGCCAGATACAGGATCAGGAAGATTATATACAATATAGCCAGTTTGGCACCGGTTTGATTTATCTGCCGGGTATCACGGCGGGTCAATATTACTGGCCTTTGAGTCTTAATAAAGTGTTCTATGTCGCAACGCCCGGTGAGAAAACATTTTATTTTAATACGATATTTTCCTCTGGATATGATGCCAGTGACACTTACTTCGATTTGCAGTTAACTGCGATTTATTATCCGACCAGCTACGGCACGGTCAGCGTTTCGAAAAGCTCACCTCTTAAAGCATCAGGCAATAACGAATCGCCTGAGACGCCGGGCGGAATTGTCCCGACGGAATAACTTCCATACTATTGAAAGAGGTGTTGCTTATGAAATTTAATACTGGAAAAATTGCGAAAAGGGGGAAATCTCGCTTCGGACCATACGTTATTGCCTTAGTCGTATGCTGCCTTGCGATATTGCCCCATAATCTCGCGGCCCAGATGTCAAGCCCCGGATACCAGCTTCAAGCCGGAAGCTATCTTCCGGGGGGCGGAGCATCGGCATCCACTCAGTATATCCTGAATGGCGCTGTCCCGGTACCGGCAAGTGCAGGAAGCAGCGGACCTTCCAATATTGTCAGGGTTGGAACGCCATTGATGCTTTATACCGGTCTGACCGGTGTTTCGCTGGCATACGACGGATCTTCGGTCGAGACTCTGATTCCCGGACAGCATGTCCTTAAGGTCGGCTATTCCGGCGGAAGCGGGACGGTTTCGGGATTCTTCTATTACCGTCTCGGAGGAGCCAGCAGTTATACTTCGGCCGTAATGCAGGCCGGAACCGGTGATACCCTGACCTATACCGTACAGCAGGCTCAGATCACCGTAAGAGGACTGGAATATTATTTCTCGGTCAGCCGCGGAAATTCGGTTTCCTCTGTTGGAAGCGCAGCCAGCCCGTACACCATTCGGGCGCAGTTGTCGAACGCTCAGGCCCAGCGCCCGACCGCCACTCCATCCTCAAGTTATCGCATGATCGGGTTGCCGCTGCAAATCTCCGGCTCCAATTCGGTGGTCAATGTATTCTCGGACGATCTGGGGACTCCGGATCCGAATTCATGGAGACTTGGCAGATACGATCCGATCAACGAGGTGGTCGATGAGTATCCGTCGGCACCGACCGTAAGCCCGGGACGGGCCTACTGGCTCATTACAAGGAACGGAGATACCTACGGTGCGGACGGTTTATCGATTATCCCGAACAGGACCGTCGGAGGAAGCCGTTATTATGAAATAGCGCTGGATTCCGGCTGGTGCCAGATGGCCAATCCGCTTCCCTTTAATGTTATTTGGGATAATGTCAGAATACAATACCTGGCGACGGTACTGGCCCCCGGTGATCATCCCGATTCGCTTCTGGAAGATTCAGCCTATTCCTACAATGGGTCCGCTTATCAGACGACTCAAACCCTGACGGCCTGGAACGGCGTTTTCGTGCACGTGAACAGGGATAATATCACTGCTCTCGTACCCTATCAGGAAGGAACGGCGGCCAAACTCGCCGCGGAGTTTGTCGATGTTCACAGCGGCATGGATCATTGGAATCTGCATTTGAAATTGATTGAAAACGACTTTGTCGATGACGGCAATTTCATCGGAGTTCGTCAGGACGCTCTGGATGGGCGCGATAAATACGATTTCTCGGAACCTCCGCCTGCTCCCGGTGCGCCCCAGTTGGGCTTCAGGATTCCCGACGATGGAGAGCGGTTACGCCGTTCGGATTATCGTCCTCCTCTCGAGGCCGGTGCTACCTGGGAAATCGTGTTTAAATCCGTCGGCGGTCAATCGCGCAAGCTGGTTATCGATGATATGGGCCAGCTTCCGGTGAATTATGAGGCCTTCATAATCCTGGATAACGGAAAACGGATTAACCTTTCCCAACATCACGAAATCGACATACCGAATAGTATAAATTCTGCAAAGATAGTTATCGGTAAAGCGGATTATACGGCCGGGGAAATTGCTTCGATATTGCCGAAGGAATATCAACTGGAACAGAATTACCCGAACCCCTTCAATCCTCAGACAACCATAGAGTTTGCCTTGCCGGATGTCGGACAGGTGGAACTTGAGGTTTACAATGTCCTGGGACAGAAGGTGAAAACGCTTTTAAATCAGCAGCTTCCCGCCGGGTATCATTCCGTCAATTGGGACGGAACCGATGGAAGCGGGCTGAAAGTGGCCAGCGGTGTTTACTTCTACCGTCTTGCCGCCGACACTTTCAATTCGTATCGCAAAATGCTGCTGGTGAAATAGCCGCATATATATAGTGAAAGGGCCGGGGTATCCCGGCCCTTTTTTATTGGAGTATGTATGATAGCGCCCAGATTCGTCAAACTTACGGAAACCACCGAATTTTATTCCGATGAGAAATGCTATATTCGGGAATTGATCAATCAGCCGAGCGATCCCGACCTCTCGATCGCGACAGCGCGGGTCGAACCGGGAGTGACGACTATCCGGCATAAACTTCGCAGTACGACGGAACGCTATTACATTCTGTGCGGTTCGGGGATGATGGAAGTCGGCGATTTGCCGCCTCGTGAGGTTTCACCGGGCGACCTGGTTTTGATTCCAAGGGAATCTCCACAGCGAATTACCAACACGGGAGACGACGACCTGATTTTTTTGTGTATTTGCTCGCCGGGATTCCGGCCGGAGAACTACCTTACCGCCTGAATCATCATTTCAGCAGACTGTTGATCATCTGCGATAGTTGTTCCGCTTCCCGGGATCCGATAAGAATTTTCCTGCCGTTTATCATTTCAAGCTGTACTCCCTGATTACCGGTAACGTTGTATGCCACACCTTTGGAAGGTGACCAGCGGATTCCCCAGCCGCCATACTCGAGGATAGGGCGATATTGTCGGGAATAGCATTTCTTGATACCTGAAAGAGGAATTAGGTGCTTGCCGAGCAAAGTCATTTTGATAAGAATAAAATCGGGCCCGAGAATGGTATGCATGCGGAAGGTCAGAATAAACAACGGCAGGCCAATGCCGAATATCGCAACGAGAATGAACATGACATAGTCGGGGGCGGGATGCGACCCGAAATGAATCCCGAATATAATCTGCTGGATAAATCCCCACCATGCGACAAGACTCATAAGGACCGCAGCCGCAATTACCCAGGGGCTGCGAAATTTCTGAACTTCCGTAAATCCGATTATTTCAGGCACGGCCGATTCCCACAGCAATGTTTTATTAAGCATACCAACAGATATACTTTCGGGATGAAAAAATATTCGAGGGATTGTAATTTTAGTAGCCGGTGGGGAAATTTATCGATTCTTTCAGCAGCCTTAGCCAGCCCTGATTTCCTTTTTGTTCCGCGAGGCGTTTCACTCTTCGAAAACCCTCGCCGTATATCGGGTCCGGGCTTTTTTCCATGTTATCTCGAAGATATCCGGCATGATCGTCGTTGAATAATCCCAAAACCAGGAAAGCGGCATAATTACAGCTCCCTTCGCACCAGGCGGCATCATTATCCAGAATTTTATTGGAATACTGCCAGACATGCATGAGCTCATGTGCCGCCGATTGAATGAAATCCATCAGGGGCATACCCTCGAGAATATAGATATCGAATTTCTGTTTGGTGGTGATACCCAGGAATCCTTCCCCCTCGTATTTCACGAACCCGGTATGATTTCCATTGGGGCTTTTGGCGATACGTACCAGAGTCGGTTTGTCTACCATATACAGGGTGATTCCCTTAAACGAAATCTCGATGCCGAATCTTTTCAGATGCCCGGCGACCTCCTCAAGGATTCTCCGGCCATGCTCCTTATCGCTCACCGCATTTTGAAGACAATAGCCGCAGACATGACGGCCGTCGCGATATGTGGTCCCTCCCCCGGTCGACCGCTTCGAAATAAAACGGCCGCAATAATCACATTCGTCGAGTTCACCGCGATGGCTGATACAATAGTAATTACCCCAGTAGTCCTTCAAATATTCGCCTGATATGGCTCTGCCGCAAATCCGGCATTGCGGCGCGACGTTTTCATTATAGCAATCCGCATGATAGATTTTGCCATTCTGCTCGATATAGCGCCCCGCAATTCCTTTGCCGCACCAGGCGCAAACCGGGCGGTAATACTTTTCGTAGCAATTGGTGCAAATATATTTCCCGTCCTCCGTGTAATACTGGCCGGCCCCGATACTTTTCCCGCATTTTCCGCAAAGGAAATGATCGGCATGATAATACTTGCCGTCGACTTGGATATAGTTTCCCTGGGTAATCGGCTTTCCGCAATAGGAACAGACCATATCCCCGAGAGCCATTACGGGAAAAAGAGATACTAAAAACAGCGCCAAAAGGACCAGGCGGATTTCCGGACAGAGTCTATTAATTCTCATAGTCTAATTAACGGATAAAAACCGGCCCGGATTTAGCTCTTCTTTTTCAACCTGAGCATTATTTCGTATTCATCGGGATCGAGAACGGCCTTGTTCCAGGCGCCGGCGGTCCCGCCCCACATATCGAGGATTTCGAAGCCGCTCTGGCGCATCAGGAGAATTAGCTCTCCGGCGGTATAGCCCTTTTCCCGAAGAGTTACCGTTTCTTCACCATTTTTGGTGGTAATCTGCTGTTTGCTGTATTCGATTAGGAGGTATGGGTCAAAGGTTCCGGCGGCGATATCCTCCTTATTGTAAAGGCGAATATGTCGTAAGGCGCTCAAGACGGTCATCAGGAACATTCCGCCCGGCTTAAGCGCTTTGTGGATATTTCCCAGAATTGCCAGATCCCGCGTAAATGGATCCTCGTCCTTTCCGAACAGGGAAAACGCTCCTTCACAGAGACTGATTGCGGCATCATATTCTCTGGTCGGAACAAATTTGGCGGCGTTGCTATGTATGAATTCGACGTCTACGCCCGCTTTGTTGGCTGCTTTTTTGGCTTCGGCCAGCATGGCTTCGCTTAAATCGACCCCGGTCATGCGGAAACCCTGTCGGGCCAGTTCCACGGAATGCCGTCCGGTTCCGCAGCCGATGTCGAGGATGGAATTTCCCTCCTTAAGATTCAGCTCCCTGACAATGAAAGCGACTTCGGCCCGGGTGTTTTTGGTAAATACATTATCCATGTAAACCGGGGCGTGATGTTGAAAAAATTTCTCCCAATCGGAATGCGGCATGGCGGCGACCTTCCTATTAAAATGAGTTGCCATTTTTATTTCAGAAGATTAATTAAACATCGCTATTTTGGATATGGCAATATTGAATTCAGGTGAGGAGCTATGGAGAGACTCAATGGAAAGATCGCGCTGGTCACCGGGGCCAGCCGGGGAATCGGCGCGGCAACGGCGAAACTACTGGGAATAAACGGCGCCCAGGTGGCAGTCAACTATTTGAAAAATGAAAAGGCCGCGGAAAAAGTGGTCAACTATATTACGAAAGCCAAGGGGACTGCTTTTTGGGTCAAAGCCGACGTTCGCGATATGGACCAGGTCAGGAAAATGGTCGAGGAAATTGAAACGCGACTGGGAGTTATCGATATCCTGGTTCTCAATGCCGGCGCCTCGGTTCCGTGGAAGCCATTCAGCGAAATAGGCGCCAAAGATTTCGAAACCAAACTGCTAGATGAAATCCGCGGGTTTTTCAATCCCGCCAAAGCGGTGGTTCCGAAAATGATCAAGCAGAAAGAGGGTTGCATCGTCGGAATCTCGAGCGGGCTCTCCCGTTATCCCGGCTACGGTTTCAGCGCCCATACCACCGCTAAATCGGCGGTCGACGGATTCATGAAGTCCCTGGCCTTCGAGCTCGGTCAGCATGGAATCCGGGTAAATGTTATCTCTCCCGGTTATACCACGACCGACGCATCCTCCTGGGTTCCGAAAGACCGTGTGGAAGCGATCGCAAATGCTACTCCCTTAAAACGGGTAGCCACACCCGAAGATATCGCCGGCGCGGTCCTGATGATGGTCAGCGACGAATCCCGTTTTATTACCGGAGCTTATCTTCCGGTTTCGGGAGGGACCATGATGTTATGAGCATAAACCAATAATAGATTGAAGGGATAAAATATGTTTATTACGCTGTTGGTGGTAACCTTCGTTATCGCGTTCCTGGTCTCCGGTATTGTGGCATTTACCTTTAGAAGGCCGCTAAAGACCATCATGGAAAGGATTATTCGCGACGATATCAGCATCGCCTGGACCAGGTATATCATATATGTCCTGTACGTTGTCGGAATTTCCAGCGGGGTGAGAGTTTGGAATCTGAAGCAGTATATTCAGCCGCCGACACCGGATGGAACCATCACCCATGTCCTCGATACCAATCACTGGGTGCTGGAAGTCTATGAGACGGTCATCGGAACCCTGCAGGGAATTGCCTGGATGCTTTTGGTATTTTTTATCTTCGCCATGATAGCATATATAATAGTGCGAGCCGGTTCCCATAAGAACGAACGCCCGACTCCGCCCCCCGCAGGATAGACTCCGAAAACTGCTTGCATTGGTGATGCGACAGGGCAAAACGCCGCCGATGACTTGAAACCGGTCAGGATTTTATAGCTTCTCTTTGGCTTCGAAATCGATGTTAGAGGGATCGCGCCGGTCTCCGATCCGACGGCATTCCGCCAAAACCGAGTCACTTAAAACCTGATGACGATTTAAAACTTTTTCGGTCAATTTCGCCGCGGCTTCCAGTTCGGCAGGAATGACTTCGGCGGCTCCGGCATTCAGGAGCCTTTCCACATCCAGAATGTAATTGGTTCTGACCAGTATATATAAACCGGGAGCCGCGCTTTTGGCGGCGCGGATCGCGCGTTCGATAGCGCTGGGATCGTTAATGGCAATCACCAGTTCCCTGGCCCGCTCGACCCCCAGATGACTCATCACCTCCGGGCTGGTGATATCGCCGAAATATACCGGTTCCTTATTTTCGCGGGCACGCCGGACATTTTCGGGATTTATATCGATTATAATATATGGAATACCGCAGTTTTTCAGAGCCAGGGCCAAATCGTAACCGGTGAATCCGTACCCTCCGATAATAACATGATCTTTAAGTTTCTCGATTTCCACCACGGCCTCATTGGCTGAACTTATTTTCATCAAGCGATTCAGTCCTTTAATCCTGACCGCTCCCGCCGCCAGATGAGGCCCCAGCATCAGAGCCAACGGAGTAATCAGCATCGATAATATCGCCGCCGCGACAATGGTCCCCGAAACGGCATCATCCAGCAAACCGAAACCTTTCGAAGCTCCAATCAGCATAAATGAGAATTCTCCGACCTGCGCCAGAGAAGCCGCCGATAGCACGGCCACCCTGAGCGGCAACCGGAGAATCAGGGCGGTGGCAAAAACGATCAGGAATTTCCCCACCAGAATTCCGGCCAATAACAGGAGGATACTCCAGATGTTCCCCGTAATAAATTCCGGGACCAAAAGCATTCCAACGGCAACAAAAAAGAGACTGGTGAACAATTCTTTGAAAGAGATCAATTCAGCCATGGCCTGCTGGCGGAATTCCGAGCCGGCCACGACTATACCGGCAAGGAATGCTCCGAGGGCTAACGATATTCCGGCATATGAAGTCAGCCAGGCGGTCCCCAGGCAGATCAGCAGAACACTCATAATGAATAACTGACGCTGCCGGGTCATGGCAACCAGACGAAGAATCCTCGGAACGGCCACTTTTGAAGCAAGCAAGACGATTCCCACCAGAAGCACGGATTTGCCGATAATCAGTCCGATTTCCCCAAGACTCCTCGCTTCACCCCCCAGGATGGGAATCATCAGCATCATCGGAACCACGCACATATCCTGGAAAATCAGGATACCGAGGGTTAAGCGCCCGTGGGGAGCGTCGATTTCTCCCCGCTGTTCCAATCCCCTCAGAACGATGGCAGTACTTGAAACCGCCACCAGGAAACCGATAAAAATCGCGGAATTGACTTCGATTTCGAAAAATCCGGCGATGAGAATTACCACAATAAGGGTCAGCCCAACCTGGATGGTCCCTCCGACCATGGTCGGTCGCCAGAGCCGCTTGATTTTATCGAGCGATAATTCCAGCCCGATGCCAAAAAGGAGCAGGGCTACGCCGATTTCGGCCAGAACCTCCACTTTATGGCTGTCACCGATAAGGCCCAATCCATCGGGGCCAATAAGCATTCCCGCAACGATGAAACCGGTAATGGCCGGTATTTTTACGCGATTAAGAACGGCCACCACCAGGACCCCGACCGCGAAAACGATTACCAGGTCTTTAAGAAATGCCGCTTCTGTCATGAACCTAAATTAAGTTTGCTGGAATCGATATGAAACAAAATTCATATAAAATTACTGGAATTCCCGTAATTTATTGAAGTTTTTGGGCGTATTTTACGAGAAGAATTTATAGGCAGTGAGGAAATCCGATTAAAGTTGCTTCCTTCCTCCCTGTCGATTAGATTATTACAACACCATTTTTGAAAGAATAAGAAATAGTGAAAGAACTGCTGAAGTACAATCCGATATCTGTCGCGCTGGCGGAAAAATACGTAAACTTCCGGACACGCGATGTCGAGGCCTATATTTTTATGGCGACAACCGGCCGCAGCGGCTCCAAGAGCCTGGCCCGGGTTTTCGAAGCCGCCGACAATGCCGTGACCTATCATGAACCATACCCGATCATGTTCAACCATTTCCCCGATTTGGGCTATATCCCCGAAGGAGAAGAACGTCGGGAGTATTTCAGGAAATTATTCTATACCAAGAAATGCATCAACATCAAGCGCAATGCCATCGGGCATCGCTACTATGTTGAAACCAATCACCAGTTCATCAAAAATTTCGCCGACCTGGCTATCGAGTACTTCAAAGACAAAATCCGAATTATCCATGTCTTCAGAAATCCGGTCAGCGTGGCGTCGTCTTTCTTCTCGATCGAATCGATTCCCGACACGACCCCGCGCGGTATCGTCTACGCAATCGATCCCAAAAACGAAAACAATTTCGTTAAGATGGACGATTTGCTGTATCAGGACGGCGAATTCAAAGACCCCTTCTATAAATGCCTGTGGTACTGGTACGAATTACATACCAGGGTCAAAAAATACAAAGAAAAATACCCGAATGTCCGCTGGCATACCATGCATACCGACGACATGAACGATCGCGTCAAACTGATAGAAATGTTCGACAACCTCGGTGTGTCTTATATTCCGGAAAAGCTCGAAGAAGTGGTCGGAACCCGAAGTAACCGGGTTCCTCACATGAAAACGCAGGCGATCGACCCCGAGAAGGCCAAAGAAATGCACGAAAAGCTGTTGAGCAAAATGGTCGAGCGGTTCGGAGAAAACTTCTGGCTGTAGTCTAATCCAATTCCAGATAGGGTTCGAGCAGTTTTTTTAAGGCATCATGCAATTGCGCCGGGCCGGCCCACAGCCCGGATATCAGGGTATCTTTTCCGTTGAAGACAGGAGGCTTTCCATTTTTAAGCAGGGCAAATCCTCCCGCGGCTTCAACCAGGGCCACTCCGGCCGCGACATCCCATTCATGTTTCGGGACCAGGGTCCAGTTGGCGTCGACTTTCCCCACCGAAAGCAAAGCCAGCTTGTATGCCACAGAACCCATCGGCTTAACGGTGATGGGACCGTGTTCGAATTTTTCCCATTCCCCGCGCCGAACTTCACTGCGGCTGGCCGGAACCACCGCACCTTCAAGGGTAGTTTTGGGACTCATTTTAGCCTTCTCACCGTTGTAGTAAACACCGTGTCCCACCGCTCCAAGGAACCGTTCTCCGGTATCGGGATTGCACATCCCTCCGGCCACGGCTTTGCCATCCTCGACATACCCGATTGACACTACCCATTCGGGAATGCCTTTGACAAATTCCCTGGTGCCGTCAAGCGGGTCGACAATCCATACGTGCCTTTTATCGAGGCGGGATAAATCGTCGCGGGTTTCTTCCGAAAGCCAGCCGTCGCCGTCTTCCGGTAAGTATTGCTTAAGAATCTTGTCGACCAGCAAATCGGCATCGGTAACGGGGTCGCCGCTGGTCTTTTCCTCGGCGGCAATATCTCCGGATTTGAACCGTTTGAGGGCCTTGACCGATTCATCGAGGGCACGGTTTATTTTATCCAGAATTCGGGAATAATCTTTCGACATTGACCTTTGCCTTTCTTAACCCGGGTTGCGGTTAGCCCCGATATATCCCTTTTGTTCCAGGTGCAGGATAACTTCCTGGGCCGCTTCGTACGGTGAGAGATTGGTGGTATCGATCACCAAATCGGCATTTTCCGGTAGTTCGTATGGGTCGGAAATCCCCGTAAAGCCTTTGATAAGCCCGGCCCTGGCTTTGGCATAAAGCCCTTTGCGGTCCCGCTCTTCACAGGTTTCCAGCGGAGTGGCCACATGCACCAGGATAAAACCCCCTCCTTTTTCCACCATGCGGCGGACCTCTTCACGAACCTGGTTGTACGGTGCAATGGGAGCGCAGATGGCGATACCGCCGTTCTTGGTGATTTCCGAAGCCACGAAGCCGATTCTGCGGATATTGATATCCCGGTGTTCCCGCGAAAAATTCAATTCCGAGGAGAGATGCCGCCTGACAATATCGCCGTCGAGCAGGGTGACCGGGCGATCCCCCATCTGAAGCAATTTAACCAGGACCACGTTGGCGATGGTGGATTTGCCCGCCCCGGACAAACCGGTAAAAAATACCGTAAATCCTTGCTGGTGACGGGGCGGATGTGCCATTCTCAATTGAGCAGTGACTTCTTTAAATGTAAACCATTCCGGTATCAATCGTCCGTCGGCAAGCCGTTCCCGCAATTCCCTGCCGGTCAGGCGCAGCACCCGGACATTATCGGGGACTTTGTCTTCCGGAATATAGGCATCATAATCTTCCACATAAACCAGCGGCTGATAGGGGACCATCTGGATCCCCATTTCCTCCTGAGCCTTGCCGAGGATTTCTGGATCGATTTTGGGCTCGCTGAATGCTCCGCCGAGGTAGTCGTGATCTTCCGTTGCCAGGTCATGATCGATAAAGAAGTGCGTGCATCCGTAATTTTTGGCGATTAGCCCCCGCCAGATCGCCTCGCGCGTCCCGGCATAGCGAACCGCCAGAGGCAACAGGCCCATGCGGACAGTCGGCTGGGGATAATATTTCATAGCTTCCTGGTAACAGCGGATCCGGGTGTAATGATCGTTATCCCAGGGATCATCGGCTCCCACCACCGGATGGATGAAAAGATTGGCGCCGAGGTTTTTCGCCGCTCGCAACGAAAAATCGTAACGGGTCTTATGAATAACATTCCTGACCTGAAACGAAATTACTTTCCGCCAGCCCAGACGGGCGAATTCGGCCCGGGTCTGTTCCGGAGTCAGCCGCAACGAAATAAAATCATAATGTGGCGGAAGCTGCGCACCTTCGACCGTTCCTCCGATATAAAAGGGATTGGATGAAAACAGCTTGGCAACACCGGGGTGAGAAGTATCTTCGGTGTTATACAGGGTATTGGCTTCGGCACTTTTGTCGGGCTTCCAGATCGACTGGACGGTCAATGCCGCCAGCATCACTCCTTCGGCATTGCGAAGAGCAATGGTCTCCCCCTCTTTAACGGCCCCGGCCAACTCTTCGGTCACATCCAGGGTGATCGGGATCGGCCAAAGGTGTCCGTTGGCAAGGCGATAAGCTTTTAAAACCGATTCATAGTCGTTCCGGGAGAGAAAGCCTTCGAGAGGAGCAAAGGCTCGATTCAATAGCATTTCCAGATCGCACATCTGGGAGTTGGTAAGGGTCCAGGAATGCCAGTCTTTTGACAGCCTGCGGATTTCCTCGGCCCGCTCACCGGCCGCTATCAGGTCCGCATTGCTCTGATTCTGATCGAGTTTTGGTTCAAACATATCTTTTCCAGATTATCGGTAGGATTAAAAGTCAATTCACGCCGTTGGCCCGCTGCAATATACTATATCGGGATTTTAATTCAAATCTAAAATAGCGGTTTCGGGGTTTCAACCGACGGCAAATCGCTCCAATTGTTGTTAATATCCGTAGCATTACGCCCCGGCAGACAGTATTGATTGACTTATGACTATGGATTTTGCATAATCGGACGGTTTTCAAAATGGAGCTGTTTTATACAAGCAGGCTGGCGAAAACCCCGTATTTTACGATATAATTTAGAAACGGATAGCCAAAGAAAGATTCCCTATGCCCAAGAGACTGGACCTGGTAGTCGGAGCCCGCCCTAATTTCATGAAAGCCGCTCCCCTGATGGAAGAATTCCGCAAGCAACCCGATAAATTCCAACCGAGATTGATCCACAGCGGCCAGCATTACGATGCGAAGCTGTCACAACTTTTCTTCGATGAACTGAAAATGCCCCAGCCCGACGTGTATCTGGGGGTCGGTTCCGGAACCCACGCCGTTCAGACCGCCAAGATAATGACATCGCTGGAAGAGCTCTGGATTAAACAACCGCCGGACATGATAATAGTCTTCGGAGATGTCAATTCCACCATGGCGGCGGCCATAGTCGCGGCCAAGCTCTGTATAAAAATTGCACATGTCGAGGCCGGCTTGCGGAGTTTCGATATTGCCATGCCGGAAGAAATTAACCGTATCGTTACCGACCGCCTGTCGGATATTCTATTTATTTCCGAGCCTTCGGGGACCATAAACTTGAAAAATGAAGGGGTCCCGGACGAAAAGACCGTCTTCGTGGGGAATATCATGATCGATTCCCTGATTACCCATCTTGAAGCCGCCCGGAAATCCACTCTTTTGGACGAGTTGGGTATTCGGTCAAAACAATATATTGCCATGACCATGCACCGCCCGGCCAATGTCGATAACGAGGAAATCCTGTCCAGTCTGATTACGGTATTCAATCAAATCGGGAAGGTTTGCCCGATAATATTCCCCTGCCATCCCCGGACAAAGAAGAATATGGAGGCTTTCGGGTTATTCGATAAAATGGATTCCAAGGCGATTCGGGTGATCGAACCGCTGGGATACCTCGATTTCTTAAGGCTGCAGTCGGAAGCCCGCCTGGTGTTGACCGATTCCGGAGGCATTCAGGAAGAAACCACCTACCTGAACATTCCCTGCATTACCATGAGGGAAAATACCGAGCGTCCGGTGACGGTTGAAGTCGGCAGCAATATAATAACCGGAGTCGATCCCCAGAAAATCCTTGAAGCTGCACAAAAATCCCTCGGCGGAAAATCAAAAAGCGGCCGTATCCCGGAAAAATGGGATGGAAAGACCGCTTTCAGAATCGTGGAATATTTATCCGACTATTTCGACTGAGTCCTCAATCGGTTCTTAAATCCATAATCGCCGCGGGCGCCACGGTATCAGGAACCGACGGGCCGAGATTTATCCGGCAATAATTTATATCATAAGTCGTGGTCAGGCCGCTCTGCCAGTAAACCGGTATATAGTCGGAACTCATCGGAACCGTCGGGCAGGTATTCGGTTGAAGATTCCTCTGCCCCGCCAGGCCGGTCGACACCAGTTCGGCGGCGGTCCAGGATTGGCTGCCCTGCGACCATTTGCGATAATAAACCTGCGAAGAATTTTCATCGGCGGTTTGCCAGACACAGTAAAAAATATACAAATCGTTTCCCCTTACGGTAGAAATCGGGTACCAATCCATCCCGTCGGTATTGGGCGAGCTTTCGATAATTTCATGATTCCATGAACCGGTTCCATTGTTGTACGCCTTCCAGCAATGGTGCAAATCGTTATTGTAACCGAAAATCAGATGCATGTATTGACCCGCAATGACATTATGAGTGAACGCGCGATCCATCTGGACGTTGCCGGCGTAAATCGAAGCATCGGCCTTACGTTCGAAACTGGTGCCGTTCCAGAGATAATACTCGTATCCGCGAGAATTGCCAAGATAAAGAACCACCAGCGCCGGCTGACCATTAACGTACGGCATGGAACCGATTCTTATCTGGTCGTAATTGGTAGAGTAGGCAATACCGTTGGTCCAGGTTTCCCCGTCATCGTCGGAATAATTATATTTCACATTTTCGGCGGCATTGTCGCTCGATCTGGTAAAAACCCAGATTCGCCCGTTATCCTGGACCATGATATTCGAGCGAAAAAGGTTGGAGGTATAACTGAATTCATGGACCGGATCGCGATCCGCCTCGCTGTGGGCCGGAGCATTGAATTTTCTGAAACAAACATAGTCCCGCCCGGGCCACGTAAAAAACAGCTCTCCGTTGCGCCCGTACAAGGATGTATGGAAATCCAGATAGCCGTAAAAATCGACCTGAATAACATCGGAACTCCAGGTCAAACCGCCGTCAGTGGTATAATTAATATTCCCCAGAGTCGAACCCGCGTTGGCATAGCTCATCCAGAAATGATTCGGATTGGCCTGGTCCATATATCCTTTCCAGCGGGGGATCCCCATCGTCCCGCGGTCGGCCTTGAAAGTCGTTGCCACGATGGGAGCGCTCAATTCATCGGAATATACGGTCAAGGCCGCTGCCGCCAGGATACTCGCCAAATAAACCGTTACCAAAATCATTCTTTTCATATATTCCCCATTTCCTTCCGCTTTTTTTGGGCCCTATGCCAAAATAATGCCGGAATCGCCGGAATTCCGAAAGAAAAAAATATTGAAAATAAACATTTAACTGTCATACTATTAAATCGAACCGGCGTATCATAATCTTTACGAAATTGTCAATACGTCGATGGATATTTATATAAAAGAGGATATCCGGCAACGAAAATAAATGGCCTAAAATTCGCGTAAGGTTTTCCGAATTAGTGGGATAGTCGGATAGAAGGAACTTTAAGGAGAATTCATGGAACAGGAGAGCCCCGGGCTTCTCAGACAGCTATATTGGGATCTCAAGAGCCGGAATACCCGTTTTCAATACTGGCAGGCACTTTTGATTGACGTTCCAGGGAGATTCGGCCGGAAACTGCGCTGGAGAATCTACCGGAAATTCTTCGGCAAAGCCGGGAAATATGCTACGATTCATATGGATGTCAGAATTCGCAATATCGGAAATCTGTTCCTGGGAGAGAATGTCCATATCGGCGAAAAGAATATTATACAGGCTGCCGGAGGGGTCGAGCTGGGGGATAATACTATCCTCGGCCCGGGAGTGATGATCTGGTCGGCCAACCATAAATTCGAAGCGGTCGATGTCCCGATTATAAACCAGGGGTTCGAATACAAGAAAGTCGTGATAGGCAATAATGTCTGGATCGGCGCCAATGCCTTTATCATGCCCGGAGCGGTTATCGGCGACGGCTGTATCATTTCGGCCGGATCGGTCGTCGGCGGTAAAACGATCGCTCCATTCAAAATTCTTGCCGGTAATCCCGCTCGGGTTATCGGTACCAGGGAAAACAAGACTCCCGAAAACAATCAACCGCAGGATTCTTGATTGAACGAACGCAATTCACCGGAGCGGGAGCGCGCCGAAAATATCGCCGCTCGTCAATCGCAAAGTGTCGGCAAGGAGCTGAAACTCCTTTCACGGCACTCTAGCGTCTACGGGCTTTCGAATATCCTTAACAGGGTGGTATCGTTCGTCCTCCTCCCCCTCTATACCCATTACCTCGCGCCGGCCGATTACGGGGTGGCGGACCTTTTATATTTCACCACCGCGTTCATCGGCATCGTCCTGGAGATGGGCATAAACACAGCCCTTAGCCGCTTTTATTATGATTCGGATGACCAGGCAGAACGCAATAAAGTGGTGACCACTGCGTTTTACGGTTTCGGAATCGGCTCGACCGTCATTATTGCCATACTGATTGCATTTGCCAAACCTATCACGGTATTGATTTTCAACGGCCCCGAATACACCGGCCTTTTGGTCCTGGCGTTGTTGGGGCTGGCTCTTGATATGTATATCAAGGTCGTTTTTACCTACCTTCGGGTAAGACTCCGCTCATTCACCCTAATGACCGTTTCCGTAATCCGTTTGGTAATGCAGCTTTCGTTGAACATTGGCTTCATTGTTTATATGGAAATGGGGATAAAAGGGATTCTATTATCGACTCTTGTTTCAAATGCGGCGCTTTTCCTTTTTCTGATGCCGTATACCTTACGTGAGACCGGATTAAAATTTTCCAAAGATAAATTCAAGGAGATGTTTTACTTCGGGCTGCCTTTGATTCCCTCCAACTTTATGGCTTATATCATTAATGTGTCCGATCGCTACTTCGTGAATTATTTTTCCGGGCTTGCTTTGACCGGCCTTTATACCCTGGGATATCGATTCGGGATATTGATAAATGAATTCGTAGGGGCGCCCTTCGCCAAGGTATGGGTTCCCCGTCGTTATGAAATGTTTAAGCGCGGTGATTCGGAAAGGACCTTTGCAAAGATCTTCACATACTTCGCGGTCCTCCTATATTTCATCGGCTTGGGTATTTCTGTCGTCACTAAAGACGTCATTAAAATTATGGCGGAAGAATCGTACTGGAATGCTTACCAGGTCGTCCCGATTATAACACTTTCATATATTCTCTCCAATTTTCAAATGCATTTCAATATTGGTATCATGATAGAGAAGAAAACCAAATATATTATGTATATCAATATTGTAACGGCGACCATAAATCTGATCCTGAACTACTTCATGATAAAGACTTACGATATGTTTGGCGCCGCGTATGCCACTCTGATCAGTTTTGCGATTAAGGATGTACTGCTTTTCTGGGTCAGCAATAAGTTGGTCAAAATCATTATTGAATGGGGAAGATTCATAAAGGCCAGCGTTCTTGGAATTGTCCTGTACTTCCCCATAAATATGATCGACACAGGCCACCTGTACGCCAATGTAATCCTCAAGTCGCTTTCCTGCCTGAGTTATCCGCTTATTCTATATCTGATAGGATTTTTCGAGCCGGACGAATTGAAAAAGGGCTGGGATCTGGTTCGCCCTTTTATCGCCAAATTCATCCCGAAATTTCGGAAAAAGCCGCCGGTCCCTTAAGTGCCGAGGTCGCCGGGATTCTACATACCATGAAAATCCGGAAAACCGCCGGATATCAATTCACTGATTGTGATTGCCGCGGCTAGAAACCCAGGAGCCGCCAGGCCAAATATGAAAACTTATCTTTTGACCCCTTGAATCTCAGGACAATATCGCCGCCAGAATTCGCCGGCATTTCCAATTCGATGATTTTCCAGTCGAGGTCCGGAAGATTGCGGTTCAATTGAAATACTTTCTGTGCGCCGGACGAAAGGGCCAGTTCCGGGATCGCGAATTCCTCACGCGGCCTGAACCACTGGGGGTAACCCAAAAGCAATTTATATTTGCTGCAATTCAACGCGGGATTAAAACGAATTTCAATCTCGACATCGCCGCTCATATGAATGATATTGGTCTGAGCATATTCCCCTCCCATCAATTCCCGGGAACAGGCGATACCGTTCCAGGAACCGTCGGTACGCCGCCATCCCGGTGCGATCGGGAGTTTCCCCTGAATGATTTCGAACAGATTCAAATAGTCGTTTTTCCATTCCAGCATTTCTTCCCGGCCATCGGTTCTTATCATCGCCGATGCTTTATGGAACTCATTAAGGCTGTCGAAAACCGGAGCCGACGACGAAACGAAACCGGCCGGGAAATACCCCTCTGAAAATGATTCGATCTTGAATACCGGAGAAATAACGGGGTAGCCGTCGATATCCGAAATCACGGGTATGAATTCGTAGCCGGTCAATTTCCCACCGGAAAATTCCAGTTGCATCAATAATCTCCGGAAAGCCCGTCTTCCGGAAAAAGGAGGCAGCGACATAAACAAATTCCCCAGCCCATAAGAAATCGGCCTTCCCTTATATTCTTCGATTCCTCCGGGCAAATGGGTATGATGACTGACCACCGCCGAGGCGCCGTTCTCGATACATTGTCGTGCGAATGAAATCATCTTTTCACTTTCTAGAAAACTCCATTCTTCGCCCCAATGCAGAACGACGACTACCGGTGTTTTCGCCGAATGTTCTTCTATATCGCCGAGGACGTTTTCCGGTATCAAAGGAAAGGGACAGGGATCATGACGGAAAAACAATTCCGGGTCGGGATCGATAATTTCGGGGGCGACATAATTCAGCAGTGCGACTTCTTCCGTTCCCCTTCGCAATATCAACGGCTTCTGCAGTCGTTCTTCGTTCCGGCGCAGTCCGCAATAGGGAATCCCGGTTCGTTCCAGCAGCCCGACCGTGTCCGCAAGCCCATCCGGACCAAAATCCAGGATATGATTATTCGCCAGGCAAACCGCCCCGACATTCAATTCTTTCAAGGCGTGAAAATAGTGCGGGAGGGCCTTCAGTTTGAAACGTTTTTCCTCGAGCGCCTCTCCCCGCCCGCTCAAGGCGCATTCCAGGTTGACACAGAACAAATCAGTTTCGGCTATTCGATCCCGCAATCCGGCGGCCATGCGTTCCGCCTGCAAACGAATCTCGGCTTTCTTCAGCATTGCTTCGATCCCCGAAAGCCCGCAGGCCCGGTCGAGTTCTGACATCAATTCCTTATCACGGTGCAAGCCGAATGACAGAGCATTCTGGATCCGGCCGGCCAGGCCCGGTTTGGGTCCCCATGCGAACGACAAATCACCTGCGAAGAGTACTTTCACCGTAGTCCCTATTTTTCCCTGACCAGGAAACGGCTGAAGTCGCGGGAATCGATGTAAATCCGGCAGAAAAGCTCAAAGGTTAACAACAGGGCCAGGTCATTATAGGAATTGCCCCCGCGACGCTGGCGTATCAGAATCTCTTCGATTCGTCTTTTATTGAAATATCCCCGAGATAAAGTCCGGGAATCGAGCAGGGTGTCTTCGAACATTTCCCTGATTTGCGGATATTCGCGGTACCATTGATTGAAATTAACGTAGGTGGTTTTATTGGGGAATTTCAGGAGACCCCGAGTCAGCCGTTCGGAATAGTACGCAGCCTTCTTAAATAATTTATCCATCTTCTTACCGAATGCCGACCGGGTTTCGAACAGGCTTACGCCGGTATTCTGAGTTTGTACCGCGGCCAGGTGCGGGAATTTCCTCTTAAGCCCTTCCACCAGCATGGCTCGGGCGGGATAGACCTTCAAATTCGGGGGGACAGACATATAGAAATCGAGGGTTCGGCTGTCCTCCAGCGCCATATGGTCGTGCCAGAAATAGCGATTGACATCGACCAGGTCGAACTGCCGCCGGAACCGGTTTTCAAGCATAAACAAATCCCGCTGGTGGCAGAAGAATTCCGAAATATCTTTATGCTTGTCCAGTTCTTCCCCAATAACCCTGTCGTAACTTTCTTTGGCTTCCAATATGAAATCCGGGGTGAACATGGCGTAATAGCTGTCGTCGACGGTGTCGGCGAACAAGGGCCGGCGCAATTTCCGGATCTTTTCCTGACGGGTAACGTCTTTCCGAATATCCCCGGTATTGAAATAACCGTAAGCGAAAGCCGTCCTCCCCGAGATGCCGTTCAGCAGGGCAGTCTTAACGGGATCATGATTGTACTGCCTGACCACTCCGAGCAGTACTACCGGTACAGTCGGGATGACTCCCCCCGTAAGGAATATCAGGGATTCGGCATATTGGGTTACCCATTGCGGATCTATTTCAACCAGGCTATGGTTCATCAAACCGGCGGCCTTCGCCGCCTTCTTCGCGGCCACTTCATCGAGACACCCTTTGGTCCCGTGCGTGTACGCATACACCGGCAATTCCGATTGTGCCGCGTGGCCGATCACCATCCGGGAATCGAGTCCTCCCGAAAGCGGGATTACGATGCTGTCACAGCCGACCGTCTGCCGTTTCAGATTGTCCTGATATAAGGCATAACCCTCATCGATGAATTGATCGATACTTTTGGTCGATTCATTGACGAATTCGAATTCATGATATGGCTTTATGGTGATATTCCCATCATGGAAGTCGATACGGTGTCCCCAGCGGAGCCGTGTGACTCCCGCCAGGAAAGTCTTGACCCCCATGGGAAAAGTATAATTGAAAAAATCTTTGACGCAGTCGCGGTTTACCTCCGCGCGGAATTCCTCGCAGGCGTAAAAGGCTTTGAATTCCGAAGCAAACAGGAAGATATCCTCGGTTTCGTAGTAGTATAAAATCCGGTGTCCGAAGCGGTCGTTGAATATCACCGCTTCCTTTTCGCGGTTATCGAAACAGGCGGCGTTAAACGAGCCGTTGAAATAAGAGGGGATATTTCTGCGATCCTGCTTGAAATAAAGCGGGAAGCAGTCGATTTGTTCGGCCTTCGGGAAAGCATGGCCGCCTCCCGTCCCGTAGACATATCCGTCGTGGGCAACGGTTATCGCGGATTCCGAATCGTGTTTGAGTTTGATGAAATCGGCCTGAGGGATGCCGATTTCTCCCAGCCCATACCAATCTTCAAAATGTTCTCTGATGCGGTAATTTTCGTTATGACGCTGTAAGCGCCCCATCCGCTTGATCAGGTTCTCGGCATAACTCCGGTCATGCCGTTTCTTTAAAATAAACCCGTAAATGCCAGGCATACGATTAATTTATTCCGTTTAAAGAGCCAATTTCCGAAATAATAAAAGTTCTGAACGGAATTAACAATCGAATTCTGTGCTTTAATCTTCGAAAGCAGTTCCGAGCACAGGCAGTTCATAGGCATTATCATTCTGTCCATCAGCCGATGCTTGCCGGCAAACATCTCGATCTCCGTGCATCCAGCCAGGTATAATTCAGCCCCTTTATTCTTCATTTTCCTCTTTATTCGTTCGAATATGCCAAGACTTTTTTTGGGGCTGAGGTCATCTCCCTTGGAATCATAAATTACTTTCATGACCTCTTTTTGCAGTTCCGCATCGGGATATACCAGTTCGAAATGATCCTCCAGGGGCTTGAAAACATTGGTCATGATCGAGCCGTCGGTGGCCATTATTCCCACTTTTTTTCCGCGATGATTTGAGAATTCATTGATGGCGGCCCGCCTGAGATCTATTACGGCCCTTTCGAAAAAGCGGTCTTCAATCATGGAATGCCCGGTAATACAGGGGACCACGATGGATTCACAACCATCTTTGATCAGCCGGGCCAAATCCCCGTTTATTCTCAATGCCGCCTGATTATCGCCGTTTTTTATTGATGTTGTCCGGTCCGGTGTAGAACACTCCATAAGTATGGTCATATCCGGAAAATCCTGATCATTTTTCGGTTTCATTTCACGGACGAAGCGTTCGAAGAAAATATCCAGGAAATATTGAGTAGCCAGAGGGCCCATTCCGCCCAGCACACCGATTCTGTAAGCCATTGTATTACCTCAGGTTAGTACACTAAGTTCGTCGGTTAAACGCCAATGTTGCACATTTTACTATATTCGTCGAAATTGATTTATTCTTTTAACATTATTTCAGGCAGTATGTTCGCGGTTTTCACTCATAGTCAAATTAATACGCTGAATAATATCGGCATTTTAAGCATTTGAATCGTTCAACCGTTAAAACGGCCCGAATTGTCAAAAAGTGGATTATTTTTATATAATTTTAACAATTTCACCCGATTATAATAGGAGTAACCAAGAATAGAAATTGCCATGAAAAACCTTATTTTTACAGTTTATACGATTTTATTATTCGGACTAATACCGGAGGGTTCTTCCGCGCAGGTGGTTCAAACGCCGGTCAAGGTGACCATCACCAGAGAAACCGGAGGAACCATGTCGATCCCTCGCTGGAAAGCGTTTATGCATCCCCAAAATCACAATTTGCTTTGGCTGGGTTTGGGGAATTGGGGCGCCACCGGAGATCAACTCATGTATTCCACCGACAGCGGCAGCACCTGGAACAGCACCGGAATCATGATATCTTCGAATTACTCTTCCGATTATCATACCTCGCTGGCCGGAGACGCCAGCGGGAATATCTACACGGTCAGCCCCGACGGCGGCAATATCGAATTCACCAGGATCGAGTATCCCGGCCGGACTACCGATGATGCCGGCCCCAATCAGGTAATTCATTCCACCGGAGACAACCCCCGTGCCAATGTCATGGTGCAGCCCGGCAATAACCGCGTCTGGGTTTTCACTCGTCAGGGGGAAGTCGCGTCGGAAAATGTCAGATACGAATACACCGACAACGGAGGGAGCACCTGGCACGAAGGGACCGCCGATCCCACCGGATTTAACAATGTTCGGATCGGTTCCATGCCATATGTCAACGGAAATCCGGCCCTGGTAGTGCTGTATATAAACAGTACGATGGGGTACAAATATTATCTCTGGAACGGGACGGCCTTCGAAGAGAAACCGGATGCCCAGATCTACGCCGGAGATGTCAATAACGACCGGGCTTTCACACACAATGTCCTGCAGGGGAATTATTTCCACCTCGTTTTCGGTTTCGGGAATAACCTGTACCATTACTGGAAACCGTACAATAACGGGACCGGCTCATGGAATCATAGCGTCGTCGATAATTCCCCCTATACTTCGGGCATCGACTGGGAAACCACCTCCTCGGCGCACGGCGATAAACTCTACCTGTTCTACCGTAAGCAGATTGCCGCCGATGCGGCGTCGGCCGAAATCATCATGAGAGTATGGTCGCAGACGGAGCAATCCTGGAGTGCACCGCAGACCGTTTCCATTCATCCGGAAAACACTACCAACCGTCATCCTAATACCGCCATGCAGGTTCCGTCCGGCTGCGATTATATTCCGGTCTTTTGGTACAGCGACCTCGGCTCTTCCGATTATCAGGTATACTGCGCGAAGATAATGGTCGGACCGACCGACGCTCCCGATTCACCCGGAGAATCGAAATTGCCGGGTATATTCGAACTGCACCAGAATCGCCCCAATCCCTTCAATCCTGAAACCACCATCGCTTTTTCGCTGCCCGAAAGGACCGAAATCTCGTTGGATATATTCGACATCCTGGGAAGGCACGTTAAAACCCTCGCCGATCAAACGCTGGCGGTCGGCGAACATTCTTTTACGTGGACCGGAACTGATAGCCGCGGGAACCGGGTAGGCAGCGGGGTTTATTTCTATCGTCTGAAGACCGAGACTTATACCTCCACCAAAAGAATGGTTTTGCTTAAGTAACGGGTGGGTAGATTGAGATAATTGGCATCCAATCGATATTTGAATACAAATAGAAGATAATTCTTTTCCCCGATATTTTAATTCCTAAATTAATTCTCATTGTTCGCACAATAGCATTCTCAGGGGTATAAGCAGAGTGGAATACAAAATACGCAAGGCAGATATGGTCGAAGACCGAGAGGGAATTATTGCTTTTTGGAAGACTAATTTTCCCGGCTGGCAGGAAGAAAAATACGACTGGTTTTATATGAATAACCCCAGAGGAGAAGCCGATTGCTGGGTGGCCGAAACCATTGAAGACGAAGAAATCGTAGGAGCGATCGCTTGTTTTCCCCGACGATTCGCAATTGATGGCAAGGAGCATCTGGCGGGGCTTGGGGGAGACCTGGGAGTCAGCAAGGAACACCGTCAACATGGCCTGGCCATGAATCTCCGAAAGGAAATGATGAATTACATGGGAAAGGCCAACTACGCCTTCTTGCTTGGAACTCCCAATGACCGTTCCCTCAGGATCACCCTGAAAGCGGGATATACTATCCTGGGGCGAATAAGAAGAACCACGCGAATTCTCCATTCGAAGGCGTTTGTTAAAAAAGTCGTGCCCTTGGATTTCATTTCCAGAATCCTCTCGGGTCCGATCGATTTTATAATTCGGACGTCGGCCAAAGAAAATCGATTTAGAAATGAAAACAGGTATAAGTTTGAGATTTTGGATTCATTCGACAGCCGCTTCGATGATTTATGGAAGAGGTCGCAGAAGAATTATTTCTTAATGGGTGAGCGATCGGCGGATTATCTTAATTGGCGCTTTACGCAGTGCCCTTTCACAAAGTTTAAGACATTTGCCCTGTTCGAAAAAGACGAGGGAAAACTGGTTTCTTATCTTACCTATTGGGTTGAAGGTTCCATAGTGGAAATCGGAGATTTCTACGGCGGAAAAATGCCCGATTGCCTTGATCCTTTGATATCCAGTTTCCTGCTTTATATGCGAGGAGAGCCTGTCGACAGAGTAATCTTGACTCATTTTGGAAATACTCAATATCAACAAAAATTCCGTGACTTCGGTTTCAAAATGCGTCCGGACCAGCGGGCGATAATTCTTTTTGCCGACCAATCCTCCTCTTATTATGACCGAATTTTTGAACAATCTAACTGGCATTTTTCGGCGGGAGACAATGATGTACAATAGTCCGGATGAACGTTTTCGGCTCCAATCGTAGATAACGCCATTCATGAAAAAGATATTCCTGATAATTATGCGCCGACTGCATATATGGCATTTGTTTATTAGATTTCTGCTATTTATTTATCCCCGGAAACTATTGGTTGTATTCACTTATCACCGGGTTGTAGACAGGTTATCAGAAAGAGAATATCTTCTCAATTACGACCGAGGGATCGACCGTCGGATTCTTAAAAACCAGCTGGAAATAATCGGGAGATATTTCAGGTTTATCGATTTGGACGAATTTCGCTCCATGATTAACGGCTCCCAAAAACTCTCAGGACATTCCTCGCTAATTACCTTTGATGATGCCGATTCCGAGTTTGCCGAACAGGCCTTTCCCATCCTTGATAAATACGGAGTTCCGGCGGTAGTGTTTACTCCCACGGCATACGTGGAAAGCGACAAGAAATTCTGGCATGTCCGTTTGTCGGAAATACTCGACAATGTTACGGAAGAAAGCTGGGAGGGTATGGCCAAATTAGAAGGATTGCCGAAAGAAGTCCGGGATTTTATCGGTGCCAGCTCCATAAATTCGGCTTCGGAAAAGAGGTCAACTGCCGTAACAATGGTGAATTTCCTGGACAAATATCCACAAAAGGAAATAGAAGGCGTTCTTACAATTTTGGAAGGTAAAATTGAGGCGAAGTCAAGAACCGGCATTAAATGCCTGACATGGCTTCAACAGAGGGAATTGGCACAAAAAGGCATAGAATTCGAATCTCATTCAGTTAACCACTATAAGTTGGCGGAACTGAGCCTGAAAGAAATCCTTCAGGAAATGACAGACTCGCGAAAAGAATTGGAAAAACGTCTGGGAAAAAAGATTACAGCGATATGTTACCCTGCCGGTTCATATAATGAAAACGTTTTGACGGCGGCATCGGAAGCCGGTTACAAACTGGGATTTATCACCAGGCCGGGATTCTGCAACTATCCACTGCTGGGGAATGACCGCTTTGCGCTGCCGCGTTTTACGGTTGTTGGAAGCAATAATGCCGAAATCGAAGAATTCCTTGGAAAGGAATTAATAAAAGCCCTGTTTTCCTGATATCTTATTATCGGCATTTAAATAACGCGAAATTGTCCGGTGAATTAAATATCAAAAACGCCTAACAAATTATGAATCAAAACCCGATTTATAATAAGACCATGGCGATTTTTTCGCAAGGCCGTGCCCGGATTATAAAAATAAGTAACACGAAGGTTTAGATGGAAAAAGTAACCGGAAAAAAAATCTTAATAATTTCATACGTCTGGCCTCCTTTCGTGGCGGTCGGAGTTTATCGAATCCTCAAATTCTGCAAATACTTACGCGATTTCGGCATCGAGCCGGTTATACTAACTCCCAAAAGCCCCGCTACCATGTCCCAGGATGATGGTTTATTCAAGGAAGTCCCCGAAAATATAAAGGTCTACCATTCTTTTGCACTTGAACCTTTCAAATGGCGCGGAACTCCGGTAAAAAAAGATCAACGGCAAACGCCACCAACAGCATCGGCATTAGCATCGGGGCTTGAACCGGCCCCGGGCAAATCATTTATAGGCGGTCTGAAAAAATTAATCCGGGCGAATTTAACCGTTCCCGATAATGCGTACTTTTGGAGCTGGACCGGTATTGCGGCGGGAATGAAGGCTATCCGTGAAAACGCAATCGATGCCGTCCTTTCATCTTCTCCCCCCCATTCGGTCCATATCTTGGGTTCCCGACTGGCCCGCGCTTCTCGACTGCCGCATATTGTGGATTTCAGGGACCTCTGGACCCAAAACACCAAATCGGGGGAACGGCGACTTTCGGACCGGTTACAGCGTCGCAATCGGAAATATGAATTGAAGGTTTTAAAAAATTCCGCCGCAATCTGCGTTAACACATTGACTTTCAAACAGCAGCTGTTAGAGGACAATGATTTTTTAAGACCCGAGGATATTGAAGTAATCACCAATGGCGTGGACCCCGATGATTTTCGAGAGCTCACCCGGAAAAATTGTCCCAACGATAAATTTACGATGGTTTATACTGGCAGCCTTTATCGTCAAAGGGGGCCCGCGTTTTTCTTCGAAGCACTGCGGGATTGGGTAAGACAAAGGCCCGAAGTGCGAGCCCGGATGCAAGTGGTATTCATCGGTAATTGGGCTGAAGAATATTCCGGAGTATTAAAAGAAAATGAAGTGGAAGATGTGGTTGTTCGGCGGGGATGGGTTCCGCAGCGCGAGGCACTCGAGGAAACCTTCAATGCCGATTTACTCCTGTTATTCCAGGGTTTCGATTCCGGCGTAGCCGCGGCTATTCCGCGTAAACTGGGCGAATATATTATCACCAATATCCCGATTATGGCATTCGCTCAACCCGGCGAAATCCATAACCTGATTAATCGTTATAATTGCGGAATTGCCATAGCCAGTCCGGAGATCAGGCCCATTATTGACTACCTGGATAAGTCCTTCAATAAGTGGCTGGCGCGGAAAAAAGACGGACGGACGGACACTGAAGGTCTGCGCTCCGTTCCGGACCTGGAAACCTCGGGCCAGGTGGAAAAACTCGCCGATATCTGCCGCCGTGTTATAAAATAAAAATTGTTATATTGAATCCATTATGTTAAGACCAATTTTAAGTCTATTACAGCGATTGTTCGGGAGGAAATATTTTAAATTCGATAGGGCTTTCATATTCGAAATGGAAAAAGCGGAATATAAAAAGCCGGCGGCAAATACCGAACTCACGACGAACTATCAAATCAGGATTGCCTTCAGGGACGAGATGCCGGCAGTCAGCCTGATTGCCGGAGTTACTCCTGAAGAATCATATCGGCGCTTCGACAATAGTAATATATGCTTCGGTGTTTTCGAGGGATCCCGACCGGCCAATATCAATTGGGCACTTCGCGGTTCCTGTTACGTAAAGGGAACTGGGTACATTCACAGGGCCGGCATCGATGATTATTATATATATGGGATTGTGACCGATCCTGCGGAGCGGGGCAAAGGGTTATACCAAAGGGCCTTGATCGATATGGCGGATTATCTCTTTTCGAAGGGAGCCAACAAACTTATTCAAATGGCCCAGGATGGAAATTCTCCTGTCCTTCATTCTCTTCCAAAACTCGGCTATAAATTAAAAAAGGAAATTATTCATTACCGGTTCCTGGGAGTAAAATATACTGTAACCAGAGATTTTGTCGGAAACAGGAGGCACCGGGATTTTTTCATAACGCCTCCGAAAGAGCTATTTTACATTTAAGACCATATGAACAAGTCCTATGTACAGAGCAAACAGCCGCGATTGTTACTCAATCCGCGAGCGATTATCACCACCAGGTTCGTGTTATATTCGGTTTATGCCTTTATTGCGGCCGGACTTGGCCTTCTGTCCGTTTTATTCAGCCCATTTTACGTGATCGGCGGGGTCGCCGGGATACTGGTGTTCGGCCTGGTGCTTCGCTATCCCTACTTCGGTTTCATTCTGTATATGCTGATATACATCCTTCGACCGGGAGAGCGATTTCCCGAGCTGGCTCCGCTGCGGCTGGAACTGCTGACCGGCCTCCTGTTACTGGTAATCGTTGCCATCGCCAGTGCCATCAACGGCAAAGGTGTCCGTTTTCCTCTGGATAATGTCAGCAAAGCATTCCTTTTATTCTTTATCGCCCTGGGTTTCAGTTTCGTCTTTTCCGAATGGAAGATGGGTTCCTATGAAGAGATCATGAAGTTCGTGAAGATATTCATTTTGTATTACTTCATCGTGGTCTTTGTCGATACCGAAAAAAGATTTCAAATCGCCATTTGGCTCATTACCATATTGACCAGCGTTATCGGGATCGAAGCCGCCTTCAACTATTTTACCGGAAATTATCGCCTCAACCAGGGGGTCATGCGGACCGGCGGAGCGACTTCCTACGGTGAACATGCCAACTCCATGGCTATGTATATGGCTACGACCATACCTTTTCTGATTTATCTTTATATGAAGTACAAGCACCTCTTTTCGCGAATCCTGATGATTGTCGCGGCGGTGATTTGTCTGGTAACCCTTATCATTACGGGGTCCCGCAGCGGCGTTCTGACCATGATTGGCGTATTTCTGGCCTATGCCTGGTTTTCCAAAAAGCGGGTCGCCTATATCATAGTAATCATACTATTTGCAACCGCCAGCTGGTTTGCCCTGCCCGGGCAGTACAAAGAGAGGTACGGAAGTATCGTTTCATCGAACGTCGACGGTTCCAGCCAGGGAAGACTCGATGCCTGGAAAGCGGGATTGCAGATGTTCATAGAGAAGCCGGTCTTCGGGGTGGGAATCGGAGTTTTCGCGCCGGCCTACCATGATCGCGGCGGAGTGTATCTGAATTCGCATTCCCTGTATATCGAGACGATATCGACTACGGGAGCGGCAGGAACATTTTTTTGGGGGCTGCTTATCTTTCGTATGATAAAGTTGTTAAAGGGGACGAAAAATCGTATGACGAATAATAGAGAAATGACTATAGATCTCGGGGTTTATAGAAAAGCGTGTTATGCCATTCTCGTGGGGTTATTTATCGGAGGGGTTTTCGGACACATTCTCTTGCGGGATACATGGTACATAGTCGCGGGACTGGTAATTGCCCGGATGAACGGACTGGAAAAACTTGAAGGATTGAATGAACATGGATCTGCTGAAGCCGCTGGTTAAAAATTTCTCACGCGATTATTTTATTCGCCGGGATGGACTGAATATCGCGCCTCACCTGAAAGCCCTTAATGCCAGCCAGTTTTTTTCTCCCGATGAAATAAGTGCCCTTCAATTGGAACGACTTAAGGCGATTCTTAGACTGGCTTATAATGAAAACAACTTCTATCGCAAACGATTCGATGATGCAGGATTCAATCCGGAGACATTCAAAGATTTCGCGGACTTGAAAAAAATCCCGTATCTGACCAAGGACGATATCCGCAATAGCGTCGATGAGCTCTTCACGGAAGGGTACAACCGCGAAAATACCATACATAAGAGGACTGGCGGATCGACCGGGGTTCCCCTGCATAACTACATGGACATCGATGCCACCAGCGCCAAAAAAGCGGCAACGCAGCGTCATAATGCCTGGGCCAACCATTTACCCGGAGGCTACCTCGCCGCGGTCTGGGGGGATACCGATAAGAAGATTCCGTTCAAGGCACGCATACGCAACGCACTGACCGAGCGAGCCTTTTACCTCGACACCCTGAAATTCGATGAAGGGCAAATTCTGCCATTCATAAGAAAGATCAAAAAATTCCGTCCCCCCGTTATGATGGGGCACGCTCATTCCATATTCAGGCTTGCCGAATATGTCAGGGAACATAACATTAGCGGCTTGAAATTTCGGGGGATTATTACCACTGCCATGGTATTGAATCCTTCGGAACGAACAGTCATTGAAGAAGTATTCGCTTCGCCGGTATTCAATCGCTACGGATGCGAGGAATTGTCGATTATTTCCAGCGAATGCGAAATGCACGAAGGAATGCATATTTTCGCCGAAGGGCTGTATGTCGAATTCGACGGCGACGATACCTCTCTCCCCCGCCCCCTGATTATCACCGATCTTCTTAATCGTGCCATGCCGATGATACGGTACGAAATCGGGGATTACGGAATCATGACCGAAGGATACTGTCCCTGCGGACGAGGGCTTCCTCGACTGAAAGAAGTATCCGGCAGAACCGCCGACTTCCTCTATACTCCGGAAAAGAGGCCGGTTTTCGGCATTTCGATCCTGGACACCTTCGTCATTCATATTCCTGGTTTCAAACAGGTTCAAATCATTCAGGACAAGTACGATCATCTCGATTTTTTCATCATCAAGGATGAGCGATCTTTTTCCGAGACAAGCCTGAAGAAACTGGCGGAGAATGTCAGAGAGATTTTCGGGCCGAACATGAAATACGACCTCCGCTTTGTCGATAAGATCAGGCAGACCGAACGGGGAAAATACCGTTTTTCGATCTGCATGATCGAAGATAAAGACAGGTAGTTTCGTTTTATGAGTTTAATCGATATAATAGCGCTGATTCCCTTGATAATCGTAACCCTGGTCGTATTATACCTGTTTGCAATTCTTCCGGTGGGAGTCAAGTTCCGCAAAGGGTATCCCAAGCCGGTCGGCAAATACGATTTTCTAATTCTGGTGCCGGCGCATAACGAAGAAACCGGCATCGTCCGAACCTTGGCCAGCCTGAAAGCGCTGGAGCCAACCGGTAAGGTGGAAATAGTCGTCATTGCCGATAATTGCACCGATCGCACCGCGGAAATCGTATTGCAGCAGGGAGTGAAGGTTCTGGAAAGAAACGACCCCGTCAATCGGGGCAAAGGCTTCGCTCTTGAGTTCGGGATTTCACAGCATAATCTCGACCATTACGATGCCGTGGTAATTGTCGATGCCGACACTATTGTCGCACCGAACATGCTTGCGGTAATGGCACGGTCGCTGGTCAACGGTTTCGGAGCGGTTCAAACATCCAACGAATTCCTGATTGAAAATGGTACCCCTCTGGCATACCTCCAGCAAATGGCGAACTGCGCGGAAAATACTTTCTATTACAAGGCTCGATCCGTTCTGGGGTTTCCGGTCCTTCTTCGCGGGACCGGCATGGCGATCCGTTCCGATGTCCTGAAAAGCCATCCCTGGGATTCCCATTCGGTAACCGAAGATGTCGATTATGCCGTCAATATTATCCTCGATGGCAATGATATCGATTTCGCGGCGGACACCTGGGTCCGTTCGGCGGCAACATCGACCTACGAGCAATCATACTCGCAGAAAAGCCGCTGGGCCGGAGGGACCTTCGGACTTATTTTCGAAAAGGGACTGAAAGTCCTGACTGCGGGATTCACACAGGGGCGCCCGGCTCTTATCGAACTGGCCTGGTCTTTTCTGAGCCTCAGTCGTCCCAGTATGATTTTTATCTGCATGATCCCATTGGTCCTTTCCCCATTCGCCTCGGAACGCTTCGATCTCCCCTTTGCACTATGGGCCCTGGTATTGATATTTCTTCTGATATCCTATTTGGTCATGGGCATTTTGTTTGTCCCCGATAAAGCCTCCGCCCTGAAAGCCCTGTTTCATGCTCCCTTCTATGGAATCTGGCTGCTGATAGTCCAATTCAAGGCCCTGATCGGCCGGGGACGCGGCGACTGGATTCGCACCGAAAGGAAAGACTGATGCCCGGCACGAATATCGTCCATCTCCGCAGTTCGGAATTCTTCGGCGGCCCGGAACGGGCCATTATCGGGCAATGTACTAATGTCAAAGGTTACAATTATACCGTGGTGTCATTTATCAGGAAAAACGCCGAAAATAAATTCCTGCAGGAGGCCCGCAAAGCCGGTCTGCAAACCGCTGAAATTCATGATGCTTTCGCCGGTGATTTCCGCGTAATCGGGCAACTGAAAAAACTCTTGAAAAATTTGAATGCCAACATTCTTGTCTGCCATGATTACAAAGCCAACTTTTTCGGACGATTCGCTATCCGAGGCACCGGCGTCCGGCAAATCGCGCATTTCAGAGGCTACACATGGGAAGATAAAAAGGTTAAATTCTACAATTCCATAAACGCCTTGATGCTCCGCCGCATGCCCTTGGTCCTGGCCGTATCCGAAAAATCGAGCAAGATACTGCAATCGATGGGAGTATCGCAGTCGAAGATCGAAGTCATCCCCAACGCCATCGAAGATTTTAAGCTGATCGGCGATGATTTTCAGCGAAAAGTCGTCAGTTCCAAAACCATTGTCGGCATTTGCGCCGGACGGCTCAGCTCCGAAAAGGGGCAGGATATCCTGATCCGGGCCGCAGCCTTTATCAAAGACCGCTTTCCCGATTTTCGTATTGACATATACGGTCACGGTCCGGAAGAAAAAAAACTGAAAGAAATGACTGCTGAATTAAGCGTTACCGCTCAGATTCGTTTCTGCGGTTTCGTCGATAATATCCTGCCGGTCCTCAAGGAAGCCGATTTTATGATTCTTCCATCTCGTTCCGAGGGGATGCCGAATATTCTTCTCGAGGCCTGGTCGCAAAAACTGGCCGTGATTTCGACTGCAGTCGGAGGGGTCCCGGAAATGATAACCGATGGGATCAATGGTATTCTTGTTGAGCCGGAAAAGCCGGAACTACTGGGGGAATCCCTTTTGAAACTGCTTCAAAACCCGGCAAAGCTGGAATTATACGGCGATGTCGGATATGATATGGTCAAAAGGAAATACAGCTATTCTGTTCAGGCGGAATTGCTGAAAGAGGTTTATTCATAGCCTGATCGGCCGAAATAGATTAGTAAGTCTTTGGATTTACGGAGCTTAGTATGAATAAAGTAAGAATCGGGTATGTTATAGACCGCCTTGCTCCAGGAGGGGGAACTGAAAATCAATTGATTCAGCTTCTGCGGAATATCGATCGGGAGCGGTTTACTCCGATTGTCTTTAATCTCCGCCCCGAAAGCTACGGCACCGTCGACCTTGATTGCGAAAAAATATTCCTAAATGTCGAGAGTATTACCTCGCCGTCGACCGTCTCCGCATTTTTCCGTATGACGAAGATGTTCAAATCCAAAAACCTCGACCTGCTGCAGTTATATTTCTACGACGGCCGGCTGTTGGGCACTCTGGCGGGGCGTCTTGCAGGAATCCGCCCGCTGGTTTTTTGCCGCAGAGAAATGGGCTGGTGGTACACTAAATCGAAATTGTACGTCACCCGAAGAACAGCGGCCCTGTCTCACTACTGCCTGGTCAACGCCAATTGTATCAAGGACCTGGTTACCCGGACCGAAAATTTCCCGGCCGATAAAATCGAAGTCATTTATAACGGGGTGGATTTGAAACTATCCCCTCCGGACCAACGCCCATCTCTTGCCGAATTCGGAATTCCCGAAGGAAGTCCCGTAATCGGAGTAGTATCAAATTTCCGCCGGGTGAAAAGAATCGACCGATTTATCGAGGTTGCCGCGCGTATCAAAAATAAGGAAACCCATTTCCTGATAATCGGCAAAGGGGAACTTAGGGCGGAGCTCGAACAACTCGCCAAAGACAGGGGAATCGATAACAGGGTGCATTTTCATTATACCATAGATAAAACCCATGATCTTATCAGCCGGTTCGCCATCGGGATACTTTCTTCCGAGTCCGAAGGGCTTTCCAATGTTTTGATTGAATACGCCATGGCCGGAATCCCGGCTGCGGCATTCAACGTCGGAGGCAATCCCGAAGTAATCGCCGACGGACAGACCGGCATCATCGTCGAAAATGACGATATCGAGGGCATGGCCGCTCGTATAGACGAATTGATGGAAAATAAAACACAGCACGAAAAATATTCATGTACCGCCAAAAAGAGAGCCGAGGAGTTGTTCAGCGTCGGCGCCATGGTCAGAAAAACCGAGGATTTCTATCTTAATATCCTGGGCCGAAAACGGGAATAGTATATTCTGGCAGGCGGAATAAAAGTGAGGATCACAGGATGAAGAGAATAATCAAACAGATATTCTATGGAATATTCTATATTCTGGTTCTCCCCGCGGGGATATTGTCTCAGTTATTTAAAATTATCCTGGGGAGCGAGATCGTCTTTGAGTTTTTCTCGCAAAGCTTCAGTCTCGTTCCGGGGATATTGGGAATTCCCGTCAGGGCTTGTTTCTATAAACAAACCTTGAAAAAATGTTCGATAAATCTCGAAACCCTGTTCGGTTGCCGCATTACCAAGATGGGCTGCGAGCTCGGCGACCGGGTCGCCATCGGGGCCTATACTTCGGTGGGATTATGTGAAATCGGAGATTACACCGTCATATCAAGCTATACTTCAATTTTATCAGGAGCGCGCCAGCACGATTTCAGCAAGAGCGATAAATCGGTGCTGGACGGACCCGAATTCTATTCGCGTTTGAAAATCGGTCGGAGAGTTTTTATCGGGGAAAAATCCCTGATTATGGCCGATCTCGGAAACGACTGTATTATTGGCGGCGGAAGCGTCGTGGTCAAGGAAATCCCCTCCGGCAAAATCGCCGTGGGCAATCCGGCCAAGGTCATAAAGGATCGGGAACCGGCCGCGGTTTCGGAACCATCCTGATTAATCCAATAAATTTCCGAACCGATAAATATTCCGAGATTTATAATTTTAAACAAATGGCGGAATTTCGGACAAAGTTCATCCGTTGCACAGGCAAACAGGTCCGGACATATTGGCTGGAAAGATAACCCATTGCCTAATATGCAATTAGATTTTGCCGATAATTATGGTGGGGGCACGGTAATTGCCATTCGATATTCGGGACGTTGAACCGTTATGCTTGGGGAGACTGAATATATTCTACTTTAACTTTCATAATTTTTAATACGGATATATTATGGCTTCTCTGCCTTTGGGGTAGAATAAAGAGGAATATTAGGAGGACAAATGGATTATAGTGGAAAATCAGGGACCGGCTTTATCAGGGCCGTTTTGGCAGTTTTGATTGCGATGTGCGCCCTGGCCGGCAGCAGCTACGCCGGGCAATATATCGTCAATTCACTGCCCGTGACCATCACCAATTCCATGCACAGTAGTGATCTCTGGGATACAGTATTGATAGCAGGAACCAGACTCACCAGCGCCGAGAGCGGAATTAGCTTTTCCGGGACTTCGTATTGGGTCGTTTACGGCCAGGGTGATACAATCATTTACGGCAACTCCGCCACCAATGCCGCTCACGGAGCACGCGGGATTAGTATCGGAGGAGGAAGCGGAAGTGATTATATCAAGATACAGGACCTTTTCCTTCTAAACCGCCCGATCGGAATTGATACCCTGAATTACGACCCGGAAGACACCCTTTCGGGCAGTACCAATGGTATTTCAACAGGTTATTCCTGTGACTTCATCACGGTTGAGAATTGTCGAATTGAAGTTGAATCTTATAGCAGCGCGGGGATCGATATCGGTCGCGGTCATACCCAGATTTTCCGCAATATCGACATTGAACATTCCTCGCCGGGTTATCGGAGCCGCTGTCAGTTCGACGCTTGTGCGGTTAAAATGAGCGGACTGCGCACCACCGATATTACGGGCGGCGGCACGTTCAATGTCCGTCTGGAGAACGTCAATATCGAACGGTGCTCCCACGCCGGTATCTACGGTTCGGCTTATTCGGGTTTGGAAGCGATCATACAGGTGGAAAATTGTACCATTAACGTCAGTTCGAAAAATATCATGTACGGCCCCGGCGAAGGGGGAACCTGCAGCGGACGCGCCAATTGTTACGGCATTCAGTTTACCGGAGCAGGCGGGGGCTCATACATCAAGCACTGCGTTGTCACGGCCGACGACGGCAACCACGGCGGACGTGGTATCCAACTCGTGGGAGCAAACGGAACCGCCGACAATCCGATCGTTATCTGTTCCAGCTATGTCAATGTTCATGAAAGTGCCGACGTGCAATTCCGCGGAACTTACGGCTATTATCCCTGCGCCATAAAGATCCGCCAGGATTGCTACGGCGTCAGCGTTTTCGATAACCAGTTTATTTATGTAGCCGACGGTTCGGTCCCCTGGGGAACTACTTCCGGAGCATACTACTGCTCCGGCGAGGCCGGCCTGTATGAGCACTGGACCTCGAATCCTCCGCCCTTCAACGTAAAGTTCGAACGGAACCTGTTCCGCTCGATCGACCGCCGCAGCGGGGCAATTATAGCGGGGTTCACTTTCGATAACTGTACGCAGGGCCCGGATCCGTCATTCGTGTTCCGTCACAACCGCATTGAATCCGATTATGTCGGTATTAAGTGGGGCGGATACGACGGTGAAGCGCATTCCTTTGTTCTCACCGGCGATACCCTGAAACTGGTCGATACTTCGAACTCGGAGACGCACTCGTTCATGCTCGGGTATCTTAACATGAATTACAATACCGGCGACAACATTGTGCAGGATATGGTATTCGAGGGAGTCGCATCTCCCGACGATATCGATTTCCCTTCCTCACAGGGTATTGCCGATATCGCCTTTAAGCAAACGCTCAAGGTCTATGTCAAGGGAAGCAATGGTCTGCCGGTCAGCGGAGCCGCCGTCACTGTCAGGAATAACTACAACCAGGTGGTATTGTCGGGGACCAGTACTTCCGGCGGACAAGTCAGCGGCCCGGTAACCTACCTGTTCAGAAGCTCCAATGTCAGCGACTCAACCAGCTTCAATAACTTTTCGGTACAGGTATCGAAAGGTTCCGATAACGCTTCGGGTAACATGACCGTTGGCTGGAACGCCTTCAAGGATACTCTGCTGCTTCCGGCCACGGTCGGAGATGGAGAATGGCAGGACGAGGACCCTATTTATATCGACACTATCCCACCCGCTCCGGTCGACGACCTTGGTGCGGTGCCGGAGATGCCGGGTACCAGAGGTGATTTCGGTTTCCTGGATGGTGCGATGCCCGTTGCCTTTTGCTTCAATACCGAAGCGATCGCATTCCGGAAGATGATGATTTAGAGATATTCCAATTCAATAAAAAACCCCCGATAATCTCGGGGGTTTTTTCATGCTCCGATTTATCAATTTCAGGAATTGCCGTGCTTTTCCTGCCACTGCATCCAGACCGGCCGGAAAAATTTCACGAAAGCCTCCACCGCCGCGGTCGAACCGGCATTATTGGGATGTGAATCTCCTGGAATCGGAAGCCGGTATTCCTTTTTCAGCACGTTGTTTTGATCCGCGAGGACTCCGAACAGGTCGAATACAAGAAAATTGCCAAGCCCGGTCTCATTGATATACCGGGGATTGAATTCTCTCAGCAGCCAGTCGTTGAATTCCCGGGCCCGCGCGGCATTCTGAGGATTGGCGACATCGGGATTCTGCGGAGGTGCCGTTAAATAGATAAAAAGCTTATCCGGGTATTTCCGGAATTCCTCCTTCAGGGTTTCAAACGCGGCTTTGTAGTTTGCAATGGTCTTTTCGGTCGCATTCGGATCGCCTGGTGCGGTTCCTTCCCCGACAATGTCGCTATTCGGAAAACAGGATTTGAACATTACGATATCATTGGAGGTCCCGTTCAGGTAGTATTGATTGGGATGATTGCGGAAATTGAAAACCTCATCCATACGATTGCCGAACTTGGCCGCCCAGTGGTTCATATCGGTATCTTCACCGATGCTGTCGCCATAGGTGGCGCTCTTCACAATTATCCCCATTTCCAGCAGGCGATCGCGAAGGCCGCCGTCGTTCAAAAGCCCTTTACCCACCGAGTGATGCAGGAAAATCATGCGGTTGTCGATTTTACCATCAAGTTCCCCGGTGAGATAATCGACTTCCTTATAAAGATTCGTCATCATCCGGCGGTTATTCGCAATCTGGCGTTCGGCTTCGGCAAAGTACCCCTTCAGGTTCCAGAATTTATAGGCAATAAACAGCCCGATTATATTACCGATGATTGAAACAACCAGAACGACATAAAGCAATTTGTTCATATCACCACTCCTCTTCGTTTTCTATTTTCTGATATTCATTATACGGTTCATTGAGATATCGACCCGATCTTGCGAAACGACTTTATATCCGGAACAATGCCCAGGACCGGAAGTCCCAGGGTTTTTTCGATTTCTCCGGCCTTTCGAAAAGTATTGCTGTAAATTTCATTGAAGGTTATGACTGCGACACCAAGGATGAGCGCCAGGACGAACGACAGGATCAGAAGTAATTGCCTGTCCGGTTCAATCGGACGCAGCGGCACGTCGGCATCCTGGACTACTTTATATTCCGATTGCCGCAGAATCGCCTGCGTAATGACATTTGATTCCTGCTGCTGGCGGAACTGGTCACGAAGCTCCTGCGCCGCCGCGATCTCACGTTCCAGATGATCGAATTTCGCTTGAAATTCGGGAATAATCGTCAGTCTCTCTTCCAGCCTCCGTTCGGCTCTTTCCAGATAATCGAGCCTGAGTCTTTCGGCATACAATGTTTCTTTTGCCAGGAGAAAATTCTTGAGGTTATTACGGTCGGTTTCGGTAAGATCGGGAAATCCGGCATTAACCTCATTATCGATCAGGGCATCGGCTCTATCCAGTAATTCGACCACCCTGTTCCTGACCCGGTAGATTTCATAGGACTTCCAGGGATATGCAAGCACAATCTCGAGATACCCGCTGTAGGTCCGGTCGATTTCGGCATTGATTTCGGCAATTCGATCCGATTTCACCGTTACCGCAAGGGCCCCCGGAATCTTCGCGATTTTTTCCCGGTACCTGTCCAGAGAACTTTCCAGCGCGGCCACCTCCGCCCTCGCCGTTTCCAGGTCGAAATTAATATCGTTGCGATTGACCGGGTCTTCGATTACGGAATCGATTTTTAAGCGGGTAAATTCCTTTGCAAGAGCGGTTTTGTCGTCGAGTTTGTTTTTCAATTCTCGTTCGTACTTATCGAGAAGTTCCCATGAGATATCTTCGTTGTACCTCATTGCACCGATCTTATTTCTAACCTGTTCCTGGATGAAAATTTCGCCAAGATATTTTGCGATATCGCGCGCCCGCTGTGGATCGGAATCGAATGCCCGCAAACCTATCTGGTCTTCGCCGGCCCATCTTATGGAGACTTTTTCCTTGAGGATATCGACAATGACTTTATTCAGGGCCTCGCTATCGGTCATTCGCGGTCTCAGCGCTTTAAGGTACGCGGCCTGTTCTTGTACCTGAGGTTCCTGATCCATCCTCAATAATCGTCCCAGTTGCTGCAAATATAGACTTGACGTAACTTCACGATGAAGTCCCTTTATTTCATCCCGGCGGTTCTCTATTCTTCCGATCAAATTGGGATCGAAGCCCAGCGCATTTTCCAGAGCATTACTGATCTGAAACCTGCCTCCGAGCGATATAATAATTTCCGAACCATAGATATCTTCGAGATAAAGTGATCCGGTATAGACGATTGGAGGAATAATAAACAGGGGGATAATCAGCATCCACTTACGGCGCAAGATGATATTCCCAAGGGTCTTGAAAACGAAGCCCGAGCCGGTATGTCCGGTTTGTTGGATTGACATGTTCTGAGCCGAATTCAGTTTCACCATTAATAAAAGGGGGAAATCAATCCTGATCTCCCCTTAACTTCACTAATTTATACTGAATTCGATATGATTAGGCTAATAAAATCTTACCTGATAAGCACGATTTTACCGCCGATATCGGTCCCGCTGATAAACCACAGATAGGTATCGGAACCGACCGGATGCCCCGCATCGTTGGTTCCATCCCAGGTAATATCCGCGCCGGTGGTATTCGTCCAGGTCCGGACTTCCCTTCCCGAAACGGTCATCAGATAAAGATCGATACCAGTCGGGACATCGGTAAAGACCACGGCATTGGCCTCGTTGGTCCGGAATGGATTCGGATAGACGTGAGGTTCCGGAATCACGGTGAAGGTATAAATATCGCTGTAATCGGTTCCATTTGCGATAGCCCGCCAGTAATAAGCCACGCCGGCGACAAGTTTTTCCGTCACTTGCCATGATGTTTCCGAACCTTCTTGCTGAGGAACAGCGGTTGAAGCATCAATCAATCCCACAAAACCGGAATCGGTCGCGACTTCGAAATGATAAAAATTACTGCTCTGGGAATCGACATTCATTACTGCCAGAACCGGCTGCGAATTATGGATGACTTCGCCGTTCGCCGGAGAGGCAATCGTCACATCATCTTCGTCGTCGAGCGTCAATGAGGTAGTCGCGGAAAAGACATTCGACATTTCCGAAAAATTTCCCGATTCATCGACCGTCTTAAGGGCAAAATAATAGGTTTGAGCCGGGCTTAATCCTGCGACCGTGAATGTTTCCTGAAGTCCGGCGAAATTCGGCGCCGGTTCTCCGGCGGCCTGAGCCGCGCCGCTCCAGTTCTGATCGGTTATCATGGAAGTGGAATAACGAATGTCGTATGAGGCCGCCTGACCGGTAGTTCCGTCATCGCCCGGAGCGGTCCAGCCGAACGTGACCGAACTCGGAGTAACCGTATAAGCCATGGCTTTGCCGCCGAGCAAAACCATAGTCAGAGCAAAAAGGATGACCATTACCACGATTTCCGCGGAATTGGCAGCAGTTATCAGTTTCTCGCCGTCTTTATAGTAGTACTTTTTCCCCTTCATATCATCTCCTATCATATCGCAAAATTATATATACTCATATTATCGACCGTTTTGCAGGTATCTAAAGATGTTTCAAATTATAAGCCAGGGAAAAAGCAATATTATAAGCCACGGCCGGACAAGAATTTAACTGCTCCGAATAAGCCCCTGACACCGGAATTTTCGTCTTAAATATGTTTCAGGAGTAAACAGTGAGCAATTTTCGAACAGGTCAGCCCTAACGGCTTTCTATTCCGGAGCTTGCGGACCAAAGATATTCGATTTCAGAGTTTCCGAAAGCAGCCGATACCCTGCTTCATTCGGGATAATTTCGGTCTCAGAATACTCCTCCCGCATGAAGCCGTCCGGACCGTCCAGAATTGAATCGAAATCGGCAACCAGAATATTATTTTTGCGGCAATAGTCTTTGAGGAACCTGTTAAATACTGCAATCGTATCCTTTATCCGGTAATCCGAAGAAATAATCTCATCGTCGATATCGAGGATTTCCACGGTCGGAGTCAGCACTGTCGCCGCGATCGGGATAATCCCTTCACACCGGGCCATGGCGTATAATTCCCTGGTGTATTCCCATATGGATTCACTGCTATTCTGAGGACGGAAATTGTATGAACTGATCTGAATCACGACATATTTCGGACTCAAAGCGACCACGTCGGGATAAAAGCGCAAAAGCAATCCGGCGACCCGCTGTCCCTCCACTCCCCGATTAACGGCATCATATCCGGGAAAGTTCTTCTGTACGTCCCAGTGGGCAATAACCTGGGTTCCGAAAAAAACGATGCGGTTGGATATCGTCGTATCCGATTGCAGGAACAGATTGGTCTCGCCGAAGACATCCCTTCGGGCCATCTCATTCACGGCATCGATGTACTTATGAAGATAAAAATTGACATGGTCGCGGTAATCGAGTGCTTTGTACGCCACATAGACAATCCCCAGATTCGCCAGCAGCGATAAAATCAATACTATCTTCCATCCCCTTTTCATGTCAGCCCTTCGCTTTTTCTTTGAAATTCTTTCCGCGTCCGGTCAAATATCTGACCATTTCAACCAGGAATCCCCAGCCCAGCCCGAAATGAATGGCCGGATAAATCGGTAGAAGAACCGGAAAATATATCCATCCGTTTTTCGCGGCAATCACCGCCGATGATAGTACTATCCCCAGCCCATAGGGAATCAGCATCAGCAGGAACAGGTAGAAAAAATACCGATGCACGAAGGACAGCGCCCCCAGTAACGGCAAGCCCACGGTAAACAAAAACGGAATGATAGTCCCGACACCCAGACTTGAAGGATGTTTCTGCGCCAGCCGGAACCGCCCCACCCCGTACCTTTTCATCTGCCGAAACAGCGCCCCCAAAGAATTTCGGGGGTAGTAAAAAACCGCCAGATCCATCGAAGTAAACGATTTGTATCCGGCCTTTGAGCAGCGGAAATTGAATTCGAAATCCTCGCAGGCATCGAAGCGGGTATCGAAATTCCCGATTTTTTCGAAAACGGTCTTTTTGTACGCCGCACCGGAACTCGAGGGATCGACATACTTCGCTTCGGTAGTATAGATTGTGGAATCGAGACCGTGCCCGATGGTCGATTTCCGGGCCAGCGCCACCGCCTTCTGAAAAAAAGTATTCTCGGGAGTATCGAGGAACTGCGGCCGGCTGAGGACGTCCACCTCCTTTTCGCTCATCAATCGCACCGTGCTCTTTAATATCTGGTTACTTTCAATCCAGACATGGCCGTCGACATACAGGACGATTTCTCCGTTTGCCATTTCCGCCCCCAGGGCCCTGGCACCGGAAGACAGCCCCACCGGATTATAGAAATATTTCACGCGAGATTCCCTGGCCTCGATCTTCTTGACCACTTCGGCGGTCCGGTCGTCGCAGTCGCCGACCCCGACCAGGATTTCCACCTTATCTTTCGGATAATCCTGGTTAAGCAGAAATTCCAGGGTGCGGGCGATATACCGTTCCTCGTTCTTGATCGGGACGACCACCGTGATTATGGGAAATGACTCGGTCAAGTTTACCTCGATTTATTCCGGAATACCGATCCGTTTACAAATTAATACCTTATACGTCAGTTCACTTCGAACGTTAGGGCCTGCGAACGCCCCTGTTCGTCGACACACATTACTTCATGAATCCCCCGTTGGGGAACATAAAAAAGTTTCTCCTTTTCATCTGCGGCCGCATAAAAGCGATTGTCGATAAACCAGTGCAGCACCCCGCCACCCGACGAGGTTGAACCAGAAAGCAAAATTTTCTGATAATCGGCCGGAAGATAATCGACCAGCATGAATTTTGTCCCCGATTCGGGCGAGGTTATCACCGGGCCGTCATCGATAATCCCTCCCCGGCAGGCCGGATCGAGCGGCGGAATATTCAAAATTACGCCATGTCCAGAAAGCCACCCCGCCAGCCGCGGAGGCCAATTCTCAACCATGATCTCATCGTAAACCCGTCCCGCCAGGCATTCCCGGCTGAGCTGCAGCCCGCTTTCACGGTCGACAAAAATGCGGGTTACGATATCATCACGCTTGATCGGCGAAACATCCCGGATAAAATATTCCTCGATGGTTTCCGAGCAGAATTCATTCGGAAGCATCCCGCTGACTGCGCTGACCCGCCTGACTCCGATTCCATCGGGGACCGTATACCACACCGGTTCTTTACCCTTGGACAATTCGCTGAAGATATCGAGCATCACCGGCGCGGAGATCTTTGCCCCCACGATATCGATCGAACCTTCTCCGCTGAAATTCCCCGCCCATACACCGACCGTATAGCGGGGATTGTATCCAATCGCCCAGGCATCCCTCCGGCCGTACGATGTCCCGGTCTTCCATGCTATCCGGGGCATCCCGACCGTGAATTCCCACGAAGTTGGCAAATCGGGACGTTCCAGGTTCGATAGAATATCAGAAAGCAAAAACGCCGCCTCCCGGCTCAATAATGCAACCCCGGAATCACTACTTTCGGACATCACGGTCCTCAAGGAATGATATGTCCCGCCCTTGCCTAGAGAAGAATAAAGATTGGTCAAATCCAATAGCGTCACTTCAGCTGAGCCGAGGATCAACGGCAAACCGTATTCATAGTACTTGCGTTCCAGGGTTGTTATCCCGCCATTATTCAGGAAGTCATACAGTTGTTTCAAGCCTACTTTGGAGGTCAGATTAACGGCCGGAACATTCAAAGAATTTATCAACGCTTCCCGGATAGAAACAACGCCGTGATATTCGCTATCATAATTCACCGGCGAGTACCCCGAATAGGTCACCGGAATGTCTTCGACTTTCAAGGCCGGAGAAATCAAACCCAAATCGAACCCGAGGCCGTACACGAACGGTTTCAGCGCCGACCCGGGTGAACGTGGTGCAACCGTTCCGTTTACCTGCCCATCGTGTTTTTCATCATAAAAATCGGGTGACCCGACCATGGCCTTCAATTCATCAGTGCGATTGTCGATTACGACTATCGCCAGGTTGTGCACCCCCTTCTGGCTCATTTGATAATTGTACTGATGCGCCAGCCGTTCGCAGTATTGCTGGAGGCCGATATCGATGGTCGATAAAATCGAAGCGTCATGTGGAGTCCGTTCTGTCTGCCACTGGCAGAAATGCGGAGCGATAAAAGGCAAATCTCTTCTGGCCAGCGGAATTTCTTCTTCCAAAGCATCGTTGTATTCCTCATCGGTTATGACACTTTCATCATGCAGCCGCTCCAGAATCCGGTTCCGCCGAACCCGGCACTTCTCGGGATCGGCATCGGGACGGAAATCGGAAGGACGCACCGGGATAGCCGTAAGAATCGCGATTTCCGATACAGTCAGGTTTTCCGGGGTCTTGTTGAAATATAGAAGCGATGCTGCCCCGACTCCCTCGATATTCCCGCCGTACGGCAGTATGTTGAAATACATCTCGAACAGCTCTTTCTTGGAATAGTGCCATTCGAGCTGAACCGCACGCAGGACTTCAAGGGATTTATTCCCGAAAGTCCGCTCCTTCGGCTCTATCATCCGCGCGATCTGCATGGTGATGGTCGAGCCCCCTCGCACCGCCTTTCCCGCCCGGATATTATCCACCGCCGCCGCAAAGATTGAAAGGGGATTGAACCCCGGATGATAGTAGAACCAGCGGTCCTCCGAAACCAGGACACTCCTGCGCATCCGTTCCGATACTTCCTCCAACCTGACCGGAAGACGCCAGAACTGATCGGATGAAGAAAATGCCCGCATCAGGGTGCCGTCACTACTGTATATAAATTGCGAAATCGGCCGATGCAGCCTTTCCTGCGGAAGCGGAAATATTCGGTCCAGTAGGAAGAAGCAGCACCACAGCGCCCCCACCGCAATCGCAGTCCATCTAATGTACCTATTTTTAAATACTTTTATTAACATGACCTATCGCACTATTTTAATCCGGCCCGATGACGAAGCAGCCCCGATGCTTGGATTATACATGCATTCCGCCATCACCGGAGGAACCGCGAAATCCCCGGCACTGATGGCGCGGAGGCTGTAATAGAATTCCTTGGGTTTGCCGATAAGTAAATCGACGAAATACATTATGCGGTCGTCCCGGATATCGCTGTACTGATAATCGGTCGTCCCTTTCGAAATCCATGACAGCCTCGGCGTCGTCTTCAGCCTTGGGTTTTCGATTTCAAATCCCGCCGGTATCATGTCGTCAATAACGACATATTCCAGATTACCATCGGTCGCCGTTACTTTTATGGCGCAAATAACCCGGCTCCCCAGTTCGACTCCGGAGCTGTCGAGCTTATTGCCGTCTTCGTCAAAGTATTCCCGCGTGATATTTATCCCCCGCGAAAATTCTTCCGGTGCGTGAGATAAATTAATCCCAGTTGCCTGCCAGGCATAATGACAATCCCCGTTCCCTTTTATGGTTATCAGGATCTCTTTGTCGTTCAGATCGTTTCTCTTGATACGGGTCAGGGAAGTATCGATTCGGTACGTACTATCCCCTGCAATCGTAATAGTCCCGATAAAATCGATGGGCTTGAGGTTTTTCAAGTATCGCCCCAGGGCCATCAGGGCGAAAGCCGTTTCCTGCGTGGTGTACCAGCGGTTGTTCTTGATATTATCCGCCAGTGAATTCGCGAGGACTCCCAGTCCGGGATTCGCGGGATCGGCATCGAAAAGAACATCCAGCAGAATCGCGGTCGTACGGACTCCCGAAGAAAAACTCCCGCCCGATTCCGGAGAAAAAGTCGCCGGCTCGATTGCTTTCGGAAGTAACTCTTTGGCGTAATCGGTTTCGCCCGACAGGGCCAGGACTCCGGCCATTTGATACTTGCTGTACGGCGGAACCGATCCGGGATTGATACTCTTCATGTAATTAATCGCCCGTTTCTCCAATAATCCTGCTCTGGCCAGGATGTACGCGGCATAAATTCGGTGATTCGGTTCCAGATTCCTTATTTCCTCCCCTCTGGCCACCGATTTTATGAAATCCACCGTCTGCTTATAGAAATCCTTGTCAACGGTGTAACCGGCTTGCTTGGCCTCGATGATACTATGTCCCGCATACAGTGAACCCCAGGGATTGAAATATTCATTGGATCCAGGCCAGAACGAAAACGATCCATCCCTCCGCTGGAATTCCATCAACCGCATCAGGCCCTCTTGCACGAAATACTCATGCCCCTTGGACCCGATGAGGTCGGGGCGGGCGAATTTGACCAGGTTTTCAAAATATAACAGCGGCATGATGCGCGATGTGGTTTGCTCGATACATCCGTACGGGTAGCTCAACAAATACTCCAGCCCCCGTGCCAATCCGGCGAAATCTCCCGCCGAAGTCTGAATCACAAAGCGCGCCGTCCCTTCCAGCCAGTCTCCCGGCAGCGTGAATTCGGCGGGATTTGCCACGTTCGCCAGTCCCGAACCGAATTCGGTATACGGCTGCTGGTACGGCCGATTGGGAAGTTCGAAATCGATTTCGCTTCTTTCCGCACCGCTTGTGGCAGTTATCATGCAGTCAATCCTGCCCGGTACTAAAGTGGTTTTAAATTTGAATATGGCAGTCGCCTCGGAATTATCCTTAACGCTTATATTCTGGACAGGTTCGCCGATTAACTCCGCCGGGCCTTCCAGTTTCAGCCCCACCGCAATTGTCGCATCCGCACCGGTATTGTTGAAGACTGAAACCAGCCCCTCGATTTCATCATTCGGAGCCGTAAAGCGCGGGAACGATTCCTGTATGACAATTTTATCCCTGACCACTACCTCTTTATCATTGGAGCCGAATTGGTCTTCAGCCGACGCAACCGCCATGATTCTCAATCCCCCGTTAAACTGGGGAACATTGAAATCAATCGTGGCATGCCCCGCATCATCGGTCCGGACCACTCCCGACCAGAGCGCCGTCGGTTTCACTCGTTGTGCCCTGACCGGATTGACATGCCGCTTGAGCGTTTCTCCGAAGAGCATCCCTCCGGCAGGTGAAAGATTGCTTTCATGCTTTCCGATTTCGGGGAAAATAAACGAGTAGATATCGTATTGACCCGGGTACGGCCGTTTCTTTCCGTGGAAATACTCAAGCGGGTCGGGAGTATCGAAGGCAGTCAGTTGAAGTATGCCCAAGTCCACCGCTGCCACCGTCACTTCAGCCGCGCGCGGAGGATTCAACTGAATCTCGATCGGCAACTTCGTATTCGGTTTTATTTCATCCGGCGCTTTAATCTCGATGGCAATATTCTTCTTCTCGTTCGACAGCACCAGCGGTGCCATTCCGAACGCCCGGGCCGGCAGGGTCTGTTCGATTTTGTCGGCGGATTTTATTAAAGTTCCGGTGATGTAAACATTCGGGAAATAGTCTTTTTTGACTTCAAGTTCGATATCGGCGGTATTGTTTTCCATATCGACCGTCATGAATTCCAGCACTTTATCCCGCTCCACCGTCAAAAGAAGTTTCCCTCCGAACGGCGCCCTTATCTGGACCGATGCCTTCTCTCCGGCGGCATATACCGCTTTATCCAGGCCGATTTCCAACCGGTCGGGATTGGTCATGGCCCAGGGAGCGTACCCCCATCCGGAAACGTAGAAATTCACCGAGGCCGCATGCCCCCCTTTTAAATCTCTGGCGATAATCCGGTACCGGCCGTACTTATCCGGCGTGAAGATTTCTTTCACCGGTTTCCCGTCGACTGCAATCAGGCGGGATTCGACCTCTATCGCGGTTTCTTCCGAAACATATCGGTAATACCCGTTCTGGTCGGCTCTCAGCATGGAATTATAAACGAGTCGGTAAACCATCACTTCCACCGAATCGATTGCCGTATGCTGGCCGTTTAAGTCCATACCGATTACTTCGTATTCCACGGGATTACCGGTCTTGGCGTACCCCTGGATATTGCCTTTTATTCCGACATAATCTTCGTACGGGAATATTTTAACTTCGGTATACCCTCCGACCGCTCGTCCTCCCTGCTCCGAAACATTCACGGAGAAGAGCCCTTTCAGCATCGAGGGAGCCTTAATTTTATCCTCGAGCTTATACCGATAAGTTAGTTTGCCCAGCGAATCGAGGACCGTATCGGGAAGGTCGATTTCCAGTTTCTTGAAACTCCTGGTTTCATCATTGAAGCTGTACTTGCTGTAACCTTTGGCCGAAAAGAATTCCGATTCGATCGTGATATGTCCCGAGGCCTTCAGACCGGACGCGGGCGGACCGAAAAGATATTTGGACACGACGTCAAAAATCATGGTTTCGCCGGCCCGGTACCCGGATTTGCCGGCCTCCGCCTGGACCTTGATACGGTCCGGCATGAATTCCTCGACCATGAACGCCGCCTGCCCGATAGTATAATCGTCGCCGATTCTGGCCGTTATGTTGTACCTGCCGGTTCCGGCAAATGCGGGAACGATAAAATCATTGGGATCGAGTGATTCCTTGCCCGCGGTATTTTTAAATTCCTCGTACTTATTACCTCGAGGATCGGTAATCGAAACGATGTAAGGAAATTCCTGCGGCATCGCCGCGTCTGCACCTCGAATAACCGACACGATATGCACGGTATCTCCGGGGCGGTAAATCCCACGATCGGTATAGACAAAGGCCTCGTATCCGTCGGTCAATAGCGGTCTGCCGGAAACATCGTATTCCGAAACGGGCAGCCGCGCCTGGTCGAACTGAAGATACGACATGTCGTTATCTTTGGTCACGACAATCAGGTACGGCTCGAATCCTTCCAGTTTGCTCTTCAGCTTATCGAAAGTCGCGATACCGCGCGAATCGGTTGTCCCTTCGACAATCGTTTGATTATTGGAACTGATTAGCCGCACCGTGGCCTTGTTGAGGGGATGGGTATCATCGAGCGAATTAGCCCACACCATCAGGTAATCGTCGGCGAGGCGCGCACTCAGGCCGATATCGGTCAGCATGATATAACGGCCGTCTCCAACCCAGCGGCTGTCCTTGCTTCTTACCGATATTTTGAAAATCCCCTTGTTCCGGCCGCCGATCATGCCAGCGATGTCCACGGAATTTTTGAGCGGCTGGTTCTTGGTGTATGACAATTCATAATCTTTGGTAAAGAAACTTCTTCCCAGGGTGGTCGAATTGCGTCCGTACGCATTATAGGTGCCATGACCGCCCTGCAGAAAATGAAGGATATTGTTGGCGAAAATTTCTTCCACTTCAACCGTAACTTTGCCCACATTCACCGTTTCCAGTTCGATCAAGCCGGTCCCGCTCAAAGGGAGATACCGCCCGTTGGCGGTAAAGCGCACCGATGGTGATAAATCGGGGACCGTTACTATCGAAGAATATTCATTTTCCAAAATCGTTCCGTTGGCCGATGGCATTCCCTTTTCAATCTTGATTTCGTAGGATTTACCCGGTTCGAAATCCCCCTGTATCACCAGCGTACTATATTCGGCGTGCATGCGAGGCTTAACCTTATCGATAGTGACATAATCCGCGGCGGTTTCGGGATCGATCGGGAGATTAAAATAGGCGTTTATCTGGAATCCGGTCCCGATCCCCTGGACCCATACCCGGCTGATTATCAGGCGCTGTTTGCGGTCGACTCCGAAAGTCTTCACGTACTTATGCCACAGGGGGTTCGTACAATCAAGACAGCGGAAATCGTCATTTATGATCAAATCGTAATTCTGGAAATTATCGGTCAGCAAAAACGGTTCGGTAATAATATAAGCGTCGTAGCTTCCCCGGTACGATTCAAAATCGAGATCGCTGCTTATGCGAATATCTTCTCCTTCATGCCCCTCGGGAGTTTTAACCTCAAACGAGAGCGATTTCTTGACCGCGCCCGATCCCCCTTTGATTTCCGCATGCTTCACCAGTTCCTTGACATCGACCGGGTAGTTGAATCCGAGGCTGATTTTCATTCGGCGATAATCGGCGGAATCCTTTACGGCCAGAAGCTCATCCCAGGCGTACTCCAGTTGAAGGGACTGCGTCTGGAATTTGAATTCCCGGTCATCGTTGATTTTATTGCCGTACAAAAACACCTTATCCGATTCCACCTTGGCCGTGTATTCCGTGGCGGGTTTTAACGGTTCATCCGGGAAAAACCTCAATATGCTTTTCTCTACCCACCTCGCAATCCCCGGAATGGGGGGATCGAATTGTAAAGGAGTATCGAATACCGGTATGTCGAGACTGTCATCCGGGACCATGTCCCGCGAAAACTTGACGGTGATATTCCCCTTGATTTCGGTAAATCTGCTCGGGTCAAACGTGGTAACCTTGACATTCAGGTCGGGTGAGGTTTGCGGCAGTTCCGCCGCCAGCCTGATTACCATTCCGGCGGAAGCCAATACTATAATAGCAATCAGGACTATCCTGCCGGTAATTGGCATTCTTATTCGATTTCTGATTTCTGAAAACATTTTCATCCCCCTGGGAATATTCGGTTATAAAAAGCCCCCGGCCTGGCAGAACCGGGGGCGATTGGGCTTTACTTATTCGGCCGGTGTTTCTTCGTCTGCCAGCGAAAATACTTCGGGAGTACCTTCAGGTTCAGTCTGCTCGATAAGCGCCGTGACAAAGTTTCCGGCCTTCATTAAAACCTCCCCTTGTCTGGTCCCGACAATTACTTTCTTATCAAGCAAACGTATCACATTGGCTTCGACCGTGTCAAGTTTTTTGACCGGGTAAAGATCGTGGTTGAAATAGGCCACCATCCCCTTTTCCGTCCCGACCTGCACCATCCAGTCCCCGGCATTGACCGCTTTCACTCCGGTGGCAGGAAGTCCGTCGGCATCGGTCCAATGCTCCCAATTGCCGCCGTCGAATACGAAGAACCCGGTCTTCGCCGCGACATAGAGGAGATCGCGGTTGAAATCGAGATCGTATACGGTATCGAAAATGGTAGTGTCGCGCAGGAGATACCGCTGCCGGAACCGGTCGCCATCCCATCGATACAGCCCTTCACCGTCGGTGGCGACCCAGAGCCCGTCGTTGTCGAACTGGAGATCGTTGACTGCGACGTCATCCATCAGCTTTTCCTGCCCGAACGGAGATTTACTGAACAGCCCCTGTCTGGTGCCGATCAGGAGACGGAAACTGTCGCTATAAAGAGCGGTAACCTCCCCTTCGAATTCGGCATCGGCCGGAATCAGTTCCTGCCCCTTGACATTATAGAGTTTCTCCCCTCCGGCATACAACTCGCCGTCATAAAATGCCAGGGCGTTGAACCGTTCCCCGGTATCGAGGAGGGTGCTCTTTTTCATGGTGAAATCATAAATGACCAGCCCCTCGTCGTACGCGGCATAGAGAAGCGAATCGTTCACGAGGATGTCGTTGACTTCATTGAAATCGATATCCGCCGCTTCGGTGATATTAAGCTCAGCCGGTTCTGCGGCCAAGTAATCGGCTTTCTGCGCAAAGGCCGCATCCACCATCTCATTCCCGATCGCCTCGACCGTATCCTCGATGATCCGCTCGGTCAGCGGTTTGCTTTTTTCCTCATCGCCGCCGCATCCGGCGATGATAATCGTTGTGAACAGAGCCGCCACTCCCATGACTTTGAAAATCCGTGACTTTAACATGACAACCTCCTTAAGGTTTGTGGTTTTCGGTTTTATGACCGTTGCTGGAATTAGTCATGTCAAAGAACGTGCCATTAACGCTAAGCCATTATATTGCAGTGAGTTATTTGATTACCTGAACTTATTCATGAGGTTGAATCCGTGTCCTGTTTGACACAAACGGTTAAGAATTCTCTAACGGCTTTAATTTCAACCGCTTACGAGTGTCATTTTTGACACAAATTAACCGATAATAATAAAAAGACTTGTCTAATTAATTGCGAGTCGGTTTCTTAGAGCATCTTGTATAAGTACCGGGGATGGATAGAATAACCAAAATATTAATCTTGTTCCTATTCGCGAATGCCATTGCGGCAGCGCAGGACAGCGCCGATATCCGCATACTTCAAATCAAAGAAAACCGGCTGTATTTCGACCGCGGAACAGAATCAATGATTTTCCCCGGGGCCGATTTCTTGATTGGTTTAACTGAATGTCTGGTTTTTGGGGGTGAAATCGAATATTCTCTTCCGGGCATATCTATTAGCTACAGCTTCGATTCCCCGCCAATGACCGAACTCGATGGCTTTGAAATAATCCACATCAACCGCGCTGTCCGTGATTCCATAAATCCCATCAACATCCAATTTGCCTCAGGTATATTCGACCGTTTCCGCCAGACCGGTTTATTCAGCAACCCCCAGGTTCGGATCATTGAACCATCGGGTGACCCGGCCGGAAACCAGGGCGCAATCGACGGGATAATCGGCTTTAAACCGTACGAATCGAATGAACCCGGCAGCCGTATCGATTCTCTCACTGCCCCCTTCTATTTCACCATGATCCCCAATTTGAAAAAAGATATCAATTCCGGAGGAACCCTGACCACCGCATTGTACTATCACCATAACGTGTATAAAGCCGGATTGATCTTCGATGGGCAAGGCCTCGATTCCTGCAATCGTCATTATGCTCCTTATGATTCCACGAATCGCATTTATGAATACGGTACTGTCAACGGCGGCAAATTATTCCGATCCCTTAAAAGGCCCGGACAAGAAATAACCATCTTCAGCAAATATCCCATTCTGGAAAATTATGCCCGTTATTTCGCGACCTTCATCAACCGCTACGGCTGTAACGGCGAGCTGACCGAGGATTCCGCCGATGCCGGCCTCTGGATATACCCCATTCCCATTATCCCCGATTCGGCCACCGGAAGTATGCGCACCATATTGGACATTCTCGGCAGTTTCGGAACCGACAAAAAAGAATTCCGCGAAAAGCTCAAGCTCCTTAGCCAGTATCTTTCGTTCGCCGAAACCGCCGAAACGGAAGAAAAAGCGCAACGGTACCTAAAACTTGCCGACGACCTGCTCCAGACCGAACTGGGGGTATTCCCCCTTTTCCGACCGACCCTGTACATGACCCTCAGGCAGAATATTCTGGGTAGTATTCCGATAACTTATGACGCCATTGGTTTCGAAAATCTAGGGAAGGTAATCCTTCCGAATCCGGGAAAGGACATCCTGTGAGTTTCTCCGGCAAAATCCGTCTTTTCCTGATAATCGCGGCGCTGTTGCCTCCCGCAATCATAATGGTAGTGGTGTACATTTATAGCGAGAAAGACACGGAAAAAGATCAATTCGCCCGGATCATGGAAGGATATAACCGGTACGAGGCCTTTAGTATGATCGAAAACGCCGGGCTGATCAAACAGGCCCGAATCCTGGCGGAATCGAAAGCGGTTTTGAAATCCATCGGAGGAATCCGCACCGCGCAGACGAACGCCGAGACTCCCCTCCCTGACCTCGATTTCGCAGAGATTATCGACCGGGATGGAACAATCCTGTTCAGTTTTACCCGCCCCGGATTGATCGGAGAAACCCAGGAATCCAGCCGGTATGAGATTACTGCTCGTGACTCGATTCGCACCGGATTTACCGTTGAGTACGATTATGGCGGACGTCACGCGGCCCTGACCGCCCTAATTACATTGGAAAGCGGTTATCTTTTTCATACCGGGCGATTTCTCGATAACATGTACCTTGCCGAAGTAAATATTATTACCGGCCTGAAATCTGCCATCATATTCGAAAACGATTCCGCTTTCGGACAATTTCGCGATTACATCGACGGCCAAATCTACCGCCAGGACGATACCGCCTTTATCGTCCTTGATAATCCCTCGAATGGGCCCTTCATCATTATTGGAGCAACCCAATTGTCTGACAGCTCTCCTGCAACATCCAACATGTTGCTAACCGCAGGAACGGTCGGCCTCTTGGGCGTTTTATGCGCCGTCCTCTTCGGCATCTTTATCACCGGACAGGCCAAGAAGGAAATCGACAATCTCATCGAAGCCTCTAACCGCATTTCCGCCGGAGATTACAAAACCCCGGTCATGGCGTACAACGAAGGAGAATTCTCGCGTCTCGCCGATGCCTTCACCGACATGATGCTCAGTATCCGTAAAACGCAGGACAAGCTGGCCATGTCGGAAAAAATCGCGGCATGGAAAGCGATCGGCCAGAAAGTGGCCCACGAAATCAAGAATCCTTTGACCCCAATCGAAATCTCCGTCGATGACCTCCGCCGCTCGCGTCGCGAACATCTCCCCGACTTCGATAAAATCCTCGATTCCACCACTTCGATTATAAAAACGGAAACAGCCCGGCTAAAAAAATTGCTCGATAATTTCGTGGCTTTCGCCCGCATGGAACCGCCGCAGACAAAACCGACCCATCCAAAAGACATCATTTCCAAAATCGAACAGCTCCATCGGTCGGAAATTGCATCCGGCAAAATCAGAATCGATAATTATTTCCCCGATCGCACCGTCATGCTCGATCCCGACAAAATCGAACAGGTCCTGATAAACCTGATTAAAAACGCCCGCGAAACCGGTCCCGATACCGCGGTGAAAGTACACCTTCGTGAAAAAGGCAATTCGCTCGAAATCGAAGTTTCCGACAACGGCCCCGGTTTTCCGGAAAAGATTATCAACGAAGGAATTCGCCCTTACGTCTCAACCAAAAAAGAAGGTTCCGGTCTGGGGCTGGTTATCTGCCAGAGGGTAATTTATGACCATAACGGTACGATGGAAATCGCTAACAATGAAAACGGAGGGGGATCGGTCGTCCTGACCTTCCCGGTATAATATGGCATCGATACTAATTATAGACGACGAAGAAAATATCCGGGCCTCGCTGCAGGGAGCACTCGAGCGGCGCGGACATGATGTCAGGACTGCCGCGACTTTAAGCGAGGGACGGAATTCCGTTTCCGATGATATCGACGTCGTCTTCCTCGATGTCATGCTCCCCGACGGTAACGGCCTCGACCTTTTGAAAGAAATCCTCAGCCGCAACGCAAAACAGACCGTGGTCATGATTTCCGGTCAAGCCGGTATCGACACCGCCGTCGATGCCATCAAGACCGGAGCTTACGATTTCATCGAAAAACCGATTTCGCTCGACCGGGTCCTGGTCATCATCGACAATGCTCTAAAGAAGAGAAATCTCGAAGAAGAAAAGGAACGCCTCGCCCTGAAATTGTACGGCGACCTCATCGGAGAATCGAAGCCCATAAAGGACCTCAAGAAAAATATCGCAATATCGGCCCCTAAGGCAACGCGGTTTCTTATCACCGGGGAAAACGGCACCGGCAAGGAACTGGTCGCCAATCTTATACACCGTTCTTGTAAATATTCCTCAGGTCCGTTCGTAGCCGTCAATTGCGCCGCACTTCCGGCGGAACTGGTCGAGGCGGAATTGTTCGGGCATACCGCCGGAGCTTTTACCGGAGCCTCCCGCAAACGAAAGGGACGTTTCGCCGAAGCGGACAGCGGCACCCTCTTCCTCGATGAAATCGCCGACCTCCCTCTCCCCGCACAGGCCAAGATTCTCCGGGCTATCGAAAACAGCGAAATTACCCCGGTCGGCTCGGACCAGTCCATTAAGGTGCATGGAAATCTAATCGCGGCTTCTAATCGTGACCTGGTCGATCTGGTTAAAGAAGGGAAGTTTCGCGAGGATCTCTATTTCAGATTGAATGTCGTAAGATTGACCATCCCCCCACTTCGGGAACGGATTGAAGACATCTCCCTATTGGCAGAATATTTCCTTCTGAAATTCGCATCGGAAACCGGAATTATCCCGAAATCTATCACCAAGTCCGGTTTGAGGGTTTTGGAAAAGTACCCGTTCCCCGGCAATATCCGGGAATTACGAAATCTCATGGAACGAATCAATATTTATATAGAAAAGCAGGACGTCGACGAAAAAGACCTTCTCCCCCTCCTTCCCTCATCCCAACAGCTCGGCAAAAAGTCCTTGAAAGAAGCGGTCGACGATTTTGAAAAAGACTTCATTTCACAAACCCTGTCTCGATTCTCCGACAACGTCTCGGAAGCCGCTCGCGAACTTGGTCTCGAACGCTCGCATCTGTATAAAAAACTGCGAAAGTACGATCTTAAGTAACTAAACGTCAAATGGTTAAATGAATCTAATCCCGGTTTCCTCATCGGAATACAGTAAATCAGGAAATGGCCGATAAGATTCATAAGCCACCCGGCTCGGGACGTAACTTGATAATACTTGCGGAGATATCGCCCATATTAACGAACAACTAAAGGAATCGGCGGTTTAATATAAGTATGAAAGTGGGAAACAAATACGGCGAATTTGCCGGGGTTTTATTCGTAATTCCTCTGATTGTCCTGCTGACCTCGGCGGATTCTTGCGCCTCCGATGAGCGGCTGAACGATCCCATCTACGTTCTAAAAGAGCGCTTCAAGTTCGACAATGGCAAAATAAAGGACTATCGCAAGGGGAAAGCAATAACACGCCAGATAAAAACCTCCAATGAGGCCGAGTTGATTATTGGAAGCGGTATTTACCTTAACGTTTCTCCCGAATTTCTAATTGAAAACAGCCGCGATATCATCCAGGCGAACCAGACTTCCGCGGTTTCGCAGATTGGACTTTTCAGCATCCCCCCGGTAAAAGAGGACCTGGACGCCCTGACTGTCGATGAGAGCGATCTGGAAGCCATCGAAAACTGCAAAATGCGCGACTGCGATATGAAGTTGTCGGCCGATTTGATCGAGCTGTTCTCCAGTAAAATGAATCGCGAAGACATGCTCTATCGGGCGAGTGCCGCCCTGGCGATTCACAAGATGCTTTTGGATTATGCCGAGGCCTACCAGCGGCTCGGCCCCCAGTCAATGATAACTTATCGGGACCAGGATTACCCGCTGGATGCATATCGGGAATATCTGGACATTCTCACGTCGGCCCAGCTCCTGGATGATTACAGCCCCGATATTATCAAGTACCTCCAGGAGTTCCCCAATTATAAATATGATCAGGCCGAAGATTATTTTTTCTGGATCAAACAGCATTTCGAGGGACTCCGGCCGATTATCATGCTTAACCACACCTGCCTTTTTATGCCCGACAGCCTCCGTCCAGCCATTCTGACCAAGACCCTGATATACAGCAGCCATTATTACGAAGGTTCTTTGGAAGTCTCCATAATCATTCCTGACAGCAAAGACCGCAAGAAGCCCGGTTGTCACCTGTTATTCCTGAAACGGGCTCGTTTCGACACCCTGCGCAAAGGGGATTTTTTGGGAATCAAGAAATCCAAACTCCGTAGCGGAGTCGAAGAAGAAGTTAAAAATTATCTCGAAAAAACAAAAGACAAGGTCGAACGGCTGTACGCCGAACGTCGCTGATTTCCCATGTATACTCCGGCGAATTGCATCTTAGAATAGACAAATTAGACTATTCTAATTTCCCTGTCGTTATAATTAAGAAAATTCATCCTTTTTCACCCAAAAACAAGAATATCGCTCTTTTTCCTCTTGATTCTTATTGACATTTTAATGACAAATTAGTTTTTTGCCGATACAATTAGCGAATAGAAGATATAATAGGTATTCTTAATATTCGATTGCAATGCTAAGATCAAGGGATTATAAGGATTACATAATCAAACATCGACTTTTTTGTAAAGAAATTGTGAAAAAAATAACATACAAAGAACTGAGGAAAGCATGAAGAGGAGTTTTGGAAGGGGGGTTTTGGCGGGATTGCTGGCAGTCTCCGTAGCTCTCTGGATTATCTCCCCGGTGCTGGCTGAGAAAGAATACAGCCGGGAAGAAATCCTTGAGTTTTCCGAAAACTGCCTTGCCTGCCACGACGATCTGGCCAATTCCCTGAAAGACAGCCCGCATTCTTTGACCGGTGCCGATGCGCACAAGGGTGCGACTGATATCGGGTGCATCAGTTGTCATGACGGCTGGGCGGCCCATATGGATGATCCCTCCGCCGACAACATTTCATCCGGGCCGGACACGACCGCGACATACCAGGCCATGGTTTGTTCCCGCTGTCATCAGACTCCGCATCAAACGGCCATGAGCACCAACGACCCTCATGCCGTCGCCGGAATGCAATGCTCTTCCTGCCACCAGATTCACAACAATACCCATCTGAACCTGGTGAATACGGAAAGAGAAAATTTCTGCGGGAGTTGTCACCCGGCCGTGGTCGCGGAATTCAACCTGCGCTCTGCTCACCCGCTGGTCACCTATAATATTCAGTGCGTCGACTGCCACGACAGCAATCGCCTCGAAAGCTCCTTCCGGGCCGCCGGCGTTGACTGGACCTGCCAGAACTGTCACTCCGAATATGCCGGACCCTTCCCTTATGAACACCCCGTGGTATTCAACCACCTCGTAGAAGGTGAAGGCTGCACCGAATGTCACCAGCCGCATGGCTCCGCCAATGAACGCCTGCTTAAACAGCCCGGTAATGGTACCTGTATGCAGTGTCACGGAATACCTCCGGGGCACGCTACTGCCCACAGCGGGTTCGTGGCCGAAACCGATTGTGTCGTCTGCCACAGCGAAATCCATGGTTCGTACAATAACCGGCTATTTCTTGATCCCAACCTCGGGTCGAAATTCGCCGCCAATTGCTTCTCATCAGGCTGCCACAGCACGAACATTATAGGAGGTAACTGATATGTCAGGATTGAAGATATCCGCAGTTCTGCTGTCGCTCCTCCTGGTGACGGCCATAGCAGCTTCAGCCGCCGGTATCAAAGGCGAATTCAAACTGAGTTATACTTATGAAGATGAAACCGGCAATGAAGCCGTGGAACGCTCCTCATTCAACGAATATGAAGGCCTCGGTGTTTCCCTCGAAAATATGATTTGGAATTTCGATAACGGCCACCGCATCGACGCCGATTTCAGAAATATTACGCTCAACAACCGCAACCTCCGACTCGGCGTGCAAAAGAACGGAATGTACCGCCTCAATCTTTTCAACAACCAGTATCGGCGGGTATATAATTCCGAAGGCTCCAACTTCACCCGTCGTCACAATACCGGCGGTAATTTCTGGTTCAACGCCCATAAGTACCTCAGGCTGTACGGCGGCATCAGCAACTACGGACGGACTGGATCGCGCATCGGCGTCTTCGACGATTTCAACGATTTTGCGGCGGTCGTACCCGAACAGATAGATTACGGTCAAACCGATTACCATTTCGGGATGACGTTCAGGCATAAAGCGCGGATGCTCCAGGCCGAATACCGCGGCGCCGATTTCAAGGATAATAACGATGCCGCCCGGGATCAAAAGCGCCAGTCCATAAAGCTTTGGGGATTCGTTCCCGTTCCGGAATACGAATGGATCAGAGCGTATGGAGGTTACCGTCATTTCATCACCAGGTACGATGAAAGCGATTTCGAAATAAGCGCCAACACCGTTTGGGGCGGCTTGCAGGCCGACCTCCCTTATAATTTCGTTTTCAGTTATTACGGCTTGCTGGACCGTACGCAGTCCGACAGCGAACTGGTCGCCAACGACAACATGGTGCATACCGCATACATTGCATATACATACCAGCGCAAGGCCGGGCTGACCGTCGGATACCAGTTCGATTCCGAAGACGACGTCGCCAACGAAATCGAGGGCCGGACGGTTTACATTTATGGCTGGTTGAAGCCGGTAAAAAATCTCGATATCAGGGGTGAATTCGGCTCCCGTGCCGAAGAGGTCTTCACCGGGACCCGCTTGTGGGGAGATCAGGATGCCATCAAGCATCGTTTCTCCGTTAAATACAATTTCAGCACGACAGATTATATCCGCGGAAAGATGCTGCTCCGCAGCCGCGAAAACAAGGGACTGGGTACTGAAGTCGATTACTCGAGGGGATCGCTCGATGGCTACTACCGGTTATTGCCTTGCGCCGACCTATCGGTCGGATACAACTATACCGACGGCGATTATGCCAACCTGACCCAAAATTTCGAATTCATCGATCACCTCGTTTACGGCGATTTGATTCTGACTGAGCCGCTGAAATTGAAAGGGACCAAATTCAGCTTCGGCGGGATGTACTATCGCAGCAAGCGTGACATCGACATCGAACGGATCACCCTTCGTTTCGGGGCCGAATATCTCCTTTTCCGGGACTATTATCTCGAAGCGAATTACGACGTGCATAATTACGACGACTTTACCGTTGCCGGCCAATACTACACGGCCAACGTCGTCACGATTAGTCTGAATAAGAGATTTAATTACTAAATACATTAAAGGAGTTGCATAATGAAAAGTATCAAACTGCTGGTGATTTTCGTTCTCGGGCTGATACTTGTAATCAGCGCCGGCTGTGATCGGAAAGTCGTCGTCGAAGGAGACAACAACGAATGGGGCTCCGCAGACTGCTTTACCTGCCACGGCGACGAAGGTTATTTGCTGGCCGCCAAAGGTGAATGGCAAAATTCCATCCACGCCTCAGGCAATAACGTTGACTACACCAATCGGGAAGGCCGGGATTGCGCAAAATGCCACGACCATCAGGGTTTTGTGGAATTCGTCGAAACCGGCGAAATCAATCCTCCTTACACCAGGGTTAGTGCTATCCACTGTTTTACCTGTCATGCCCCGCATGAGAGAGGTGATTTGACCTTAAGAACGGATGAACCTTACACACTGATAACCGGAGAAGTATTCGACCATGGTTATGCCAATTTATGCGTGAATTGTCACCATTCGAATTCTTCAGTGGCTAATATCTCTGACGATCAGCCTATAAGTAATCGGTTTGGTCCGCATCACGGTCCGCAGGGAGATCTTTTAATCGGCGTTGGCGGCTATGAATTCGATGGCGAAACCTATGAGTCATCGCCGCATGCCTCCGCCGTTACCGACGGTTGTATCGGTTGTCATATGGGCAATCCGGAAGTACATAATGGATACAACATCGGCGGTCACAGTTTTAATATGGTGGATGAAGAGGGCGGCTATGACCTGTCTGAAGTCTGCGCGAATGCCGCCTGTCATCCCAGTGCCGAAGATTTCGATTATGAAGGCGCCCAGACCGCCGTCGACAGCCTCCTCGACACCCTTAAGGTCCTCCTCACCGCCGAAGGCCTGTTAAACGGCGACGGTGCGCCGGTCACCGATACGGTAGATGCCGATATCGCCGGTGCGGTTTGGAACTACGTCCTGGTCGAGGAAGACCGCTCGCGCGGTATCCACAACTTCAAATACATTTCCGGACTTCTCGAAACTTCCATCGAATATATGGAAGGGGTTGTCGCCGGCAAAGCTCGTGTCGAGAATCAGATTGCTTTCGTTCCCAGGTCTTCGCATTAAGTTCTGCGAATATCAAGAGAGGAAATAAAAAGGCCGTCCCGATCCGGGACGGCCTTTTCGCTTACTCGGCTAATGCGAATTTCCGTTTACAGGCTGTATCTCACTCCCGTCCGAATCATATAATACGAGCCGGACTCGTCGCCGTATACCCAGCCTCCGGCATCGTCGCTCAGGTCGTAATACTGCCCATCGGCCGTAAAGGTCCAGCCGGGATAAAACGCGTATTCAAACCCGAGATGAATACCGAGAAGATTGTATTCGAGGTTGGAGTATTCGTGCATGTTAGGGAAAGTGAAGTCCTGATGCGTCAGGTCCGGAAGTCCAGTCACGGCATTGACCAGCCGCGAAGTCAAATCCGGCATTACTGCCTGGTCCATCTCGGCTTTCGACATGGTCAGGCTGATCGTCCCGAACGCGGAGAACTTCGCCCCGCTGTGATAAGTGGAAGTGAAATAGAGATGAGCGGAATTGGATTTGTAATCAACCATAGCATATTCGGAACCATAATGCGTTACATTGATTGTGTCGGGTGGAGCGCTCACGGCGTCCACATAGGTGTTAATATGCCCCGCTCAGCCGTCGAACAGCGCTACTGCCACCGGACCCCGCGATTTATAATGAATGAACGATCCCCCGGCCATAAATGACCAGTTGGGGTTCGGAGTCAGGTTGAGCGCCGCATAGGGCTGAACATTGAGATGGTTGACATCCAGCGAATCGAGATCGCCGTTCTTGTCGTAACTTCCCTTCAACCCAAGACTGACATTCATTTTGCTGGTGGGTCGCCATTGCGAGTTCCACTCGAAGATATGTTCCTGAGTCGGTTCGGTAGTTATGGCCTGATAACGCAGATCCTCCCGCTGCCAGTAAAAGACAAAATTGAAACCGTCAGGAATCGGGTTCAACACCGTATCGCCGCGGGCCTCGAAAAGCCCCCGTCCCGATGTGAACGGGTCGGATGTCTTCTCGTAACGGTACTTAACCGAGGTCGAATAGGTCAACCCTTTCCGATAACGCAGCTTCAATTGCCCCGAAAAACGATTGGTGTTGATCCCGTCATCGTGAACCGGGTAATCCTTGCGGCTAATATTCTCGTACCCGAGCAGGAACGATGCGGTCAACCGCGGATTTACCCGCGTAATCAGCTCCAGCGATCCATCGAACTCGCTCCGGTTAAGAGTTGAGTACCGCGTGAAATCGAAATCCCTCTGCGATGCCGTCGGGCCGCGCCCTTCGCGATAGGTCGGCAAATCGATAAAAAGATCGTCGGAATCGAGCTTTACCCCTTTTATCCGCGCAATCAACCGCGATTTTTGATTAAGCGGATGGGAATAATTGACATGACCCGACCATGCCGTGCTGACCAGTTCGGTCCCCTTATTTTCAGCCCTGCTGTAACCGGCCGACGCGGCGTATTCGCCATTGCCGAGCGATCCTTTGGTTTTCAATTTATGCTGAAACTTCTCGGTCTTGGGATAGGCGTTTATCGGAAGTGCGGTATCGGCGTATATCAGCCTCGAATCGAATTCCGCGCCGGATAATCCGTTGACCGGATGCCGGGCCTCATCGAACCAGGCATAAACCGGCTGAGCCACCGACTCGAATAAACGATAGCCGAAATCGTACCCGATGGTGTTCTTTCCGATATCTCCCTGCAGTGATGCCTCGACCTGGTGCGTCACCTTGTCGACCGTTGCCGTCTGCGAAGTAACATGACAGCTGAAGCAATGGGTATTACCGATCGACTGCTCCGCTCCCTTTTGAAGCACCATGCGATGCGCCGCCATCAGCGTAATGTTGTTTTTCCGCGACAGCAGCGCCTTCATTTCACTCTGAAACTCCTGGCGGTGCACTCGATAGTCGGCTCCCGGATCGAGAACTTCGTGGGTCAGGATCTTGCCTCCGCCCGCTTCCCTGGTCTCCATGTAGGTCAGCATATCCTGACCTTCGCGGTGATAAAGCGAATTGTAGCCGAAGGTTCCCTTGAAGCGGTCGCCGACCCGGGAAGTAAGTGTCCCCCGGAAATTCTTGTGATCGTAATAATGGCCGTTCAGGGTCAGGATATATCCCTTTCCCCGTGCCAGATAATCGACCATCAATTCCGGAAGGAACTCCTCGTTGCCGAGCATGTATTCGCCGACCTTTTTCTGATAGTCGGTGAAATCGGTATAATGACCGCCGAACCAGACGGTATAGGTTTCTTCGGTCTCGCTCTCCTGCCCTGCCGATAACGAAACGCAGAACAGGACTAACAGGAGACCGGAAATCAGAATCGATAATGTTTTCTTCATTCTTTTCTCCTATCTCGTTAGAGCGTTGCCCGAAGTCGATATCGCCTGGGACGGTGCATCGGTGCCGTGAATCGCGGTATGGCACTGAGTGCATTTGGTTAACATGCCGATTTTCCAGCCTTCCGGCGTGGATGTCCCGTTACGGCTCGGGTCCAGCGGAACCGCAAAATCGCCGTCCCATCCCTCGATCGTCGCGTGAAAGTGCATCGCGTGACAATTGAGACACAGGGTCGGTTCATTGGCCAGAAGCAGGTTGTCGGCCACCGATCCGTGCGGAGTATGACAGACCATGCAGTCTTCGCTGGCCGGAGCGTGCTCGTACACGAACGGACCTTCTTTGTCCGGGTGACAGCTGAAACACGTTTCGCGGCCGGTATCTTCCATGGCAAAGGCCGTCTGTCCGCCATGAGGGTCATGGCAGCTCAGACAGTTCATCCGTCCCTCGCTGACCGGATGATGCGATGGAAGAAAGGTCTGCGCACGGACTTCGGCGTGACAGCCGTAGCATAAATCGAGGACATATTCCTGGGTCCATTCGCGGTGTTCCGCATGAACCTTGTGACAGCTCGAACAATTGACATCTCCGCTGTTATGATGCGAAAAGGTCCAGTTGTCGAACTGCCCGTCTTTGTGGCAGCTGAGACAGGTCGGTGACTGCTCGAATTGATCCCCTTTCGCGGGATTGAGAATCAATTCCGGGTCCGCCGCGTCGACATGCGCCGATCCCGGTCCGTGACAGGACTCGCAAAGGATCACTCGCTGTGTCGAAGACAGTACGGACAGTGCACCATGTGTGGTTTTTTCGTAGTTTTCGCCGATGTCACCGTGACAATCGAGACAGGTCTCGTCGCCGACCATCACGGCTCCCTCGGGAATCGTCCCAGCCCAGGCCATGGGTGAATACATCCAGATAATGCCGGTCAATACAAGCATAGTGACTCCCAAACCGAAACCAGGGAGCCGGGGATGTTTTTTCATAGGCATTCCTTACTCATAATGTTTAGCCGAGCGATTTATTTTAGATTATTTTTAATCCGCGCGCGAAAATCGGAATGGTATTTGCCATATTCTTCCTGGGGTCGCAGGTCGGCCCCTTAGCCCTCTTCCACAACCGCGCCGCCATGGCGCATTCCGTGACCATTCCAATAAAGCAGCGGGCCGTAATCGCGGCGTCAACCCGCTGAATCAACCCCTTTTTCATCAAACGTTCCAACGCCTCCTGAAGAATCCGAGTATAGGGCGTCCTGATTATTTCGAAAACCCTGGAGGTCAGAGAATGTCCCTCCAGCGAGCAGTACATCAATAACCTGGAGATTTCTGGATTTTTGGTATAAGCTTCGTTAATTCCTCGAGCCGCCAAAAAGAGAACTTCTTCAATATCCTCGCTGCTATCGATCTTTTCCGCCAGCGAACCGAGATTGATCTTTCTTTCCAGAGATTTCAGGACTTCCGCATACAACTTCTTCTTGGAAGGAAAATACCGGTATAGGGCGGGCTCGGTGATGTGGCATTCCGCCGCCAGCAAAGCGATTGTCGTCTTTTCGAAACCGTAACGGGAAAACAGGGCGGTCGCCCTTTCCAGAATTTGAGCTTTGCGCTGGCTCGAAGTCAGCCTTCGGGCAATTCTCACAGCCCCTCCTTACAGCCCGTTCTCATTCCCCCCAACGAAACCTTATCTCGGCCCTTTCCATATCCTTTTGCATCCCCCCCGGTTAGTTAATCTTCACTAACCACGGTATAGTTACATAGCAGGGAAGTCAAGTCGAAAATGTGAAAATATTCTCAAATTTTTGTTGCACCTCCTCCCCCTTTTTTGTATAAATAAAAAAGATAAATATGGTCGAGAATAAGTAAATGTTAGATATATGAAACAATACCGGGAGGTATCATGAAAAGAATCGCTGTTGTGTTTGTCATCTTCGCCGCCTTCGTTTTCCTGACTTCCTTCCTCTCCGCCGAGGAAAAGAAGCACGAATTTGTTGGCGTCGATAAGTGCAAAATTTGCCACAAGAAGGATAATACTCATCCTACCTGGTTGGAAACCAAGCACGCCAAAGCCTGGGAAAGCCTCGATTCCGCGGCACAGAAAAATCCCGACTGCGTCGGCTGCCACAGCACCGGCACCACCGCCGCCGGTGAATTATTGACCGGGGTCCAGTGCGAATCCTGCCACGGAGCCGGCAACGATTACAAATCGATGGCAATCATGAAAGACCTGGCCAAGGCCATGGAAAACGGCCTGCTTATTCCCGACAGCACCACCTGCATGAAATGCCACAATGACAAGGTGCCCGAAGAATTCCGCCCGAAGGAAGCCTACAACTGGGCCAAGATGATGGAAACCGGAATTCACGCCCTTCCGGCCAAGGCCGAGAAAAAATAAATGATCGCAAATTCAATGAAAAAGCCCCGTTAGACGGGGCTTTTTTATATCTGCTCGTACTTCAATCGGTTTTTCGTGTCTACGGCTGCACCCCCGTGTGACATTCATTGCATGGCATCTCCCGCCATGCTTCCGATATATCTTCAGGATGCACGAATTCCAGCCCCTCTTCGGTCGAGGATACCTGCCGCCGATCTCCGCTCCCCTGCGACAGAATCAAATGGCAGGCATTGCAGTCGTGCGTGATAACCTGTCCCTGTTCGCTCGCGTGATTTCCGGCATGACAACGCATGCATCCCGGCCAGTCGAAATGCCCGATATTATTGGGATATTCCGACCACTTAACCTTCATTTCCGGGAATATATTCCGCGAAAACTCGCCCTGAATAGCCGCAATCGAAGTCATTATCGAAGACTTAACGCTGTCGTAAACATCCGCATGGCTGCCTTTATAATACTCGTTTACGGCCTGATCGATCGCGGCCAGGGCCTGCGGTTCCGTTTCATACTCGGCGCTCATCGCTTCCACCGCCACCGATTTAATTGACGGCAGGTTCGGATCAACCTGTCCCGCTGCCATAGCCTGGTCCACCGAATAATCGGGCGAATGATATATGTGACTGGGGCGGTTGTGGCAATCCACGCAATCCATAATCCGTATCGGCAGTGAATCGATTTCCGCCTCCGCCAGGGGCTCGCTGGTATTTTCGTAGATGGTCGTATCTCCGGTCTTTACATTAATTACCCTTACCCAGGGAATATCGAGCCGTTTCTCGTCGCGATGGATGTACTCGACATTCACATCGGGATTGACATGCCAGTGGATATCGGTCGCCTCGCCGGTTCGCACGTCCGTTCCCCCGACCTTTATCAACATTTCGATCGGCCAGTGGGTATTCTCTTCATTGTACATATAGTGATCGAATATTTTCTGGCGGCTGCCGAAAAACTTGTCCGGCCAGTGGCATTGCTCGCAGGTTTCCCGCGCCGGACGAAGATTTTTAATCGGGGTCGGTATCGGCCGGGGATATACATTGGCCAGCACCGCATACACCTGGTACGCACCGGACAATTTCGACTTGGCATACCAGTCCGCTCCCGGGCCGACATGGCATTCCACGCAGGCCACCCGGGCATGAGGGGAATTCAAATATGCGGTATGCTCCGGTTTCATAACTGCATGGCAGACCTTACCGCAGAAAGTCACCGATTCGCTGAAATGAAAAGCCTGGTAACTCCCGATGGCAGTCGCACCGAGGAATAGAACCGAAACCAGCGTGAACAAAAACACGGCATTGCGCTGACCGGGATCGTTGAGGTCCATTTTCGGCCAGAGGGCCGGCTCGATCTGCCCGTACTTCTTAAACCGCCGCCATTGCCAGAACATCCCGATCGGAATCAACACCAGTCCTCCGATCAAAAAGACCGGCATTACCATGTACAGGAATATCCCGAAATAGGGATTGGTAGTCGATGCAAACAAATCTATCACATACAGGAAAGTCATGATCAGGGCGGATATGGCGGCCACGAAAGCGCCGATGATACTCAGCCAGTTATACGCCAATCTCGGGAATTTTCTATTACTCACGAACGCTCCTCCGACATGGTGGATTTATACTATTACGACACGGGCAATGCCATCCCGTTGACTAAATTTACCGGTAGCTGAATATTTCAGCATAAATAATCAGAACAATCAATATCAACCCGATCGAGAGCGCTACGAATCCGAAAATCTTCAGGCCCTTCACGACCGGTTCCGGAAGCGGTTCCACCAGGTCTTTTCTCAACAACCGGTTCTTGGTTAATTCCTCGTATTCTTCGGGACGGTCTTCCTTCAATTCTTCCAACGGAACCCGCCCGGTGAATATTACCGGGTCCATCGGGAATTTATCCGGGCGGAAATGGGTATTGAAGAAATGTACCGTGAAAATGAAACCGGTCGCCAGAAGGGCCTCGTCCGAATGTATGATGGTCGCGACGTTGATTATCCAGCCCGGTAAGAAACGGGTGAAAAATTCCGGGAACCAGAGCATCAGCCCGGTCGTCCCTATAATCGCCACCCCCCAGAACACCGCGAAATAATCGAATTTCTCCCAATATGTCCAGCGCCCATACGACGGCCGCGGCCCGAGCCCCACGAACCACTTCACCGTCCCGATGAAATCCTGGACATCTTTTTTGCGCGGGAGCATCGAATTGGGGCCGGTCAGGTACTTGTACCAGGAATTCTTCTGCCGCCGCTTGCTTCTGACTATATCGAATATGTGTGCAAAGAAATAAAAGAACGTAATTACGGCGCAAATCCGGTGGATATATCCGGCCGATTCGAACCCGCCCAGCATTTCCGATATCCACTGCGCCCAGCCAAGGTAAGAAAATTTCAGTGTCATACCGGTGACCGCCAGGCCGAGGAAACTGATAATCACCAAAAAGTGCAGTTGGCGATGAAACCGCTTGAACCGGCGATACTGGTAGTGCGTTTTGGCCTCGTGATGAATCTTCCGCGATTTCTTCAATGCCTGAATCGAGCGCGGCAGCCATAACAGCGTATGCACTCCGAAGAATCCGAAAGTGCTCACCAAAAGGATGGTCATGAACCAGAAAGTGTAAAACAGGAACGGGTATTTATCCTTGTCATGATGCGTCGCGTGCGTCAAATAACCCGCGAATTGCCGATGGGATCCGGGATGACACTTGCCGCAAGTTTCGACGATATTATCCCTGGCCAGAGTCGATTTCGGATTCGATACGGGCAGAATATTATGAGCCCCGTGGCAGTCGTAACATTTCGCCGCCGCGGTATAGCCCAGTTTCGAGACTTTGCCATGGAAAGTTTCGAAGTAACTATCGGTAACGTCCTCATGACACCGGCCGCATTGATTGACGATTTCAAAACGGAAATCATCCATATCCGCCCGCTTAATGGTATGCGATTCGTGGCAGTCGTTGCAGGCGGGGAGATTTTTGCCGTTCGAGTGTGTACTATCGTAATGTATGCTCTGCGTGTATTCCTCGTAAATGCCGTGATGGCATTTGGCGCAGGTCTGCGAGATGTTGGTTTTGTTTACGCTTGATTCCGGATCCGCTTTCGGCAATTCCTTGTGAGCCGTGTGGCAATCGGTACACATGGCCGTGACCACCAGTCCGCTTTCCAGCAACCCTTTGCCGTGAATAGACATCGTATAGTTCTTAAGTATATGGGTCGACTCCCCCTTATACCTCTGCGCCGCAACCCCGCCCTCGCGATGACAGTCGGCACAAAGATCCGGAACCTTGGTCGGATAAGTCCGCGACTGCGGGTTCTGACGGCTCTTGGTATTATGGTCGCCGTGGCAGTCGGTGCAGTAAGGAGCGTCCGTGTCCCCGCGATTGACTAATTGCCCATGCGTACTCTGCACGAAATCGGTCGCCTGCTGGCTGTGACAGATAGAACAATCTACTTTTTCGATGACCGTTGCGCAGGGACGATCGTGCGAACGGGCCGCCCCGGTATGGCACTGCGCGCAACTGGTCTGGCGGTGGATGGAATTATGCAGGCTGTCGGCCTCGATATACATCGATACCGTTTTGCCGTCTTTGGTGCCGGTCAGGTCCTTCTTCCCGTGACATTTCATGCAATCCTGATCAGACATCCCCTCTTCGTACAGAACCCGCCGAATCTGATGCGGAGCATGGCAGTCGACACAAACCGGAATTTTATTCGGCTCTTTTTCCCAGAGCTCTCCCTTTATTACCTTGCGATGGACCTGCTCTATCCGCCCGTGACATTTCTGACAGGTTTTAGCCACATTGTCGCGGGATATGGATGAATTGGGATCGGTATGCGGAAGAACACTGTGCGAGGTGTGACAGTCGTTGCATACGGCTGTAACGGTTAATCCCTGTTGAAACAAACCGATTCCGTGAATCGACTGCGAATAATGCGTTAATATGCTGTCCTGCGGAATATCGTAGGTCCTGGTAACCTCGGTCCCTTCCTTGTGACAACGTCCGCACATGAAGGGAATATTGAATTTAACCACTTTCGATTCTGGATCGTTGTGGGCCTTGATATCATGCGAACCATGGCAGTCCCAGCATTTGGGAGCCAGCTTCTCTCCACGCTTTGCCGCCTGACCATGAAGGCTCTTGTCATACAAAGCGGAAATATCGTCGTGACATAAACCGCAGTCTACAGGCTCAAGTTTTTCGGCATGCGGAAAATCGGAAGCATCGAGATCGACATGGCAGGAAATACAATCGAGATCGCCGTGAATCGATGCATCATAAACGTTCCAATCGATATTGAGCGATACTTCGCGGCCGTCCCGGATTTTCGTCAAACCCGGGTCTTCATGACACATCAGGCAATCGTCATTAGCTTGTGCGAGGAGCGTAGCCGGAATAAACCCGAACCAGCCCGTTCCTACCAATACCAGAAGCAGCGAACGGACAAGTATATTCGTATTACGCCTGTTTTTCATTCTCTTCCCGCTCGACATCCTTGCGTACGATGCCAGAATGCGCGTCGGGGTCGGTCAAAATCGGGTCGGCCGGATGTTCGTGACGGTACCAATCGGCCGGCATCTTCCCGGTATACCACGAAGGATTCATAGGATACACATCCGGGCTGAAAACCGTCGAATACATGTGCCAGATGAGTATCGCCAGCGACGCCAGCAGCGCTTCATAATAGTGCACCACCAGCATGACATCCAGAAACCCTTTCGGGAACCATTCCACCGCGAAATCATCGAACCAGAGGAAGAATCCGCTGATAATCATTACCGCCGTCCCCCAAACCAGTGCCCAATATTCGGCCTTCTCGACATAGGTGAATCGCCCCATCGCCGCTTTTTGCTTTGCGATACCGAGGTTGTAGCCGATCGTCTTGAAAAAGGCCTCGAAATCTTTCCGAACCGGCCACATATCTTTGATGAATTTCTTCCCCCTCGCCGACATCAGATATACCATATGCCAGACGACCGTCAAAATGAATATCACCGCCGCAATACGGTGGATAATTCCCCGAAGCGGGAATCCCCCTTCCCAGCCGAACAGGAAATTCACCCAGAACGCTTCGGCATGCCTTAGAGCAAACCCGGTTATCACGAGCGTAATAAACGTGACCATCAATAATGTATGCTGCCAGGTCTCGCCAAGGGTCATGCGGCGTATCTGCGGCCTGCGGCTGACTTCCTTGATCTTCTTCCGTAAATCGATTAACCAGTGTATCACCATGGTTCCGATGATCAATACTATGACTATTATGTAAACGTCGGCAATCACCGACGCCACCGGCGTACTGGTGATACCGGGGGTTCCGTGAATCGGAGTACTCGCCATTTCGGCCGAAATACCCGGGTGGCAATGACCGCAGGTTTCGGTCAGATTGGCCGGATAAATCGACGAACTCGAATCGGTATGGGGAAGAATCCGGTGTGCGCCGTGACACGAAGCGCAGTTCGCGACCGACAAATCTCCTGCCTTGCTTTTCAATCCGTGATAGCTGTCGACATAGGTTTGCAATCGTCCCGTCGGTAAACCATACTTTTCGTTTAACCGGGCCGACTCATGACAGGGGGCACAGGTCGCCTCGGCCACACGGCTGGGATTGACCCGCGATTCCGGATCGCTCGGTGATATGATGCCGTGCTCGCCGTGACAATCGGTGCAGACCGGAGCATCGGTCTCGCCGCGCTCTACCAGCTTTCCATGAATTCCATCCCAGTAGTCTTTCTCGACATTGCGGTGACACTTTCCGCAGGTCTTCGGTATATTGAAATGATTGATGGACGATTCCGAATGTCCGGGGCCGTAAATCTGGTGCGCGGATCCGCCTGTGGAATGACAGTCGTTACAGGTCGCCGCTACGTATATCCCGCCGAGCGCTGCTTTCCCGTGGACGCTGCTTCTATAAACTTCCACCGCCTTACCATACAGAATTTCGTGTTTTTCGGTCAAGTTGATGTCTTCATGACAGCTCCCGCAGGTTTCCGGAAGTTTCTGAGGATTGACACGGGAATTGTTGTCCGATGGCGGCAAAATATCATGCTTGCCATGACAGCTGACACAGGACGGGATATCGGGATTGCTCCCGAGTTTCTGACGGCCGTGCTGCGTGTAGACTTTCGCGGCATCTTCATGACAGACTCCACAATCGACAGAAGGGAGTTCTTCTTCATGGGGGAGTTCGCTTATGGTAGAGTGGCAACTGACACAATCCATCCCGGAATGAATCGACAGGTCCAGCGCCGCATTGTATGATTCTCCTCGTTCCTTATGGGTTGTTTCATGGCAGGCCAGGCAATCGTCGCTTTCCTGGGCCATTATCGATGCCGGCAGCGTCAAAAAGGAGGTTAAAACCGCCGCCTTTATAATAGTCCCGAGAATTCTCATTTCCACCCTTTCCCTTGTCATTATCCTGTCATTTAATCGGCAAAATAGATAATGTTCTGTAGAAAAGCAAGTGAAAATAATCACAAATTATGACCCACTTTGTATAATTTTAGAGGATTAGTAAGGATTAACTTAGAGATGACTAACTATTTAGGGGACAAGAACTAAATTTGAATGGCTTTTTTCCTATCGGATGTTGGATAATATCCGAATTCGATTCCCTTGTCGGAAAAGACGCCGATTGTTCCCGATCTCAGAAGCTCTTCGAACTGCCCGCTGTCGTGAAACCCCAAAGCTATCTGGCGAAGCTGCTCAAGCGGAATTACCATCCTGCTCAGAATTTCCTTTGAGACTGTCTCAAAATCTCCGAACCTCCCGGTCTTTATTTCTCTGAACGGCATCGGTTCCAAAATAACAGCGTTTTCCGCCAGTTTAAGGATCCGGGCCGGAGTATCCGATGATTGGAATCCGGCCCGGTCAACGACAGGCGGACAGATGGGGGAGCTTATATATAATTTCGCCGGCCTCAATTCTCTGATCAGAATAAGCAGTTTCTCCGGACACTCCAGGCCGTCATTCAATCCCGGAATCAACCGGAACTCCAGTTCCACCCTAGTGTCCAACTCGTCTTTTAGATGAGCGAATCCTTCCCTGATCAGTTTGAAATACAGGCTTTCGTGCGGCCGGTTTATATTCTGTAAATCAGTATTATCAATGGCCTCGATACGGACAATAATGCGGTCGGCATACGATAAATCCTGGCGAACCTCCCGGCGGTACAAAAGCGATCCGTTGGTAATCACCGCCGTCGGAATTCCGAAACGGCTTTTTGCCTGGCGCAGCAGGCTCCCCAAATACCAATAGAGCGTCGGTTCGCCATCTCCGAGAATCGTCAGGTAATCGGGACGATAGAAATCGACCGCTTCGCCTATTTCCGAAAGGATAACCTCAAGCGGATAAAACTCTTCACGGCGGGTCTGAACGATATCGCTTCCCCCTCCGGGACAGAAAACACAATTGAAAGTACATATCCGAGTCGGGACCGGATATACCCCCAGAGACCATCCCAGTCTTCGAGATTTCACCGGCCCAAGCGTCAGCATTTACGATTTACCTCTTATTTTATCCAAAAAGGTCTGTCTCAAATAAAATAATATCAAAATCCATACCGGAAATATGCGGTGAGGTAATCTGCCCTGAAACAGCTGGCGAATTCGTAAAAAGACGACTCGATGCCTACCGTAATCTCTTGGAAATCAACGGATTAGTTTTTATGATGAAATATCGCGCTAGGACCGGAGTTTTGTATCCGATTAAGATAAAATAGAATTTTTTCGAATAAGCTCTTTCAAAATGAAATGATTATTTCCTTTCCTCAATCTCCTTAAGTTTCCTCCAAAGAGTCGAATAGCTTATCCCAAGGATTTCGGCGGCCCGAGATTTGTTCCCTCCGCATGACTCCAATACCGCTTGAATATATTCCCGCTCCATATCCAATAGAGTTTTTCCCCCTACAATGCCGGCGGCATGCCGAGCCGCCTGCGAGCGAGTTATTGAAGATGGCAGATGTTCTGGAATTATCTGCCCGTCGCGGCTGAGAATGGCCCCCCTTTCAAGGGCGTTTTCCATTTCACGCACGTTCCCCGGCCAGGGATAGCCGGTTAGATAATCTATGACCGTGGAATCGAGCCGCAATTTGGGAATATTCAGCCGGTCCGCCATTCTTTTTACCAGGTATCTGGCCAGCGGAAGAATATCCTCTTTCCTCTCCCGAAGCGGCGGGACCTCAACTTCAATCACCCGCAATCGATACAATAAATCCTCGCGGAATCTTCCCGAGGCGACTTCTTTATCGAGATCCTTGTTGGTAGCCGCGATTACCCTGACATCGATTTTTCGCGGCTTATTTTCTCCGATACGGAGAATCTCCTTCTCCTGAAGTACCCGCAGGATATTCAATTGCATGGCCGGAGTGATGTCTCCGATTTCATCGAGGAATATCGTCCCTCCCCCCGCCTGTTCAAACAATCCGATCCTGTCGCGAATGGCTCCGGTAAACGACCCCGCCTTATGACCGAACAACTCGCTTTCCAAAAGCGATTCCGGTAGCGCTCCGCAGTTTACCGTTATAAAGGGCCCTTTATTGCGGAAAGAATTGCCGTGGATATAATTCGCCAGGACTTCCTTGCCAACCCCCGTCTCTCCCGTGATAAGCACCGAGGAATCGAAATGCGCCACCCGGTCGGCCAGATCCAGTACCTGTTTTAGAGAACGGCTGCGATATTCCAGGAAAAACGGAGCCCGCGCCCGCTGGATTTCCTCCAACTCCCTTCGCTGGATCGATAACTCTTTCATTTTTTCGCGCAGCTCTTCGGTTAATTTGCGCACCGTCCCTTTTATATCTTCGGCTTCGAAAAATTTCAGATATGGTTCGATCTCCTTACCCCAGGATTCCCGGTCCTTCCCGACCACCGTACAATGCTTTTTGCCGGTTGCCCGGCATTCCTTTTCGACAAAATATATGCTGCGTCCAGTACATAGCGAGGCGTAACCGCTGGCATACCCGGTCATGCTCCAGCATACCGGCTTATCGGACCAGCCCAGTTCGATGAGGTGTTCATCCGCCTCCGCCGAATCGATCCAATCGACCTCCATAAAAAAGGTCCCTCGTTCAGAATCATAATCGATTTTCCGGGTGACGGTTTTGGCCGTGCCGTGAAGCATATGCAGCTTTGCCCCGGCCTTGATAATTTCAAGGGGGCTTTCCCAATCGAGGATTCGCTTCATGGCCGCGGCATCGGCCTGACCCCAGAAATACCCGAACCTGGTCAAAATCCGCCGGGCATGTTCTTCGCCAAACATTTCCAGCAAGTCTTTTCGGAATTGCGCAAAAGCGTTTAAAGAATGCAGAATCAGTCTGCGGCCGTAGAAATTTATATTTCCTTCGGAAAACTCAACCAGTTCTTCAAGCTTAAGCTCTTCGGCCTTCATAGTCCTTATTCCCTAACAAGTTTTTTATTTCAAATTGAAATATACCGTATTCCTTTTTGAATGGCAACAAAATCGGAAAATCCAAAGGAATCTGTAACAAATTGATATTATTAGCGTTAGGGACTGTCTCAAAAAACGGCACGATAGTTGTTCCACCTTAACGACTAACCGGATAAGTTAACGGCGAAAACGACAGGTACGGCAAAGACAGGATAAAATTTACATTTGACTTTTATTATCATACCCGGTTTATATGCGCATGTAAAAAACGCGGCAGAATGGGCCTTAAAATAAAATTATAACTTTTTACGGTGAAAAGACATGGCGGAATCCAAAATAGATCAGCTGTTTAAAAAAAGAGCCCGGCTGACTCAGGGGGGCGGAACCAAGGCGATAGAAAAACAACACAGCCTCGGTAAACTGACCGCCCGGGAACGCGTGGCGCTCCTCTTCGAGCCGGATACTTTCCGGGAATCACTGCTGTATGTCAAGCATCGCTGTACTCACTTTGGCATGCTGGACAAGGAATTTCCGGGCGAAGGCGTAGTTGCGGGACACGGCATTATCGAGGGACGCCCCGTTTACGTTGTCAGCCAGGACTTCACGGTCGCCGGCGGTTCGATTGGCGAAGCCTCGGCCAAAAAGGTTCAGGAAGCCATGGACGCTGCCTTGAAAACCGGCGACCCTATCGTTATGATTAATGACAGCGGCGGCGCCCGCATTCAGGAAGGGGTCGATTCTCTGCAGGGATATGGCGGAATTTTTTATCGTAATGTCCTGCTCTCCGGAGTCGTTCCGCAAATCAGCATTATCGCCGGACCATGCGCCGGAGGTGCCGCATACTCCCCCGCTTTGACCGATTTCATCATCCAGGTCCGTCACGAAGGGCAGATGTACATCACCGGCCCGCTGGTTATCAAGGAGGTAACCGGAGAAGAGATCACCGCCGAGCAGCTGGGCGGCGTCGAAAGCACCGCTTATTATTCCGGAGTCGTCCATTTTATCGCGGAAAACGACGAAGATGCCATCGAAATCACCAAACGGCTCCTTTCCTTCCTGCCCAGCAACAATACCGAGGATCCTCCGTTTCGAGCTGACCTGCATGATGAGGAACTGGTTCCCGACCCCGAAATGAACAATATTGTCCCCGACGATCCCCGCGAACCATACGATATTCACGATGTCATCCATCGCCTGGTCGATAGCGGCGATTTTATGGAAATCATGGAGCATTACGCTCCGAACATTTTAGTCGGCTTTGCACGCCTGGCCGGATACTCCATCGGCATCGTCGCTAATCAGCCGATGCATAAGGCAGGCGTCCTCGATATCGATTCCTCCGATAAGGCCGCCCGCTTTATCAGATTCTGCAATGCCTTCAATATTCCCATAGTAACCCTGGTCGACGTTCCCGGTTTCATGCCGGGAGTACAACAGGAGTACGGCGGTATTATCCGTCACGGAGCCAAGATGCTTTTCGCCTATGCCTCCGCCACTGTTCCGAAATTGACCGTAGTGGTCCGTAAAGCCTATGGCGGAGCATATCTCGCCATGTGCGCCAAAAGTATGGGGGCCGATACCCTCGTCGCCTGGCCCTCGGCGGAAATCGCTGTCATGGGAGCTGAAGGGGCAGTGAACATTCTCTATCGCAAGGAAATCGCCGAAGCCAAAAACCCGGAAGAGGAACGAGCCAAAAGAATCGCCGAATACAAAGAAACCGTAGCCAATCCCTATTTCGCAGCTTCGCGGGGGCTGGTCGATGAAATCCTCGAACCCGCCGAAACCCGCCCGTACCTGGCAGCCACGCTGGAAGTCTTGAAAGCCAAACGGGAACTCCGCCCCTTAAAAAAACACGGTTTGATTCCGCTATAAGGTGATACATGGAAGAAGCGTTGGAATTCAGTCTCGAATTTACCATGATCGGAATGCTGATCGTTTTTGCTGCCCTGGCTATTATCGTGGGCGCCATTTCACTCATAAGAAAAGCCGACAGCAGCTGGCAGGAACGCGAAGACCGCCAGTACCAGCAGGCCCTCGAGAAAGACCAGACCATTGATAATATTACTCTTATTCTGATTGCCGCGACCGCTGCCACCATGATAAAGGGTCGCTTTTACATCAGGAGCGTCCGCCGCCTGATGCCTGTCGGCTCTCCGGGCGGTTCCTGGTCGCTACAAGGGCGGGCTGTGCTTCATGGAAGCCATGTCGTCCCCAAGAAACGTTGAAATTTCGCCACTCAGGAGATAAAGCATGAAACTTAAAATAACCGTTCACGGAGTCGCCTACGAGGTTGACGTGGAAGTCCTCGATGCCGGAGAAGGATTTCCCCAGGTACCACAGGTCCGGCCAAGAAATTCAGATAAAAACCCGTCCGGCACAGCCGCACCCAAGCCCAGGTCGTCGGCCCCAGGCCCTGCCGCATCATCCGGCCCCGGAGGCGCCGTAACTTCGCCGATCGCCGGGACTATCGTCGAAATAAAATGCAAACCGGGCGACCAGGTTGAAAAGAGCCAGATTTTGCTGGTTATCGAAGCCATGAAAATGAAAACATCGATTGCCGCGCCGGCGGCAGGCAAAGTCAAAGCGGTGCCGATTGCGGTCGGAGATACCGTCCGCGAGAGCCAGACACTGGTGGAATTCGAATAAACTTTTTAAATCCGAGATAATCCGATGGAAATATTTTGGGAATTCTTGCATACTGGGGCCTTTTTCAATTTCACCTGGGGTAATCTTATCATGCTCCTGGTCGGAGGCTTCTTCATCTACCTGGCGATTACCAAAGACTATGAACCGCTCCTATTGGTCCCCATCGGATTCGGAATGCTCATCGGCAATATCCCCTTTGCCCAGGGAATGAATATCGGCATTTACGAAGAAAACAGCGTCCTTTCCATTCTATATGAGGGTGTCACCCAGGGCTGGTACCCTCCGCTGATTTTCCTCGGAATCGGAGCCATGACCGATTTCTCGGCAATGCTTTCTTCTCCGAGATTGATTCTCCTCGGAGCCGCCGCCCAGATGGGCATTTTCATAACATTCATTGGCGCTATAATGCTCGGATTCAGCTATAACGACGCGGCCTCGATCGGAATCATCGGCGGAGCTGACGGCCCCACCGCCATTTTCCTCTCGTCCAAGCTGGCCCCCGCGCTTCTCGGAGCCATCGCGGTGTCGGCCTATTCCTACATGGCCCTTGTACCGGTCATACAGCCCCCGATTATAAAACTTTTAACCACCAAAAATGAACGTCTCATCCGCATGAAACCCTCCAAGCCGGTCAGCAAAAGACTCCGCATCGTCTTCCCTATACTCGCATTTATGATTACCGGCTTCATCGCTCCCGGATCCATCAACCTCCTCGGTTTTCTCTTTTTCGGCAACCTGTTGAAGGAAAGCGGCGTGACCGAACGCCTTGCCTCTACCGCCAGAACCGCTTTCATCGATATAATCACCATCCTGCTCGGTTTCACTGTCGGTGCCTCGACCGATGCCAGCCGCTTTCTGACCCCCGATTCCGTTAAAATCTTTGCCCTCGGAGCCGGCTCGTTTTGCATCGCAACCGCTTCAGGCGTACTTTTCGCCAAGATCATGAACCTTTTCACGAAAAATAAAATTAACCCGATTATCGGTGCCGCCGGAGTCTCCGCGGTCCCCGATTCCGCCCGCGTCTGCCAGATGATGGGTGCCAAAGAAGATCCCAACAATTTTCTTATCATGCACGCCATGGCCCCCAATGTCGCCGGGGTAATCGGTTCCGCCGTGGCCGCCGGTGTTCTCCTCGCCACCTTCAATTAAACACTCCTACTATTCCAAAATAGAATAGTATCATTACAGAGTCGAATATCTACATTTGCTCCCTGATTTCAACTTGGCACTTACCTCATTATCTTTCAATGAGTTAACATCAAATGTCGCTTGGCATATAAATTGAACACGTTTTTGCAGATGGCAAAACCATCGGGTAAGGAGTTAAAATGAGAAACGCGGGCAACCGCCTCGGTCGGCTTATAGCCACCGGACCCTCGCTCCGCTGGCGGATAATATCCGTTTTATTAATTGCGTCTTTGTTGCCTCTTGCAATCGCCGGATTCGGCGCCTGGATTGTCTTCGGAAGTCTCCTCGAACAAAAAGCTCTCGAACGGATGCAAACCGTGGTTCGTTCCCACGCCCAGGCCATCGAACAGCATCTTACCGAACGAAAACATCTCCTTAAAATGACCGCCGAATCAAATTCCCTGATAGAAATCTCACAAAAAGAGAAGGCCCGCGAACTTCTCGATAACCTCAATGAAGTTACCAGCGGCAGTTTCGTGGACCTCGGAGTTATCGGCGAATCGGGGAATCACCTGGTCTATATCGGCCCGTACGATCTGGAAGCCAGAAATTATGCCGATGCCCCCTGGTTTAAGGAAGTTATGTCCCGGGGGAGCTTCGTCAGTGATGTCTTTATGGGATTTCGTAACGTCCCCCACTGCGTAATTGCAGTAAGGACTTCCAAAAATGGAGTGACCTGGATACTCCGCGCCACCATCAATAGCGAAAAATTCAATTCCTTGGTGCAGAGCCATAACCTCGGCAAAAACAGCGATGCCTATATTGTCAATTCCTCCGGCGTTTATCAAACAGCACCGAAGGGTGGCAATATCCTGGATACCCTTTCCGGTGTCATTCCCGAATACCGCCGCGGCGTGACCGACAGCCGCTTCGAGAAAGAAAGTATTACGCAGATAAGGGTAACTACCTGGATCAACGACAACCGCTGGATTCTTGCCGTCGAACAGGACCTGGATACCATTCAGGAACCGGTCGATCAAGCGATCGCCGATGGCGCCAAAGTCGTGGTGGTCGCTGTTATCCTTTTAATTCTCACTACCGTTTTCGCGACCTGGCACCTGACCGGCCAAATCGACAAGGCGAATACCGAACGGGAAGAAATGTCGCGGGCTTTCATGCGTTCGGCCAAGCTGGCTTCCATCGGAGAACTGGCGACCGGACTGGCTCATGAAATCAACAACCCCCTTGCGGTCATCAGCGCCGAACAAACCAATATGACCGACGTCCTCTCCGATTGTCCCGAGCTCCCGCAGAAAAACGAAATTCTGGAATCGATCGCCCGGTGCCGCAATCAGGTCAGCCGTTGTGCCGGGATCACCCGGAAAATGCTGCAGTTTGGAAGAAACCGCGAAACTTCTCTGGAGAAAACCGATATTCGCCCCCGCCTGCAGGAAATCATTAACCTGCTGAAGCGACAGGCAAATGTGCGGAACGTCGAACTGACGCTAAATGCACCCGAACACCTTCCCGATGCCATAATCGATCCGATCGAATTCGAGCAGGTGGTAGTCAATCTCATCAACAATGCCATCGACGCCCTTCCCAACGGCGGCCGAATCGATATAAACGTTTCGAATGATAAGGACGCAATCCTTCTGGAAATCGCTGACAATGGAATCGGCATCCCGAAAGAAATTATCGACCGGGTATTCGAACCTTTTTTCACCACCAAACCGGTCGGCAAAGGAACGGGGCTGGGGCTGTCGGTCTGTTTCGGAATAGTCCACTCCTGGGGAGGGAATATCCGCGTCGATAGCAAACCGGGTCACGGAACCAGGATGCTCTTAACCATACCGCTGGAAAATAAAAATCGAGTCTAACTATATACCGTGAGGGAACTATGAATACCGAAAGTCAAAAGATCAAACTGCTGATGGTTGATGACGAAGAGGATTTCCTGCTGCCGTCATCCAAGGCCCTGGAACGCCGCGGATTCGAAGTCCATATGGCCCGCGATGGCACGACCGCGCTTCAAATGCTGAAGAAAATTTCCTTCGACGTCATCCTGCTCGATGTCAAAATGCCCGGAATGGACGGTATCGACGTCTTTCGCAAAATCAAAGAAGGCAACGCCAGAATCCCGGTAATCATCTTGACCGGACATGGCTCCGTTTCTCAGGCCTTTCAGACTTCCAAGGAAGGAATTACCGATTATATGGCCAAGCCGTGCGACATGGCCGCCCTCGCCGACCGACTCCAGAGGGCCGTTGCCGAATCCAGGGACGCGAAACCGAATGATTCCGCGGCGCACGATTCCGGAACCGACATCATCCGGGTCCTCCTCGCCGATGACGAACAGCAACTGACCGAATCACTGTCCAAAGCACTCTCCCGGAGAAATATGGTTGTGACCACCGTGAACAGCGGAGAATCCGCGCTGGATACGTTGGACAGCGACCTGTTCGACGTCGTGGTTCTGGATATCAAAATGCCGGGCATGGACGGAATTTCGGTCCTGAAAAAAATCAAGCAGCGCCACCCCAGCGTCGAAGTTATCCTCCTCACCGGGCACCCGTCGACTGAATCCGCCCTGCAGGGAATCAAGATGGGAGCACGGGAATACCTGATTAAGCCCCCGGAAGTTGACGATTTGGCTGATTCCATTCGCAAGGCGTATCGTTCACGGCAGCTGAACGTGGACGAAGAACAGGCCAAACTGGTGGATGATATCAGACGGAGGTACCCCGAATAGCGAATACCTTGGAGCCCGCTTGGAAAACGGCTGAGTTGAATCTGCAAACGTCTGGAGGATGACCATATGGTTGAGAAATTAAAGGCCAAAGCGTCCGCGTACGATAAGTACATCGACTACAAACGCTTTTCCATCGCGGCGGCTTTGTTTATCATAATTCTGATTATACCGATTCCCCGAAGCATGCTCGACGTCGCCGTGGAACGCACTGCCGGAGAATCGTTCGTGAAGGACTACTATTCCGGAGAACTGTTCGGGAAAGTTTATAAAGACACCGAACAATGGCAGATGCTCACCGTCAATGCCCTCGAAGCCATGATGCTTCAGGGAGTTTCCCGGAAAACAGGAGTGGAAAAACGCAAAGACGGCGACCTCCGTAAAATGGGCATCAAGGGACACGACGAACACTTCGCGCAGTACCGCGCCTTCATCTCCTCTCTTGATGAAACCCGCATCAACGAACTGATGCTCGAAGCCCGCGCTCTCCGCAACGACAAGCTGAACTACGGCATGCTCTCTCCGGCACAGCAGAAAGAGGTCGACAAGGCCGCCAAGCAAATCAAAGTCTGTATCGCCATGGTCGCCTTTGTCGTAGTCTGCTTCATTACCGAAGCGATTCCTCTTCCCGGTGTGGCATTTTGTATCGGCCTGATATTGGTCTTTTCCGGAATCATTTCGCGAACCAACATCGCCGAAATGTACTGGTCCGATGCCTGCTGGTTCATTATGGGTTCCCTGATGTTCGCGGCCGCGTTCGTCAAGACCGGCGTCGATAAACGTATTTGCCTCAACCTCTTCGGCATGCTTGCCAAACCGAGCGTCCGCTGGGTGACCGGCATCATGATCGTAGTAATCGCACCGGCGGCGGCCTTTATCTCCGATCATGCCCTCGCCGCGATCTTCCTCCCGATAGGCATTATCTTGTATCAGAATTCGCTATCTTCGAAAATCCCAGAAGATAAAGAACTGGCCAAAATGCTGATGATCACCATCGCCATGGCCTGCAATATCGGAGGCTTCGGCTCCCCGTCCGGGGGCGCCCGCAATGTCATTATTATGACCTACCTCGAAGATATGTTCGGTATCACCATCGGGTATGGGCAATGGATCCTGTTTGGCATGCCATTTGTCATAATTATGATCCCGCTCCTATGGACAACTATCAACTGGCGGTTCAAACCGAAAAACATCGACCTTACTCCCGCCCTGGAATCTTTGAAACGTGACATCGGGCATATGGGGGGATGGAATAAAAAGCAAATCATCGCCATTACCATCTTCCTGATCATGCTCTTCGGCTGGATTACCGAGCAGAATCTCGTCCGCCAGCTCATCGGCGTCAGACTCGGAATCGGAGTCATCGCTATGGCCGGAGCAATCGCTTATCTTTTGACCGGAGTTGTCAACTGGCGCGATTATCAGGAAAAAGTCGACTGGGGTGTGGTCTGGTTGTATGCAGGAGCCATCGTTTTCGGCCGCGCCCTCGATCAAACCGGAGCCGCCTACTGGATGGCTCGCTCCATTGTCGAAGGCCTGGCCGATATCGGCCTGAAATCCGGAACGGTCCTCCTCGGCGCCGGTTCGGCCGTGACGGCCTTTATAACCAACCTCATGGCCGACGGTCCTGCAGCGGCCTCGGTCGGTCCCATTACCTTAAACATGGCCGCCGTCGCCAGTCCGGGAACTCTGCTTGTCCCATACATGGGCCTGGCCACCGCCTGCTCATCCTCCTTTGCCTATTTGTTAATCATCGGAACTCCCCCAAACGCTATCGTTTATTCCAGCGGATACCTCGAGGCTAAGGACTTCCTGCGGGTCGGTTTTATCTGTTTCCTGATCGCATTTGTTCTTTTAATATTGATGAGCCTGTTCTATTGGCCCCTGCTGGGTGCAACCGGATTGATATAGAAAACGGAGAATTGATATATGGCAAATAACAAAGAAACATACAAACTGATGCTGGTCGACGACGAAGCCGATTTCCGAAAAGCCGTCACCAGTGTCATGACCCGACGAGGATTTGATATCACCGAGGCCTCCCGCGGCGAGGAAGCCCTCGCCCTCATCATCAAGGTCAAACCCGATATCGTCATCCTCGACCTGAATATGCCCGGATTACACGGTATCGATACCCTTCAGGAAATCCGCAAAATCGATGAGAATCTCCCCGTCATAATCCTGACCGGACATGGAGACTACAATTCCGCCATGGCCGGAATAAAACTCGATATCGTCGATTTCCTCCAGAAACCGGTCGACCTCGACCTCCTGGCGATCAAGATAAAAGCCCTGCTCGACCGGGGACACAAACCGGTCCTCCGGGAAAAAACCGTGGCCGAATTGATGGTTTCCCCCGAGGCCTACCCCCGCCTGAACCTGAGCGATTCGGTATCCAAAGCCCTGCAGGCTTTAAAATTGGCCTTTTTCGAGCCGGTCGAAAAGGGAGAGCAAACCGGGCAGGTCCGCTCCGCTCTGGTCTACGATAAAAACAATAAATTCTACGGCATCATCCGCTTCAACGACCTGCTCCGCCTCCTGATACCGCCGTACCTGATGGAATCCCCATACTCCAGCTTCTTCACCGGGATGTTCCTGGCTCAGTGCAAGGTATTCGGAAGTCAAACCGTGGAGGATCTGGTCGGCAAAAAGGTCTTCGTCGACCCGGAAACTCCGTTGATGGAAGCCGTATACCTGATGGTCAGGTACAATTCCATCAACCTGCCGGTCATGAAGGCTGATGAACTGGTCGGCATCCTGCGAGGACGAGACGTCATTCTGGATCTGGCTAACAACCTGGGCTCGATATAGCCCGGTATTTTTTTAAAAAGAAATCGCCCGGCCGTATTTTTATATAAAGGCGCTCATTTTAACTCCGAGCCCGTTCTTCCCGGCCGGGCGATACTATTTTGGCAGTTTATAATTCGACTCCTAATATGCCAAGTAGGTATGTATTTTTCAACCGAACATATTTAATTCAAAACTGATTGTTAATTCAAGACCCCCGCAAAAGAAATCCCGCCGGGCGAAATGCAATAGCATTCTTCGCCGACGGGATTGAATTTCTCGGGTATGAATTCTATTTCTTCTTCAGGGCCTTAAAATATTCCCGGTTCATCTTGGCGATAAACTTAACGCTGATCTCTTTCGGACAGGCCGCCTCGCATTCGTACTGGTTGGTACAATTGCCGAAGCCTTCCTTGTCCATTTGCTCGATCATGTTAACCACCCGGCGTTCCCTTTCGACCTGTCCCTGCGGAAGCAATGCCAGGTGCGAAACCTTGGCCGCCACGAACAACATCGCCGAAGCGTTTTTACACGCTGCCACACACGCTCCGCAGCCGATACAGGCCGCGGCATCGAATGCGGTCTCGGCGATATCCTTTTCGATCGGCATGGCATTGGCATCCGGGGCTCCCCCGGTATTGATCGAAACGAATCCCCCGGCCTGTATGATACGATCCAGCGCCGATCGATCCACGATCAAATCCTTCACGACCGGGAAAGCCTTCGCCCGCCACGGTTCGATATAGATACTGTCCCCGTCCTTGAACCGCCGCATATGCAGCTGGCAGACGGTCGTCCCCTTATCCGGGCCGTGCGGGACCCCGTTCACGGTCAGTGAACAGGTTCCGCAGATCCCCTCGCGGCAGTCGTGGTCGAAAGCGATCGGTTCTTTCCCCCCGCTCTCCAGTTTCTCGTTAACAACGTCGAGCATCTCCAAAAACGACATATGCTCGCTGATATCGGTGGCCTCGTATTTTTCCATGCGGCCCTTGTCCCGGGCGTTCTTTTGACGCCATATGTACAATGTAAGATTCATTACTTGTAACTCCTTTGGGCCAGCTTGACAAATTCGAATTTCAGTTCTTCTTTATGCAGCTCGGGTTTCTGCCCCGCTCCTTTGTATTCCCAGGCCGCAACATACGCGTACTTATCGTCGTTGCGCAGCGCCTCACCTTCGTCGGTCTGGTGTTCGATACGGAAATGCGCTCCGCACGATTCATCCCGGTCGAGTGCGTCGTAACACATCAATTCCCCGAATTCCAGGAAATCGGCTACCCGCCCCGCCCGTTCCAGAGTCTGGTTCAATTCCTCGCCGCTTCCGGGAATAATGACATTCTGCCAGAATTCCTCCCGAATCGCGGGGATCATTTCCAGCGCCTCCTTCAGGCCGGTTTCACTCCGCGCCATACCGCACTTATCCCACATCAATTTACCCAGTTCGCGATGGAACGTATCGACCGTCTTCTTCCCCTTAATGGAAAGCAGCTTGTTCGTCTTGGCCGTAACCTCGTCGATCACTTTCTGGCATTCCGGGTGATCTTCTTTGAACTTCCCTGCCCCGGTCCGCACGAAGTAATCCGCAATGGTATACGGAAGAATAAAGTACCCGTCCGCCAGTCCCTGCATCAGAGCCGATGCTCCAAGGCGATTGGCACCGTGATCCGAAAAGTTCGCCTCTCCGATTACGAACAGCCCCGGAATGGTGCTTTCGAGATTGTAATCGACCCAGAGCCCACCCATGGTATAGTGCGACGCCGGATAAATCCGCATCGGGCCCTTGTAGGGATTTTCGGCAGTGATTTTTTCATACATCTGAAACAGGTTGCCGTACCTCTCCCGGATAACGTTTTCACCCAGTCGCTTGATGGCGTCCGCGAAATCGAGGTATACTCCATAACCGCTTTCGCCGATTCCCCGTCCCTCATCGCAGGCTTCCTTTGCCGAACGTGAAGAAATATCGCGCGGAGCCAGGTTTCCGTACGACGGATATTTCCTTTCGAGATAATAATCCCGTTCCGCTTCCGGAATTTCGTCCGCCGCGCGCTTGTCCCCTTTTTTCTTCGGGACCCAGATCCGCCCGTCGTTTCTGAGCGATTCCGACATCAGGGTCAACTTGGATTGATAATCACCGGTAACCGGTATGCATGTCGGATGAATCTGCGTATAGCAGGGATTCGCGAACACCGCTCCCCGTTTGTACGCCCGGTACGCCGCCGTGACATTGCAGCCCTTGGCGTTGGTCGAAAGGTAAAAGACGTTACCGTACCCTCCGGTGGCCAGCACCACCGCATCCGCCACATGAGAACTGATCTTCCCGGTCACCATATCCCGAACCACGATCCCCTTGGCATGGCCATCCATGATGACCAGGTCGAGCATCTCCGTCCGCGGGAACATTTTAACCTTTCCGGCTGCTATCTGACGTTCCAGAGCCTGGTAGCACCCCAGAAGCAATTGCTGCCCGGTCTGCCCCCTGGCATAGAACGTCCGCGATACTTGTGCCCCGCCGAACGAACGGTTATCCAGGTGCCCGCCGTACTCGCGGGCAAAAGGTACTCCCTGTGCCACACACTGGTCGATGATGTTTTCAGAAACCTGCGCCAGACGGTAAACGTTGGCCTCCCGGCTCCGGAAATCTCCCCCTTTAATGGTATCGTAAAACAGACGGTACACCGAATCCCCGTCGTTCTGATAATTCTTCGAGGCGTTGATTCCCCCCTGTGCGGCGATACTGTGCGCCCGCCGGGGAGTATCCTGGTAACAGAAACATTTGACATTGTACCCAAGCTCGGCCAGGCTCGCGGCGGCAGATCCGCCCGCCAGCCCTGTCCCGACCATGATAACGCTGAATTTCCGCTTGTTGGCCGGATTCACCAGCTTGTTATCGAATTTATGCTTGTCCCATTTTTCTGCAAGGGGCCCCGACGGTATCTTGGCATTGAGTTCCATCTTACACTCCCCTCGGTAAGGTTAACCATCCCGCCATTACCGAAACCGGTATCGAGATGAAACCGATGAAAATTATCCATGCAAATATGACTGAAACTTTTTGAAGCGTCGGCTCCATCGAAGCATCATTCCACCCGATCGTCTGAAACATGCTCTTCGCGGCATGTACCAGGTGATAACTAACCAGCGCCATCGCCACGATATATACCCCGGAAATGAAATAATTCCGGAATCCCAGTATCACCATCGAATATACGTCGAACCGCCCGATTGGATCTTTTAATCCCGCATATTCCGGGTTTGTGACGATCATTGTAAAGTGCATGACATGATAAACGACGAACAGGAAAACCCCGATCCCCGTCCAGATCATCGTCCGCGACGAAAGCGGCGCCTCGACATAGTTTTTCTTGAAATATTTAATCGGTCTGGCGGCATAGTTCTCAAGCGACAGCTTGATCGCCATCCAGACATGCACCACCAGCATCGAAAGCAAAAAGACCCGCACCAGCCAGAGCACAATTCCCAGCGAATGAAGTCTTTCGGCATAAGTGTTTATTTGATCCTGTGAGATGAAAATTTGGAGATTCCCCAGCATGTGCCCGATAATATACAACACCAGAATCAGCCCCGATGCCGCCATCAGGAATTTCTTCCCGACCGACCGGTTGGTCAGCCTCCCGGTTATTTCGGTAATCGCCGAGGTCGTTTGCGTATCAGCCATAAGGAACTACCTCACTTTCTGAATAGTGTCTATATTAGAGGTTATATAAGACCTTGTCAATCAATTTTAGGAATCGACCCCGCAAGGTAATACCTCGACAATTTGAAATGGCTGGAAATCAGGAATGATAACGATAAACTCAGCCGGCTTTGCGAATAATGCAGAAGACACTGGAACCATCGACCTTTTCTATCGTCACTTCGGCCCTGAGGTTTTTCGTTAACCGGATAAATTCGTCCGGCCCTACCGTCGTCGCGGTAAAGCCGTCCTTACAGACAATGACTCCGTTGCCGGTCTTTACATAGTCTATCTCTCCGAGCAGCCCGTTCTCCGCCTGAAGCTCGAACCAGCGCAATTGATCCTCCCAAAACTCCTTCGCATAACTGGAAAACAGAATTACCCCTCCGGAACGCGCGATTCTATACGCCTCCCTGACGAGTTTATCCCGGTCGATATGAAATGCCGAAATCCCGTTTTGTATGCAGACGACAACATCGAATGAATTATCCCGAAAGGGCATCCGCCCGGCATCGGCGCATATCAGGAATGCATTCTTGAATCGAATCAGGAACTCGCGTGCCATCTTGAGGCTTGCCTGCGATGTATCCAGCCCGAAAAGCGAACCGGCTTTGGCCGACAACTCCGCCATAACCCTGCCATAACCGCAACCCAATTCGATTACCGTATCTCCGGGATTGATTCTATCCAGCACGAAATCGATTTCAGCATTTAGGTATTGCCGAATCCGCGGAGTCGCGATTACGTACACTCTCCGGAGGCGCTCCGCAGACAGCTTCTCGCTGTAATAATCCTCAGGCATATTTGAACCGAAAACCTATCCCGTTCGGACTCATTTCCCCCTTTTATTCCTGATAATCCAGGATGCGATTCCGACCATCCCTCCGCAGCAGAGCGCCCACGATAGCATCGCCGGATGAAACACCCGCGACCCCTGCCAGAATGTCACCCCGGATAACGCCGCGAAATAAAGGTATATCAACAGCAGAAACACCGCTCCCCGGGTTTGCCCTTTCCAGAACAACAGCCCGAAACCGATGAGGGTCAGGATAAGAATCAGCGGCTGTTTACCGTCCCAGGTGCCATATTCCGTCCAGGTGCTGTATGCTTCCCGGTATTTCGCCATCTGGATCGGGAACAGAGTATTCTGCATGGTGATGTTTTCGTAGATATTCTTCAGGTAGACCTTGACGAACAATTCCGGATATTCCGCGAACACCTTGCGAGAAACCGTCACGGCATCATCATGAAGTTCTTTCGGATCGACCGGGATGCCGTCGACTTCCAGAGGTTTGTACATCTCGTTGCGGTATGTCACCAGCGCTTTCGATTTGTCGTGCTCATACAGAATCCGCGCCGCCAGGTACGACTTCGCCGCCAGCGTCCCGGAATCCGCCACCGTGAAAATGTCGTGCTTGACATAATTCCGGAACGCCCACGCTCCCGGGATCACGAACGACACCGACAACATCACGATCAGCATCCTGCTCATCGCTTTCCGTTTTGCGGTATCGGACACGAGGATGAAATAGGCGATGATGAGGACCACCGGGAACAACAGTCCGACCGATCGCACCAGTGTCGCCAGCCCCAGCATGACTCCGGTCCCGATGAAACAGCGCCATTTCGTCGAATCGATCCCCAGCAAAAACAGCCAGACCGCAAGGGCCAACAGGAAGAAATAGAGCGTATCGCTCAGGATGGCATTGGCCAGCGAAATCGAGGTCATCGAAACCGCCGCCACCAGTCCCGCAGTCACGCAGATAACCCGGTTTCGGAACAGCTTCATCCCGATCCGGCAAACCAGTACCGCCGCGAGGCCGCTCAGGATTATCTGAACCGTCAGAATCGGCCAGGGGCTTTTGCCGAACAGAGCGAAAAAGAGCGCCAGGAACGCTCCGTAGCCCGGTCCCGCCAGCACCAGGTAGGTTTCCCCCACCGCGCTGTTGCCGAGAAAATAGTCGGCCACGGTGGTGTAGGTTTTGGAATCGGCCATGGCCGAAAAGAGGGCGCTGTCGATCATCTGGGAGGACATCATCCCCAGAAAGATGAACCTCAGCGCCAGCGCGATTATGAAGATAGCCGTTTCGTAACGGTATTCGGTCCACAAGGATTTGATTTGCATATCGATTCGGCCTTTCGGCTGGTTTAAGGTACGCCATAAGGCGACCCGGGTCAACCGGTTAATGGGGTCAAATTTCGGGCCGGCGAATCAAAAAACCGTTTGCCGAAACGGCCGAGTTGATTATATTAGGGGCTCGAAATTGCCGAAGTGGTGGAACTGGTAGACACGCTGTGTTCAGGGCGCAGTGTCTTCACGGGCGTGGGGGTTCAAATCCCCCCTTCGGCACTTTAATTTTCAGGGGCGCCGCCCCGCAATAATTCTCGACATGTGATCGATATGCAGTATTCGGTTATTCCATTGTGGCGATTTAACCTCCCCCCAGCCCCCTCCTTGGTAAGGAGGGGGAGCAATTCGGAGGTCCTGACGGACATTCCGAGTTTGGTAATCAAGCGCTTCACGGGATACCTGATGCCTCCCATTCGTAGGTCGGTGTTTCCGAGCGAGTTCCGTTTTGCGGAACGAGCGAGAAACCCGACACCGGGCATATTAATCAGTTGCGTCAGTTCCTTAGCGAGGCTTTGCGAGCGGTGAACTGACGCCCCCAGCATCTCCTTCGGAGGGGTCGATTCGCCGTAAAGCGATGTCCCGCAGAATAGTGCCATGAAATGGGTTTGTTTTTCATAATTGACACGCATTGCGTGTTATCATTCCGGCCAAAATGTATTGCCAGTCTGTAGATCGCGGTTCCGAACGAGGTCGGTTTTGCGGAACGAGATAGAAACCCGACGCCTCTATATATGTCATTCCCATCCCTTTTTTTGTCATTTCCGCGCAGGCGGGAATCTTTTCCTTTCGAGCAAATCAAAACCATAAAACGCTCCTTCCTTCTACATAAGGGGAGCGCTGAATTTTCACCGTTGATTCGCGAGTGATTTTGTGAAGAGGAATAAAATCTTTGGCCTTGGTAGTGATTTGGCGGAGGGAGGACGAATATTTCTCTTCGGTAGGGCGGAAGTTGGAGGCCAAAGTCTTTAGACCGGGGGCCGGAGACTCCCGCCAACTTCCGGGATTAGGCAATGGCGGGAGTTTCAGATTCTGCAGGAGCAAAATCTTCAACTTCCGCCCTACCCGCTTAACCATATAAAAGTGTCCACCAAATCGGGGGAAGATCAGTTTTGACCTACAACTATCCCCCCCTCTCTTTTTCTTCTCAAATCCCCACGGCCAGACCGTATAAGGGAAAATGGACGTTATCGGTCTACTTATATGAATAATAAACATTACTATTGCGGAAAGACCGTTACCCTGGTCTCGAGCAAAAGCCACACCATCGTGGTCAGCCCTCCGACCATTATGGCCCGGCTCCACGCCATGTGGGACGCCGCTCCGCTCGCCGACACCTCGTACAAAATCGCCGGGCCCGACGGCACCATCAGCGGCAAGACCGACGGCGACGGCATCCTCATCGAGAAAAACATCGCGGTCGGCGTCTACGAAATCGAGGCCGGCGGCCAGAAAGGATTCGTCGATTCCTTTTACCCCGGCGACGAAGACAAAATCCCGATCGTCTGGATGAGCAAAGAGCCGTCGGCCGACGAAGATTCCGACAGCCAGAGTTCTTAGAAAATCCACGGAGCATGACTGATGAGTTTCGATCGCAGTAACTGGTTTGAGGTCCTTCAGTACACGACGCCGGGGACGAACACCAACGCTCTCTTTATCGAAATCCGCAACTGGCAGAATGAATACCTCAACACCCCGGTCTACCTGCAGATGAGCGAGTATGACGGCGACGCCGACCTCGACAACCTCGGGCGGATCGTCTGCCGCATCGCGCGGGCGCACGACGGGCGTTTCTATGTTACTCAGCACAATTACCGTTCGCCAAGCGAGGGCGAGGGGGCGGAGGCGGCGCGAAGCGATGTCATCCTGGTGCACCTCCCCAACGACGGCGAATGGTGGCCGGCTATCCCGGTGCCGATTCGGGGGGACGGGCCGCAGCGGAGGTCACGGCGGGATTCCGAACCGGTTTACGAAATCAGTTTCACGTTCAAGATACACATCCGTTCCGATAACGGAGGTTCCGGAGAGCACCGGCTGCTGGCTCCGCGCCCGACTAACTATGCCGGAGGGCTCACCCGCCGCCAGCGGAGGCTGGTTGCGGTGTCGGCCGAACGGATGCCGTCGTGCCGCGACTCGCAGTGCATTTTCCAGGGGGTCGAAAATCGGGTGCGGGATTTGAAGCAGTTCATCGACGAAGCCAAAGACGCGCTCCCCGATCCCAACTATCGTTTAGGCATCCTGAATTCGGTTAAGAAACTGAGCGAATCGTACGACGACTGGTGGGGCCACTTCCAGGACGGTTTCCAGGGCCGTATCGACAGCGAAATCGATCGTCTCGAAAACACCAGTCAGCAGTACCGCGACCGTGCCGAAAACCAGGCGGAGCGAGTCGCCGAACTGCTCAAGAGCGAGGACTTCAGGAATCATGCGCATCGGCATACGCGGGACGAAGTACTCGAATTGCTGCAGAAGGTGGCCGAGTCGGGGTTTTTCGATACCCGGGCCGGAGCCGCCTGCGGGTACGGGAGCCGCGAATCGGGAAGTTCGTTCGAAGCGGGGCCGTTCCATCCTCAATCGCAGTTCTGGGAGAACGTGCTGACCTGGAGCAGCGCGGGGACGCTCAATTCCGCGGCGCTGACATTCCTTACGGAACTGGTTCCGACCTGGGTGCGGGTCAATCCCAATGTGCTCGTGCAGCGGATGGAAACGCTCATCGGCGGCAAGAAGGTCGGCGACTGGACCATCCCGGGCGATTTCCTCGGCTTCCATGAGATCACCGGCGAAGAGATGATCGACGGCCTCGAGCATTTCATGTCGCGTGAACAGGGACGGACCATGCTCCCGTATCTCGAACTCGATTCGCCGCATCTCAACCGGGGTTATCCGGTTTATCGGGTTCGGCCCGATCTGGTCATACCGGAATCGTCGCTGCGGGTCGGAGGAGGCTTGCTGGCGGTTTGCGCTTTTGCGGCCTCGATCGCGAAGCTACGTACGGAACCGAATGCCCGGAATCTGGCCGACGTGGTATCCGGCACCATGCCGATCGTGGAATTTTCGGCGTACCTCGTGGCGATTTCATCCGGATCGCTGCGGGCAGGTAATTATTATGTCAACACCAGCACCTGGCTGAAGTGGTTCGGGCGGGCCTCGACCGCTACGGGAACCAGCCTCGCTTTATGGGATACCTGGACCAACTTCGAGGAGCATGATTTCGACGCCGCGGCGTTTTACCTAATCAGCGCTATGGGGATGGGGCTGACCCTGATTGCCAATCCGTATGTGGTGCTGGCGGGGACCGTCATCGCGGTGGTAGCTTCGATTGCCGCTACGTACGCCGACGACAACGACTGGGACAAGTGGGCCCTGCAGTGCTGTTACGGGAGGAACCCGAGCTGGAACGCGAAGGATTCGCTGGGGAAGTTGACCAAACTGATGAACGGTGCAAGGTTTCTGGTCGAGACAGAGCTGGAAGCGAGCGGGATGAATTTCCGGCTGGTGCTGAAGCCCCGGCTGTTTCGGTCCGGATGGGAGATGGATGTGCGGGGCAACATGAACAGCCGTCTCCAGCGGGGAGAAGACATGGAGGCGCTGGCTTCATTTTCGCATACGTTGCAGGCCCGGGGCGACAACACCGATGAGTACGGTTTTAATATAAGCGCCGAGCCGCGCGGCAGAGGGGGCGGCCACCTGGCTCCGCACGAGTATGCCCAGGCGTTCAGTGTATCGGGAGTGATCGTGATTCGTTTCCGGAATAAGGAAATCCACCGCCAGTCGTTCGACACCCGCGGCCGGCAGGCCTGATATTTAATCCCCCGTTAAAAAGAATTTGAGGATTCCCTTCTGCTCCAAACAAAGGGACTCCGGGATGGAAAACCCTCCTTGACAAATGCCGGAAAGGCCTTACCTTTAGAAAAACAGCAGTAAGTTACGCATCTGCCGGTCCGCAAAAGAGAGGTTACCATGTCCCCGTTTTCCCGCAAATTCCATTTATCGTTGTATCTGATTCTGGGCGTTTTCGCCGCCTTAACTATGGCCGCCGCGGCCGACAATTATCTCAACTCGGCCAAGACCGCCCCGCTCGAGCTGTACAAGGTCACTATCGGGAGTTCCGCCGAAGCAGTCCTGCTGAGATCGCTTCCGGTCGACCCGGTCCTCCGTGTCGACGGCGGCTACCTGGTTTTGGCCGGAACGGTCCAAGCCGAATCGCTGGCGGAGTCGGGTCTGCACCATGAATTAATCCGCTCAGGCGTCAGCCGCAACACCCTCGCGGTAGACATCAGTTTCGACCGGCGCAACGCCGCGCTCTATCCGGTGGTCTACCAGGACAAGGGAGTCATCCTGCTGGCGGTTCCATCCGGCGAGCTGCATGATCCCGACGGCCTCAATGGGCTGGCTCCGATCGGCGACCGTGAAATTCGGATCGTCTTCAAGACTCCTCCCCTGCTTGATTGGTCGCAAAAGCTCGATGAAATCGAACTGGAGGACCTTATCGCGCTGGTGGTCGAGGATTCGCTGAGCAACTATGTTTATGACCTGCAGGCGTTTCCTCCGCGCGTGACGGGTTCGGCCTCGGATTACGCCTCGCGGGATTACATCTACGAGCGCTTCGAGGAATTCGGGTACGATTCGATCCGCTTCGACAGTTTCACCTACGGCGGGAACAACGTGCAGAACATCATCGCGTACAAGGTCGGCACGACCTATCCGGATCATCATATCGTCATCGGCGGGCACAAGGACGCCGTGTCAGGTTCGCCGGGAGCGGACGACAACGGATCGGGAACGGCAGGGGTGCTCGAGATGGCGCGGGTGCTCAAGGATATCGAGACCAAGATGACCTTCGTGTTCATCTGTTTCGACGGTGAAGAGCAGGGGCTGCACGGATCGTGGCACTATGCCGACGCCGCGGCGGCTCGCGGAGACAGTATCGTGATGATGCTTAACATGGACATGATCGGGTACGAGGGGAATACCGACAATGTCAAAGTCTATCACGGGAGCGACCTGACCTGGCCGAACCTCTGGCGCAGCCTGGGTTCATCTCTTTCGACCGACATGAATGGGGTGCTCAGCGGGACGATCACGGCATCCGACCATTATCCTTTTCAGCAAAACGGTTACGACGTGGTATTCCTGATCGAGTATAACTTTTCGTCGGTGTATCATACATTCCGCGACAGCACCTCGTACATGGATTTCACCTACATGACCCGCATTGTCCGGACCTCGCTGGCCACGGCATACGAAGTCAACAACATCTACATTCCGGTTCCCGGTTTATCATTTACCTATCCCGGGGGGTTGCCGGAATACCTGTCTCCGGGTGAAGAGACCTCGTTTACGGTGGAAATTATCGGAAGTTCAGGCGGCACGGTGGTTCCGGGATCGGGGATTTTGTACTATCGGCCCGAAGGTTCTGCGGCCGATTCGGCGGCGATGACCGACCTGGGAGGGGGATTGTACGAGGCGACTATTCCATCATTCGCCTGCGAAGACGGGATTATCGAATACTGGCTCGGGGCGGATGAGGTTACGACCGGAAGGCATTACGACGGATCATCGGCCTCTCCATATAAAGCGGCGATGGCAACGGACGTGACAACGGCGTTCGAGGACGGGTTCGAAACGAACCTCGGCTGGACCTTTTCCGGCGGGCAGTGGGGACGCGGGACTCCGACCGGCGGCGGCGGTAATTACGGCGGACCGGATCCTTCGAGTGCTTACTCGGGAAGCAATGTCCTGGGGTACAACCTCAGCGGCGATTATGCCAACGGCATTCCGCAGTATCATGCGACCAGTCCGATGATAGACTGCACGAATCTTCAGAACGTGAAACTGTCGTTCTATCGCTGGCTGGGAGTGGAGCAGCCGATGTACGATTCAGCTTATGTGCGCATTAGTACCAATGGGACATCCTGGATAAATCTCTGGCAAAACAGCGAGACTATTTATGACGGCGCCTGGATCAAAGAAGAGTTCGATATTTCGAATTACGCCGACGGCAACCAGATATACATACGCTTTACCATGGGGGGAACGGACGGCGCCTGGACTTATTGCGGATGGAATATCGACGAATTGACCGTAATCGGGTACGAATGCGATCAGACGCAGTTGATCGTGACGACCGAAGATGTTCCCGACTGTACGATGGGAGCGGCCTATTCATATCAACTGGAATATTCCGGAGGAGCAGGCGGGTGTGTCTGGAGCGATAGGGATGGCGATCTGACCGGGACCGGGTTGAGTTTATCCTCGTCTGGTCTGTTGTTCGGGATGCCAAGTACGAGCGGTGATATCACGTTCACGGCGGTGGCGACCGACAAGCTGAATAATTCCGGCGAAAAGGAATTTACGTTTACCATAAATCCGGAATTGGCAATAACGACGTCAACAATCGATGACGGCGAGGAGGGAACGGCCTATTCGTACAGCCTGGCCTGTACGGGCGGGACGGTTCCTTTAACCTGGGCGGATAAGAATGGTGATCTGGACGGCACCGGGTTAACTTTGAGCGCCGCGGGGCTGATCGAGGGAATCCCGACCGTAAGCGGGCAGATTGAATTTATCGCCGAGGTCGCGGACGCGATCGGAGCGGTCGACGAAGCGTCGTTGGCGTTTAATATATCCCCGGCTTATATCTGCGGCGATCTCGATGATGACGGAATCGTAAATATTCTCGATATAATTCTCCTGATAAACTACAAATTCAAAGACGGGGCGGCACCCGATCCGATGGAATCGGCCAATGTCGACGGTATCGGCGCGGTGGATATTCTCGATGTGGTTTACCTGGTGAATTACAAATTCAAGGGGGGCCCGGCACCGGCCTGCCAGTAAAAAAAGATTATTTAATTCAAGAGGCCGCCTTCGGGCGGCCTTTTTTAGTCTAAAATCGGGCCTGTCCATTTCAGAAATCAAAGTCCCGTAAGGTGTTGGTCGGAGTATTATCGTGGATTGATATTATCAACTAACGACCCCGCATCACATTTTCGTATATGAGGAAAAATTAATGAAACTTCGTCCCGTATTCGGGCGTTTTGGCTTAATATAAACGGAAACAACGACAATATTTATCCATTATTGCAGGTGGTAACAAATGAGTAAGATATTCAGAACAGGGGCTATTCTGGCATTTTCGTTTTTGATTTTTTCTGCAACAGGTTTCGCGCAGGAAATGCCTCCGACCCTGGTCGAAATAGACAAAATCCAAACCCGGGAGTTCCACGATCAAATCACGCTGGTGGGGCGGACCGAGGCTCATATTCAAAGCCGCATCGTGGCGGAAGTGGCCGCTCGGATCGAGTCGATCAATGCCGGCGAAGGAGTCTGGGTCAATAAGGGGGGACCTCTGATATCACTGGAATCCGACCAAATCGGCTACCTTCTGAAAGCCAAGGAGGCCGAAACCGAGCAGGTTCGGCTCCAGGTGGAACTGGTGGAAACGATCGTGAAAAGAAACGAAAAGCTGTATACCCAGAATCTGATTTCGGAATCGACGATCGACAGTATCAGGACCTGGAAGGGAATCACGGAAGCCCGGTATCATCAACTGGATGCCGAACGGGCGAAGCTGCAGCAGGATTTCGATCATTGCACTATAAGAGCGCCTTATTCCGGCTACACCGGCAAGCGGCTGGTGAATATCGGAGAATGGGTGATTCCGGGGAATGCGGTGTTCGAAATGGTGGAATTGTCGCTCGTGAAAATAACGGTCGATTTGCCGGAAAGGTATTTCGGGCGGCTTTCGAAAGGGAGTCCGGTTTCCGTCACGGTTTCGGAAAGAAATGCCGGCCCGATAACGGGAAGGGTGACGGGAATGGCTCCGAATGCCTCGGCAGAAACACACACTTTCCCGGTTTTCATCGAAGTGACCAATGACAGCGGGACGCTCGGAGGAGGAATGCTGGTTCGTGCGACCTTGTCGCTCGACGAAAAGTACTCCAGTCTCGCGGTTTCCAAGGATGCCATCATCCGCCAGGGTCCCAATACCATGGTCTATACCGTAATCGAAGGCAAAGCGGCTCCGATATCGGTGCAGACGACATCATCCGAGGGCAAAATGGTCGCTATTCGGGGCGAAGGACTTCAGGAAGGGATGGAAGTCGTGGTGCGAGGGAACGAGCGGATCTTCCCCGGCAGCCCGGTTCGCGTCGCCAACGGCGGGCAGCAGCAAGATCAGACCGGGGCGGATGCGGCAGCGATTAATTAAGAGCGAAAGTTAAGAGTATTTCCCATACAGGAGCACGTCATTAGATATGATAAATTCATCCATTAAGTTCCCGGTGACGGTCATTGTCGGCGTATTAATCGCCGTAATCGGAGGTTTCCTGGCGTTGAACCGGGTCCCGGTGCAGCTGACGCCGGAAGTCGAACGACCCATCGTAAATATTACCACCACCTGGCTGGGTGCTTCGCCTCAGGAAATCGAGAAAGAGATTATCGAAAAGCAGGAGGAGTACCTCAAGTCGGTCGAGGGAATCATCGAGATGCGTTCCGAGGCGACCGAAGGCCAGGCAAGTATCACGCTGGAATTCCCGGCCGGAACCGATCTGACCGGCGCGGTGGTGAAAGTCACCAATAAATTGAATGAAGTTCCGGAATACCCGGAAAATTCGGATCGTCCGATAGTGACGACGTCCGGGCAGCTGGAAGGCGCCATTGCGTGGTTTATCGTAAAATCCATCAATCCCGAAGAAAATTACATCCCGCACCAAAAGGATCTGGTCGAAGACCTGGTTAAACCGCGGCTGGAACGGGTCGAGGGGGTGGCTTCGGTAAATGTCTTCGGCGGTTTCGAACGGGAACTGCACGTGACATTCGATCCCGATTTGCTGGCTTCTTCCGGCGTTTCCATCGGACAGCTGGCGGCGGCGCTTCGGGCCGATAACCGGGACATTTCGGCAGGGGATTTCGGAGAAGGCAAGAGACGCTATGTGGTGAGAACCGTATCGCGGTTCGAAAATATCGAGCAGGTCGAGCAGACGGTGGTTACGGTCAAAAACGGGATTCCGATTCGGGTCAAAGATCTGGCCGAAGTAAAGCTCGATTACCAGAAGCCGTTCGCGATGGTTCGGGCCAAAGGGGAGCCGGCGATCGCATTCAATGCGCAGCGCCAGGTCGGGGCCAACGTGATGAAAGTTCTCGACGGCCTGATGGAGCAACTGGCCATCATCAACCGCGAGGTAATGGAACCGCAGGGGATGCGGATCGAGAATGTTTACCGCGAATCGGTCTATATCGAGTCCTCGATTGATTTGGTATTTTCGAATATTTATCTCGGCGGTATTCTGGCGATATTGACCCTGTTTGTATTCCTGCGGTCATATTCGGCGATATTCATTATTGCACTGGCGATACCGATTTCGATAATTACCACGTTTCTGACGATGTCGCTGTTCGGGAGGACAATCAACGTTATTTCTCTGGCGGGGATGGCCTTCGCAGTCGGAATGGTGGTGGACAGCGCTATCGTTGTGCTTGAAAATATATATCGACACATGCAAATGGGGAAACCGAGGTGGAAGGCGGCATACGAAGGGACAATCGAGGTCTGGGGGGCGCTTCTGGCCTCGACCGTCACGACCGTGGCGGTATTCCTGCCGGTGATGTTCGTGCAGGAGCAGGCCGGGCAGCTTTTCCAGGATATTTCGATTGCCATTTGTTCCGCCATCGCGGTTTCGCTGATCGTATCGATAACGGTTATCCCTTCCCTGTCGTCCCGGATGCTGAAAGTATCGAGCAAGTTGTCGATGGACAGCAGAAAATCTCTTCTGGGACGGATTTCGACGCGGATTGCCTCGTTCGTGGATTATATCAACGCCAAAGGGGCAAGGCGCCTGGGAACGATTGCCGGTATCGTGGTCGTCTCCATGGGCCTGACCTGGGTGATGCTTCCCGATGCGGAGTACCTTCCGACGGGAAATCGCAATCTGATTTTCGCATTCATGCTGCCTCCGCCGGGGTACAACCTCGAAGAGATGGTTAAAGCGGGCCAGACGATCGAATCCCAATTCAGACCGTTTTGGGAAGCGGACGAAGAAAAGGCCAAGACAATGCCCGGGGGGGGTATCGATAATTTCTTCTTCGTGGCCTTGTACGACCGGGCCTTTTTCGGTATGGCGGCTCGTGACGATGCAAGGGCGCGCGAACTGGTCAATGTCGCCAATGGCGCGATATTCTCCATTCCGGGAAATATCGGCTTCGCCAGCCAGGCCTCGTTATTCGGAGGGGGTTTTGCAGGGACCCGTTCGGTCCGAATCGACATAACCGGGCCGGAACTTCCGAAAATACTCGAAATTGCAGGAGCCGTATTCGGCCAGGTGGGGCAGGTCCTGCCGGGATCGAATTCTCGTCCGATACCGGGACTGGATCTGGGTAATCCCGAAGTAAGAGTTTATCCCGACCGGATTCGCGCGGCCGATGTTAATCTGAATGCGACCGATATCGGGCAGGCGGTTAATGCCCTGGTCGACGGTTCCGTAGTCAGTGAATATTTCTATAACGGCCGCGAAATCGACCTGGTGGTTAAAGGAAAAGAGAATTGGGCCAGGCATACTCAGGATATCGCCATGCTGCCGTTGGCGACGCAATCGGGGCATATGGTGACGGTCGGCGACGTGGCGCAAATCAAACAGGAACAGGGCCCGGTGCAGATTAATCATGTCGAGCGGCAGCGAGTGGTGTCGATCGAGACATCACTGCCGGACAATATCCCGCTGGAACAGGCGATGAACAGGCTTCAGGAACAGGTGATTCAGCCGATGCGGGATCAAGGAATGGTGAGCGGATTGTATGATATCAATCTATCCGGTACGGCCGATGATTTGTCGAAACTTCGGGCTGAGCTGTTTACCGATTTCAATCTCGCAGTCGTCTTGACGTACCTACTGCTGGCGGCGCTGTTCCAATCGTTCACTTATCCCCTGGTCGTGATGCTGACCGTCCCGCTGGCGACCTTCGGCGGGGTGCTCGGATTGAATATCGTCCGCTTGTTCGATCCCGGTCAGCAGCTCGATGTATTGACCATGCTGGGGTTCGTAATCCTGGTGGGGACGGTGATTAATAATTCGATTCTCATCGTGTACCATGCTCTTCAGCTCATGAGAGACGGGACCGATTCGCGGACAGCGGTAAAGGAATCGGTGCGGGTTCGTGTCCGTCCGATTTTGATGTCGACGGGAACTTCGGTTCTGGGGATGATGCCGCTGATTATCATGCCGGGGGCCGGTTCGGAATTGTACCGCGGTCTCGGAGCGGTGGTGGTCGGTGGGCTGGCGGTTTCGACGGTCATCACCCTGGTATTAACGCCGCTGGTCTTCTCTTACGCAATCGAATTTATGGCGAAAATGCATGGTTTGTTCAACCTCAAGGGGACTCCGCTGGGGGAACCGGTTGAAGGAAAATAGAAATAGAAATCAAAAATAAGAAAAAGCCCCGAGCGATTCGGGGCTTTTTTATGTGTGTTTTTTTTATCGAGACTATTCGTACCTAAGGGCTTCGATAACATTGAAATTCGCGGCCCGGTAGGCCGGGAATAATCCGGCGATCATTCCCACCATCATGCAAATCAGTATGCTGTATCCCATCCAGACCCAGGGGAAAACCAGGTTGGTGCCCAAAACGAAGCTGTTGAACAATAGTCCCCCTCCGATGCCTATTAACCCCCCGAAAATACCGAGGGTCATCGATTCGACCAGAAACTGCATGATAATCATAAAGCGGTTGGCTCCGACCGCCCTGCGGACCCCGATTTCCCGGGTACGCTCGGTCACCGACACCAGCATGACATTGGCGATCCCGATGCCGCCAACCCCCAGCGAAACCAGGGCAATCAGGATAATGAAATTGGCCAGTTCGGCGTTGGTTTCCTGGATGGTGGCAAGGAAGAAGTCCTGTCTGTGGACCCTGAAGTCGTTTTCCTGATCATCTCTAAGGCGGTGATTGCGCCGCAGGACATTTTCGATATCGAACAGGGCTTCGTCATAATCTTCCGGCTTGTCGATTTGAGCGTAAATCGCCGAAATGTGATCGGACCCGAATAATCTTTCCTGGGCGGTTGTAAGGGGGACGAAGGCCTGGTTATCCGGACTCGACCAGGATTCCCCGACCTCTTTCAAAAGCCCGATCACTTCGAACTGCTTTTTATTGATATATATCGACTTGCCGACCGGACTGCCGCTTTCGAACAGCTCATCAAAGACGGTTGCACCTATAACACACACCCGCGCCCGCTCGTGGAGTTCCGCTTCGGTGAAGAATCTTCCCGCCGTGAGTTTGAGGTTGTTGACTTCGGCATACTTCGGGGTGGTCCCGTTGACTTCGCTGTTCCAATTCTTATCGAGGTATTCCAGGGAGGCGCTGTTGTCAAAGCTGGGGACGGCGGTAATGATGACTTCGGAAACGGAGTCGATCTCGCGGGCATCGGCCCATTCCAAATTTTGCCGGTTTTGGGCCATGCGGACACCTCCCCGTCGGGGAAAGCCGGGACGAATCATGAGGACATTGCTTCCGAGCGATTCCAGCTGTTCGCTGATTCTCCGTTTGGTAATTTCACCAAGGCTGACGACATAAAGGACCGCGCCGATACCTACGCCAATACCTACGAGAGTCAAAATCGAACGAAGCGGATTGGCTCGGATACTCTGAAGGGCAATCAATATGTTTTCGAATATAAGCATGATGGTCCTATCAGTTGCCGGATCTCGGGCGGGTCTGACTATTGGTATTCGTATTCGAGCCGGTCGTGCCGAACGAACGGGACGCTTTAATTCTTTCTTCCATACGGTCGTTGTCTTCTTTGAGGCGGGAGGTCATGGGGACGCCGAGGATGTCGTTTTCTTCGAGGCCGGAAAGCACGACCGTTTCGCTGAAATCGGAGGCGCCGACTTCCACGCGGCGGCGTTCGTAGGTTTCGCCGTTTCTAACCATCGCGATCCTGATATTGGCCTCGTCTCCGCTGCGGGGAGTTTGAAGGGCCAGGGTCGGTGCGAGAATGACGCCGTCCTGTTCCACAATGGTGATCGTTACGTCCGCGTTCATGCCCGATTTGAGTTTGCTGTCTCCGTTTTCCACTTCAATTACGACGTCGAACAAGGTTACGTTCTGCTCGATGCGGGCCTCGGGGGCGATGCGGACGATTTTGCCGTCGAATTTTAAATCAGGGTAGGCTTCGGCGGTAACTTCCGCTTCCTGGCCAACCCTTATTTTGCCGACGTCGATCTCATCGATACCGGCCACGATATTGACTTTGGACATATCGGCGATGTCGGCAATGGTGGTCCCGCCGCTGACATTGCTGATACCGGAGGCGATGATCTGTCCCCTTTCAACGTATTTCTGGAGGATGATGCCATTGAGCGGGGCGGTGACGATGGTTTCATCGAACCGTTCCTGGGCCTGGTCAAGGGCGGTCTGGGCGCTTATCATCTGGCCTCTGGCCTGAGCCAATTGCAGAGTGGCGGTGTCCATTTCCTCCTGGGAGATCATCTTCTTTTCGAACAACTGGTCTTTTCTCTTATAGTTATTTTCGGATTGGGTCAATTCCGCCCGGGCGATTTCGAGGTTGGCCTGAGCCTGTTCCAAATCGGCTTTGACATTGGTCTGGTCGAGACGGACAATCAGGTTCCCTTTATTCACGAAGTCCCCCTGCTCGATGGGGAGGTCTTCGATTTCGCCGCTGGCCTTGGATTTAATCTCGACGCGATTGATCGGCGCGACGGTCCCGCTGGCGGTAACTTCGACATGGAAGGTCCCGCGCCTGATGGCAAAGTCTTTGTATTTGAGCCCTTCTTCGACGGGGTCTTCGGAACTCCAGAGAGTGAAATAGGAGACTACCAGGATGATGGCCGCCAGGCCAAATAGGGCCAGAATTGTTTTCGGTTTATTCATTTTCATATATGTTTTCACTTTCCATGCAATTCTTCATAATATAATCGATTAAGCCGGTCATCTGCAATATCATAACAATTAGACAACCCAAAGGGTTTTAAGACCAACCAAATGTTATTTTGCAGTTGACTTTATAGCGGAATATTATATTTTTAGAGCGGTCTTCGGGCCGAATCCATCCAATCCTTCACTGGCGCTTGCCGTCCGGCAAGGCGTTGGCGGGATTTATCTTACAATACAATCAAACATTTTATTTAATTTGGAGGATTTTATGACGGCCATTGCAGAATTTATACCCGGTTTGAAATGCGACCGATGCGGTCGCGGTAACCTTTACAACGATTTGAAGTTTAATTTGAGGAAATATAGCAATGGAATTAAGCGACCTCGGCTGGAATGACCATTTCAGCCGCGAATTCGATAAGTATACGGGCGACGGTTTCCGGCCAGCACGGGTAGTCCGGGAACATAAAGAACGATACCAGGTAATCACCGATTCCGGTGAATTCACCGCCGAGATTACCGGTAAGATGAGGCACCTGGCGGTGTCGCGCCTGGACTATCCTGCGGTGGGAGACTGGGTGGCGATTACGGCCTTCCCGGAACAGGGCTCGGCGATTATCCATGCCCTGCTGCCGCGCAAATCACAGTTCGTGAGGAAAGCGGCCGGAATCAAAACCGATGAGCAGGTGGTGGCGGCCAATATCGATATTTTGTTTATCGTGATGGGGCTTGATCTCGATTTCAATCCCCGCCGTCTCGAAAGGTACCTGACTTCGGCCTGGGACAGCGGAGCACGCCCGGTTATCTTGCTCAATAAGTCCGACCTGTGCGAAGATCTCGAAGAAAAGCTGGCGGCGATTGAATCCTCGGCGGTCGGGATCGACTGCCTTCCGGTCAGCGCCACGAATAAAAACGGTATCGAACAGGTGCGGAGCCTGATTAAATCCGGCGAAACCGCCGCGTTCGTGGGTTCATCGGGAGTGGGGAAATCGACCATCATCAATGCTCTGCTCGGTGAAGAGCGTCTGCTGACCCAGCAAATCAGGGCATCCGACGGACGGGGGCGTCATACCACCACCTGGCGGGAATTGATTATGCTTCCCGATGGAGGAATCGTAATCGACAACCCCGGCATCAGGCAACTTAAGCTCTGGACGGAGGGGGACAGCCTGGAGGGATCGTTCGAGGATATCGAACAGCTGTCGCGGGAATGCCGTTTCGGCGATTGTACTCATGTCACGGAGCCGGGATGCGCTATTTTGGAAGCGATTGAAAACGGGACGCTCGATCCCGGACGATACAGGAATTACCTGAAGATGCGCAAGGAGCTGGAATATCTGGACCAGCGCCGCGACGGAGTTGCCAGGATGAACAAAGAAGCGAAGTGGAAGGCGATTCATCAGCGGATGCGCAAATTCATGGAGTATCGCAGGAAGAATGGGATTAAGACCTGAGAAGTCCATTGCGCATCGATTAAGCTCTGTTTGCCACGATGTGCGGCAGATCATCCTTCGAGGCTCAGGACGCGTGGCGCAATTCCGGTTGGGCAAAGGTCTGGGACGGAATCAAGACCTGCCGCAACTTTTGGAATAGAAAAGGGCAGGCCGGACAGCCTGCCCTTTTAGTTATGTACTATCGCTTACTCGGAACTCGCCTGAGATTTTTTAAAGATCAGGCTGGGAAGGTTGAGGACGGATTTCCCCATCAGTAATGCGGCCAGTTCCCCAATTTTTTCTTTGGGCTGGGAAGTCTTGGCCAGATTGAGTTCTTCGGTCAGTTTGATTTCTCCGGGATTCGAGACAGCCTCACCATGAAATATTCCGAACTCATTTTCGATTTTGAACGGGGACGGGTACTGCTGTAAATCCCAATCCTGCGGATAGTGAATCGTGATTTCCTTTTTGTACGTGGTCCGGTTGTGGATTTTTATGGGGCTGATGCGGTTTTCAAAATCGGGGATTTTGGAATTATCCGATATGGGATTGAATAAGCCTCCGGTCTGGAAGATGACTTCGTCCGGCAGGACGGTCACGAGGTTTCCGATGGTATATTCGAGACGGGCGGAGAAATCGTCGAAATCGGATTCTTTTTTCACGTAGACATAGTCCTTGAAATCGAGGTCGGTGGTCTGGAATGGTACCAATTGCCGGAAGAATTCCTTTAATTGTTCCTTTTCAAGGTCCTTGACACTATTATGCATTTCATAGGCGAGAATGCCGTCGAGGTTAAGATCCACGACGACCGAAATAATTCCTTCATCATCGACGTTAACGTCGTACTTTTCCTTGTATGTAGTAACGGAATTGGCACCATCCGGCATGGTCATCAACAGCAGTCCGGCCTGTGAAATCCAGAATCCGGGCTGCCCCTGAGCTATTTCGGGAACATGAGTTATCGGATAATCTTTGATATAAGGCAAAATGGTGTAAAATACTGTATCGATACGTACAAGGATGCCGAATAAACTCATTTCATCGGGATCGATAAAGGCCCGATCAAAATACCCCGATTCGGCTGAATGAGACAGGAAGAAATCTGCCTTCAGCTCCGCCTGTTCCATAAGTCGCCAGGTGAGCCCGATAAAATCGTTAGTATTGGCTTCTTTCTTCTTCAGGATTTTTCCGAAGGACCCGGTACTTTCCATTTTGTCGTTGATAGTGATTTCGGAGTGCATGTAATCGAGAACGGCGTTGATTTTATCGAATTCTGTCATGCTGTCGGCAATAATCCGATCGCAGATTTTCCTCAATTCTCGCCTGGTATCAGTCCCGTAATCCATATTGGTAAAATAATTATTCAGATCTTCCGCGATATCATCCCAGTCTTTATAGCCCTTGTATGAAATTTGGCCCATCTTAAATATATCAACCTGGAATTTAAAATATTCCGCGAATTCCTTGGGAAACGGAGCGAAGGGTTCCGCTTTCAAGGGCGGGATATCCACGGCGGTGTACTTATACATTTTGGTCCTGGCAGAATCGTCCTCGGTCACGAAGTAATCAAGGGGATGCATGGAACTTATCTCTTTGACGCTGAGTTCCCACCATTGGGGCACATGCAATTCGAAATTCAGCCATTGACAGGGATATTTGAAACGCAAGTATTTTTCTCCCATCAAACCGAAGGCCATATAAACATCACTGTCTTCCGCCTCTTCGATTACAGTCCCCCGGACGACATCGGGAATCACGAAAGTATATTTACTGCCGCCATATTCCGTTTTGCTTTTCTTGAAGTCTTTGATTCCGTATTGCCGGGTGGGAGCCCCGGGATTCTTGACAAGAAGATAATATTCGGAAGGTTTGCCGTATATCGTAATGGTCGTCAAATCCTCGACGCCTGGATCAAGAACAATGTACTTACTGCGCCGGATTTCGTGGTAACTCCAATCCTTGTTCGACGACAGGGTAAATCCCTTAGTCCAGAAATGTTCCATGATATATTCATTGAGCAAAAAAACGGCATCACTTCCGGCGTATTCCTCGGCGATTTTCTCCACATCCGGCTCGGTCATCTCCCCAGTTGCCCATTCCGCTCCGGCCAGTTTCATATGATAATTCGGCCTCGTGATTACACACGATTGCAGCAAAACCAGAATAATAAACAAACCCGCGAACTTAATCGTTTTCACGGTCCCTCCTTAAGATAGTGAACATTTTCTTGCGAAACTGCATCAAATCAAGGCAGAAATCTATGAACGATTCGCGCACTTCACCGGAAATCACTTCCGGATATCTATGGTAATAGTACGACAGCCTGATGGTACCGGTACTGTCGCTCGAAATCTTGGCGGTATAATAGACATCATCGCTGAATTTCAGGGTAGCGCTGTCGGGAATCACCTCATATCCCGGGGCACCGATATACATATCGAGTTTAAGGGCGGAGGATTTGCCCATGTAAAGCGGAAAGGAATCGTTCCTGCGGTCGGCAATGGACTTGTCACCGAGAACAAACGGCATCATGGGAAAATATATTTTGTTTCCGGAAGCAATCATGAACGCGGAAAAATCTCCGACGGCGGTAAATTCGTTACGGTCCGGGAATTCCTCCCCGCGCACGATGTCACGCAATCCGATTTTTATCAATCGATCCTTGATGGTTTCTTCGAAATAGGCATTGAATTCCGACGATGAAGTTTTTCCCGAGGCCGCCATCATGTGATACTGCAGTTCATTACGGATCCTGAAATATGTGGCCACGGCATCCGGGGTATCGATCGTCCCACGGACTTCTATTTCCAGCGAGGGATCTTCCCGCGCGGGGGTTATCCTTTCGTAATGAGCGGACCCGGTATCGAGAACCAATATTTCGCGGCCCGAAAGATAATTCATGGGGTTTCCGAACCAGGAATACCGGGCGGTGGGATCGAAATAAACCGTTCCGTCCTCTCGCGGATAAACACAAACGACATGATTATATAACGAAGGATGCACTTTTTCTCCGAATGTCGGCACAAGATCGGTATTAACCAGTCCCATTTTCACTTCCTCGCCGAACAAATCGGCGATGCAGGAAACCAGGAAGGCGCGGTCTTTGCAGTCGCCGTACTTCTTGAGATAGACGCTGTCGGGGTCATGGGGAATGATGCCGCTGGTGTCGTTCCATTCGGATACGTACCTGATATTCTGCCGGACATAATCGTGAATTTCCCTCATTCGGGAAGTATCCGAAGGAGCGTTCCCGAATCTTTCGAGGATTTCCTGTTCAGTTGCATAGTCGAGACTTCTTTTCAATCCCGCATACTGCGTGTACCAACAGGCGAAGGCATCGGGAGAGGTGGGCGTAATATCGTCGTCGTCAACCTTGACCGTAACCAGGATCTCGGCCATCAAGTCGTTATGAGCGAAAAACGGCAGCATCGGCTGGCGGGGAATATCCCAAAACTCAAGAACCGTCTTTTCGCGATCCCGAATCAGGAGCATGGTGATGGAATCGCGCGGGAAAAAGAAATCGAAAGCGAGCGAGATTTTGTCGGGATGGTTAAATTCGTATGTCTGATTACCGATATAGCCGTCGTTGCCGATCTTCAGCAGGGGGAAAAACATGTTCTTCCGCAATTCCGCCGTATAAGAATACTGGAAAATATCTCCCTTATTCAGATCGTCTTCAGGTAGAATATAGTGTATCCTGACTTTCCTGTTGAAAATGTCGGGATCATTGCTGTAATAATCGCCAATTTGATTTTTATGAAGTTTCTTGCCGTTAATTTTCCCGGATAGTCCCTTGATTTTCATATCGGGGTATTCGAAAAGCACGGCCAATTGCGACTTCGCGGTTCGTTCGCTGAGATAGTGCCGCTCGATCTCGGTGAACTCATTGATATTAATGAATCCCTCTTTATTGCGTTCGATGTCGTATCTGGTTGTTTTTGTAATAACAATATCGCTGTTGGGGTTTTCCGGGACGATTTCTTCGGCATAGACGGAAAAGACCGCCAAAAAAGAAATCAGGATTACTGCCTTACTGGAGATTGACCTCATATAGGCAATATAACCGCCGTTTTAAAAGAGGTCAATATGTCTATAATTTTCTTTTCAAATAATCCGGCGAGTCATCTTTTCCATGGCGGCGCGCATTTCTTCGGCGGTCTTTTCGGTCCCCGGTTTTCCGGCCAGAGAAAACATCGCTTTCTTGTATGCCTCCACCCCGGGCTGGATAAAAGGATTATGCCCGGCCAGGTAGCCGCTTAACGCGACCGACATTTCCATCATGTAATAAAATTGCCCGATATTGAAGGGATTCCGCCTCGGGATGGTGATGGTCATGTTGGGGACTCCCCCCTTGAAATGCGCAAACGCCGGACCTTCAATCACCATCCGGTTGATAAAATTCATGTCGCGGTCCTTTTCCGGAAGGTAGTTCAGCCCGTCGAGATTTTCTTTATCGTACGGAATCGCGATGTGGTTGTCGCTTTTCTCAAGATTGATAAAGGTTTCTAGGATATTCCGCTCGCCATCCTGCACCATCTGGCCGTTGGCGTGGAGTTTTTCGGAGTACATCGACGGCGATACCCACATGCCGTACCCTTTATGCCCTTCACTTTCGGGGAAAAGCTGTTCCATCCAGCGGGTCAACTGATAAATCGCCGCGGAATTGGTCGCGACGACTTCGATCTTTTTCCCTTTTTTGTACGCCAGGTACCGTACGGCGGCATGCACCATGGCGGGATTATTGAGGAATTCTTCACTATCGCAAATTCGCTTCATGTTCCGAAAACCGGCGACAAACTGGTGGATGTCGATCCCGGCCACGGCAAGGCCGAACAGGCCGACATCGGTCAGCACCGAGAACCGTCCGCCGACATCGTCGGGGACGACGAACGTTCTGTACCCCTTGTCGGTCGCAAGCTTACGGAGGGCTCCCCGCGATTTATCGGTAGTGGCGATTATCAGTTCGGCGGCATTATCCCCTTCGAGTTTTTCCAGAAGCCCGCGCATGATGCGAAAAGCGATGGCGGTTTCGGCGGTGGTTCCGGATTTGGAGATGACATTGATGCCGATCCGCTTGTCTTTCAGCATATCGAGGGTATCGCGGAAGAAATCCGGGTCGGTGTTTTGACCCAGGAAATAGACCTCGGGGGTCCCTCTCCGCTCTTCCGGAGTGAGTTGATTGAAGAAAGTGTGCGAAAGTGCTTTGAAAGTGGCTTCGATACCAAGGTAGGAACCGCCGATACCGAGCGAAACGAAGGCGTCGATTTTGCCGGATAGCTCTTTTGCCGTCGAGTCTATTTTATCCAAATGCTCTTTGCTAATCGAATCCGGGAAGGTCATCCAGCCGAGCATGGGAACGTCTCCGTCGCGGCAATTCCCCTCCCTTTTTTTGAGCATGCGGTGTTTTTCAAGAACGGCCGGGGCGATGTCTTCAAGTTCCAGTTCGGAAATGAATAGTCTGTCGCTCGGGGGATTGACAATGTATGAAATATCGAGTTCAAGGCGGTTGGAATCTATGAAATCCGGGGAAGGGTTAAATAGAGAGGACCTTTTATTTTGTCGTTCGATGGTTTTGTTAGGGCCGAAAATATCATCCATAATTTTTCTCCTGCTTTATCCCTAATTAATCAGCGCGGCAGACGTATTCAACTAATTTTAATTCTTAAAAAAAGCGGGGATTGAAATCCCCGCTTTCATATTTTTGCAATCGATTCTTTAACTTACTTACTTTTCGCCGATGATTTTCTTGACATATTCCGGGAGGGCGAAACTTCCGATGTGGATATCGAGATTGTAGTATTCGTTTTTCAGTCTCAGTTTTTTGTACCGTTCGATATCGAAATCGATAATCGGGTGGTATTTTTTCGAGCAGAAGGCGAAACTCCAGTAGCTCGAGGGGTAAATCGGGACATGGGCGGTGTACATCTTGACGATGGGGAATATCTCCCGCAGGTTTTTGTACATCTGCCGGACGGTGGCTTCATTATAATACGGAGATTCCGACTGCGCCACCATGATGCCGTCGTCGGTCAGGCGATTGAAGACTTTGCGATGAAAGCTCTTCTGGAACAGGTCCGCGGCCGGGCCGACCGGGTCGGAAAGATCCAGCAGGATGATTTCGAATTTGTCCCTGGAATTCTCGATATATTTTTTTCCGTCCATATAGACAACTTTGGCCCGTTTGTCGGAGAAGCCTTTGGTCAGTTTCGGGAAATGGCGTTTGCTGACTTCGACCACCATTTTGTCGATTTCGCACATTACGGCCGTTTTGACTTCGGGATGTTTCATGATATTGGTCAGAGCGCCGCCGTCGCCGCCTCCGATAATAAGAACCTTGTTCGGTTCGGGATGAACGAAGAGAGGGATATGGGTCAGCATTTCATTGTATGAAAACAGGTCCTTGTCGGCCACCATAATGGAACCGTACAGCACCAGCATTTTGCCGAAGTCTTCGGTATCGAGGATATCGATCCGCTGGAATTTCGATTGGGTCGATTCCACGAGGCCTTTTACTTTTAAGGTCAGGCCGCTTTTGCCCTGGTGCAGTTCGGAGAACCAGACATTCCAGAGGTTTTCCATCGAAGCTTCGACAATGTAATTGTCGCCGTTCCCTTTTTTCTTCGTCTTAGTCGATGACAATGTACTCCGCCTTTCTCAGACAATTGAACGATGACGCCGAAACCGAGCAGTACGCACCCATCGCCGGGAAAATCAGGAGGTCGCCGATTTCCAAACGGGGCAGGCTGATCTCCTTGAAAATCACGTCGACGGAATCGCAGGTCGGCCCGGCCAGAACCGAACGCTTGTAGGGATGCCCGTTGGAGCCGTTGCCGGTAATCGGCAGATAGCTCATGTGGTCATAGACTTTGCCCGAAAACGAGCCGTACAGGCCGTCATCGAGGTAGTACCACTGTTTGCCTGCCCGCATCGATTTACCGATAACCCTGGTGACGAGATTGACCGCGGTGGCCGAAACGAATCGGCCCGGCTCGCAGGCCAGTTTGATATTCGCGGGGATATGCCGGCCGATCGCTTCCATTATCGGAGCGCAGAATTCGTCGATGCCGGGGACTTCCTTGACATAAGGCGCGGGGAAACCTCCGCCGATATCGAGCATGGGAACCGGTATTCCTTTATCTTCGAGTTCACGGATAAGCCCGCCGACGGTTTCGACCGCGAAAAGGTATATACCGTTGTCGACACACTGGCTCCCGACATGGAATTCCAGGCCGCCGAATTCCTGGCCGACTTCCAGTACCTTTATGGCCAGGGGGATAATATCTTTCGGCATGCAGCCGAATTTGTAGGACAGATTTACCAGGGCGCTGGAATCCTCGATTTTCAGCCGCAGCATGATCCGTACTTTGCGGCCGAAATCCCGGAATTTTTCGATTTCATCCGGGTTGTCGGCCACGAATATTTCGACTCCGGCATCGAGTGCCATTTTAATTTCAGGAATCGATTTAATCGGATGGGAGTGGATAAAATCGCTGACTCTCCCTCCGGCAGCATGAGCCATACGAAGCTCTTCGTAAGACGCGATATCGAAGCTGTGTCCGGCTTTCGCCACCTCTTCCAGGATGGCCGGGTGGCTATTGGCCTTAATGGCATAGTGAATACCGACGCCCGGAAGAGCCTTACTGAGCTTTTCCAGGTTCTGTCGTACGGTTTCACGGGACAGAATCAGGAAAGGAGTATGCAGACCATTCAGGTCCATCAGTTCCCGTACCTGATCATAGCTTACTTCAAGTCCCGGTATTCTCATACCTATGTTTTCCAAAGTGGTGGCTTTTGGAGGCATCGTTCCTTGCCGCTAAAGGATTAATTGGATATGGCTGCCGACGCTCCCGACATAACCCCTTTGTGGGCGATTATTTCGTCGGTCGGCGAGGGCATTCCGCGATTAAGTTCCCGGACCTGCATTTTACGGCAGCCGAGGGCTTCTTTCAAACTGGTCAGGGCTTTTCCGGGGTCGACATTCGAGCCGCAGGTGAAACAATCAACCGCGGCGTAATTGTATTCCGGCCAGGTGTGTATGGAAATATGCGATTCCGCAATGACCACGATTCCGGAAAGTCCCTGGGGGTTATAACGATGAAATACCGAATCCACCACCGTGGCGCCGGCGATACGCGCCGCATCTTTCATGGCCTTTTCCAGTTTCTCCGAATCGACAAGCAGTTCAGAATCGCAATCGACAAGTTCGGCCAGCAGATGACGTCCCAGTATTTTCATCTAACACCCTCCTTTCGAGCATGGGGTTTTTATTACATTTGAGGAGGCGAGGTGATCCAGAGAAAATTCACTTTCGCCTTCCCTTTATTTTCAAACTGATGCATTTTATCGGCCTCGAAATAAAAGCACCGTCGCGGCGTAACACGGTAGGTCTTGTTTCCGACCCGAAGGGTCAGGACGCCGGATAAGACGTACCCGAATTCTTCCCCGGTATGAGGCTTTTCTTCAGTCAGCATCTCCCCCGGAGCCAGGGTTACCATTATCGGGTCCATCATATTGTTGGTGCTGCCCGGGACCAGGATTTCGAATCCGGAGACATTTTTCTCTTCGACGTTAATGCGGTCTTTCGGCGAAAAGACCACCGCCGATTGCAGGGTATCGGCGAAAAATTCGGCAATACTGGTCCCCAGCGCGTCCAGAATATCCACCAGCGAATCGAGCGAAATGGAAGTCTGGTCCCGCTCGATCTGGGAAATGAATCCCTTGGTCAAGCGCGATCTGGCCGCCAGTTCGGACTGAGTCAGTTCCGAGGCCAGGCGCAACGCCTTTATTTTAGCTCCGATATCCAATTAGTATTCCGTTTAGTAAACTACTACTTCCAGTTTAGTAAAATGTTCCCATATCGGCGTAAAAAAATTGCCAAACGCGGCACCTGAGGCGTATCGACAGTTTAGCAAAACAATCGCCGAAGTTTAGTAAAGTGTTCCTAATTTAACAGAAGAAAGACCCATGTCAAGCCGTTTTTGCCTCAATCGGGAAAAAAAATCAGCGATTCTCCCGGGGAATCCGTAATATGGATAACGCGGGATTCAAAAAAAATCCGGGGGGTTCCCGGGAAATAAAAAAATAGAAATACATTTGGCTGTTGTCCGGAGGTTTGTTTTTATTTAAATTCCCTAACAGATATTGCGGCGTAACATCCAATAGAAAACGATCACTGACAGGAGGTTAAATGAAAAAGCTGATTCTGGCTTTATTTCTGGGTATTCTGATGACGGCAACGGCATCCGCAGCCGGAATAGGATTCGGCGCCTATGGCGGCATGTCCATTCCGATTGTCCAGGAAGACCAGGGAAACGGCACGGTATTCGGTGTGAAGGCCAAATTCAAAATGATCGGCGGGATTTCCGTCGAACCGAATATTAATTTTATGAAATATGGCGAAGCTGATTTCGGCTTCGGCGCGCGCGACGGGTCGAAAGTCTCGTATTACGGCCTTGATTTACTTCTCGGTGGTATGGGGATGCCGGTCGGACCGCGTTTTTACATCATCGGAGGGGCCGCGCTGTATTCGGTAACGCGGGATAATGACGAAGACGCCAGCGATTTCGGCCTTAACGGCGGACTGGGGATAGAAATCGGATTCGGGGGGCCGTTAGCCCTGGATATCAGGGGTAAGGGACATGTCATTATATTCGAAGGGGCTTCCAAGAAATTTGCCACGATTACCGGCGGCTTGAACTATTATTTTGGCATGTAAGGAGGCAACAAGATGAAGAACCTACATAAAATAGCATGGGCCCTAATTTTACCAATGTTTTTGGCGATTGGCGGTTGCATAATCATCGCAGCCACATTTGTTATTGACTATGAAATCGACAGTAATGATCTCTTTACCGCAACTGATTTTGAATATTTCGAGGTTGATCTTACTGATGATGCCACCTGGAATGATCATAAAGATGAAATAGCATACATCGATAATGTCGGTTTTGTTATGTCGATCGATAATAACGGAGCGGCAGATGCGAACGGAGAGCTTTATATTGCCAGGACCCACAATAGCTCGATAACCACCGCTGCACAGGTCAAGTCAAATACTACCAGAATATTATCCGGTTTGGTCCTTCCTCCCGGCAATACGGTGGTCGATTGGGCCACTTCGCTGGGCTACGTAGAGGGGGTAGATAGCCTTAAAGCGATTGCCGAAACCGGGACATTCGTTATTTATGCAACGACTGAGACTCTCCCGTTTGATCTTCATATTGACGCTGCCGTGGTAATTGTGACCGTTACGGCGTCCAAGTAGTCCTTCCCATATATCCAAGGAAATCCGCCATTACTGATGGCGGATTTTTTAATTCGAAAAACATAATATCCGCATTAACAAGATTTCCGGCGCAGAAATTATAATATATAATCAGTTGCAGTAAAACAAGTTATAGAACAAGATGTCTTATGTGCCCCAAAACTCCCGCATTTTCTGCGCTGCAGTCCTGTTATCCTGAGAACCAGGCGAATCCCCGGAAACTCTAATTGATTGAATACCAAGATATTAACAGGTTTTTAGCTTTTAAATCGCCCAACGGCATAGACTTTGATACTATTATACCTCGAAGTTAGTTGCTCTTATATATAGTATGGCGGTGAAGGGTATATAAGAGGTGGGGATGAAGGAGTTCCTTAGTGAGGGAGGAACTCCTTTTATTTTGACACGAATCGCTTTTCACATATCAATTCCGATCTAAAAAAAGGCCGGGCAACCCGGCCTTTTCTCCTATTGGTCACACAAACATTAATCTATCGTGATCGTAGTTTCCCAGTTCCCTGAGGTATTCAACTCGGAAGGATCCCCTCCATAGAAAAGGACTCCGTTGGAATAAATGGAATTATCGAAGGTCATGGGGATTGTGGCAGTTCCTTCGGGAAGTCCCTTAAGGCTGATTTTAAAAAGATTGCCGAAATCGCCAAAACTGATTTCCGGTCCGGAAGTAACGAAATAGCCGTCGTTATCGATTTCGACCTCGCTCCACCCGTCGGAAAACAGCCCCCCCGAAGCGGTTGGTATCAACTGAATGGGACCGTCAAGCTCAATGGTTCCCGAAAGACCGAGCATGAAGCGGAACTCGGTTATGCTTCGCGGCATATGTTCGCAGAAAATGAACAAGTCGGCTTTGTCGTCATGCCGCAGCGGTTGATTGAAGGATATAATCCCCAGGCGGTCGCTGTCGACCAGGGCGGCTCCGTTGACCTGCTGACTGATGGGCTGTTCGGTCCTTTTATCGTCGTATTCCAGCCAGATATCGACATGGAAGGTTTTATCTTTCGGCGTGATATAGCTGATCTTGTAGTTCCCTCCGAGATCGTCGACAATATCCGCAAAACGTCCCTGCAATTCGCCGAGATTATTGGCGCGGTAGTACCGTCCTCCGGTCTGGTCGGCGATTCTTATTAAATCCTGTTCATTTATGGGGGCAATGTTCTCCCCTACCCCGATATTCAGAATGTTGACGCCGAGGTTTTTGGCCAGGTAGATAATATCATCGGGGACATGGGTGCTGGAATTGTCGAAACCATCGGATAAAAATACCAGCGCACGATAAGTACTCGCAACGTCCTCATCCGGAAATAGCTCCAGCCCCGAATAAACCGCATCCCAGCAGGTCGAAAAGCCGTTGTAGACATCGGTGAAGTTTTCCACCGCCATCCGGGCCTGCTCCTTGTTGCTGGTGAATTCCTGCAATACCGAATAATTATCGCTCGGGTTGTTATCATGGAATTCGAGAATCGCCACGCGGTGCGATTCCGCGAGCCCGTTTAAAATGAGATCGACCCCCATAAGCATGGTATCGATGCCGCTGTTTTGCGCCATAGATGCGGAATAATCTAGCACCAGGACCACATCCATACCGAAACTTTCCGCGGTGTGGACAAAGCCATGGCTTTCGGTGTAGTCGATCGCTTTGCCGTCCTCTTTTATGATAATGTTGACATTGCCGGTGAATTCCGACTGGGGAATCAGAACGGCATGGCCGCTGCGGTCCCGAAGCGAAAAAATAAACTGGACTTTACTCGGTTTCTGATGGTTTGCCGTCACGTTTTCAAAGCGGATTTCCGTAGCCGACCCGCTTCCGAAAGGATCGTCGCTGTCCGGGTCGGCACAGCCGAAAAAGGACAAGGGCATGAGGGTGAGAAGTAACAAGAAAAATTTGTATTTCATCGGCAGCCTCCCTGCTATTTATGTATCCAGGCGAAAAGATACGGTCCCTTTTGCCTTAATCAATTAAAAACTTATACATTCGAAGGCTGGTTCGGACGAGGCGCATCGCGGACCGGCGGGAGAGCCTGCAAAACAGATTAGTTGACGATGTTTCAATAATAGGATATATTCTCAGGCGATGGCTGAAAACGAATCGAAAGAGAAACCTTCCGACCGGAATCTCGGTGACGAATGGCTCGACTGGGACGGTTCCCTGACGGAAATATCGGCGGAATCAAGTTATAAGGTATTTCTGGTCTTATCTACACTGGCCACCATTGCTCTAATTGGCGGAGCAGGCTTTTTCCTCTGGCTGATTTTTCCCCGGCTGGAGAAATTGGGTGGCATCCTTCCGGACCTGAGCCTCACCCTGTATTATATCATCAGCGTTATCCTGATCGTCTGGCTGATCATTTTTTCGATTTCGGTATTGATAAAGAAACCGCTCTTATCCAGATGGATTGTGGTGCCGGAACTGGTCAACAAATTATTATCGATAGTCAATCGTATCGGTAAAATGATCGGGGTGTCGCCGGACAGGCTTACCAATTCTTTCCTGAAAGTCCATAATCTATTTCTGGGAACGCGGCGCCATTTGATCAAACCGGAGAATCTTCTGGTCCTTCTTCCCCGTTGTCTGACCGGAGAAACATTCAAGAATCTCCGGGAATTGAAGGCCAGGTATAAGTTCAACATGTCGACGGTTGGCGGAGGCAACGCCGCCAGGAAGAAAATCAAAGAACTGCGTCCCAAGCTGATTATAGCGGTGGCATGCGAGCGGGACCTGATGTCCGGGTTCCGGGAAGTGAATACGCATATACCGGTCATCGGTTTTCCAAACCAGCGTCCCGAAGGCCCCTGCAAAAATACCTGTGTAGATCTTGGGGAAATCGAAAAAACGATAGTCCGCTGCCTTAATTAATCCGAAACTTCCGGAGTGAGTCCACTTTACCCATCGATGCATTAAAGCCTTTGAAGTTTCTCATTTTTAACATCAAAAATAATTGATTTCCCGATTTTGATTTAATATACTGATTGGGACAATCGGAATAACAACTCAATATCTCGCTTCGGGAGTTCCGTGAGTCATTTGCTCACTAAATTCCGCGACCCAACAAGCTCTTAGGGGAAGCTATATGCGGCGCCGCATAATAGTAATCTTTTCGACTATCTTTATCGGAGCAGTCTATTGGATAATCGAAAGTATAATAGACTACAATATTTTCCATAAAGGGGAACAGAGATTCATCGACTTCCTATTGCTCTCTGTCCCTCCGCATGAGCTGTACAATCGCCTCACCGGTCTCGGCATTTTCCTGATATTCGGCATAATCGTAAGTATATACTGGCGCCGGCGGCAGAAGAATCTTGAAAGAGTAGACCATCTCAACAAAGTGCTGATGTCGATCAGGAATATCAATCAGTTGATCTCCAGGGAGCATAACCGGGATCGGCTGCTGAATCAAATCTGCCGCGACCTGATCGAATTCAGAGGATATTATAATGCCTTTATTGTGTTATTGGACGATGCGAAGAAGGTTCTCGCATATTATGAGGCGGGTTTGGGAAACGCTTTTGAACCGATGGCGACGAAGCTGGAAAAGGATTCCATTCCCAATTGTATCATGGAAGCATATGGCAGTAAAAAACCGATTATAATAGAAAAGCCGTCGGAACAATGCCTGGATTGCATCCTGAGCGATAAGTACCATAATCGCGGTGCCTATATAAGTCGCCTGGAACATGACGGAGAAATTTACGGGGCTTTGGTGGCTTCCGTTCCCCTGAAATATATCAGCGACGCCGAGGAGCTGGAATATTTTAATGAAATCGTGTCGGATGTATCCCTGGCACTAAATCATATAACAACCGAAGGGGAAAGGGACAAATTCGAACGCGAGCTTCGTGACAGCAGGAATTGGCTGAGTGTCACGCTCCGCAGTATCGGCGATGCGGTAATCGCGACCGATCGTGAGGGAAAAATCACCTTTATGAACGGGGCGGCCTCGACGATTACCGAGTGGAAAAGAGAAGACGCCCTTGGCAGACCGCTTGCTGAGGTGTTCAAAATCGTTAACGAAGAATCCGGGGAAAATGTCGAAAGCCCCGTCGCCAAAGTATTAAACAGCGGAATCGTGGTCGGGCTGGCCAATCATACGATCCTGATAACGGCATCCGGGCGTAAAATCCCCATCGACGACAGCGGGGCACCGATCAAAAACGATGACGGAGAAATAATCGGCGTGGTGCTGGTTTTCCAAGACATTACCGAAAAGAAGGCCACCGAACGCAAAATAAGGCAAAGCGAAGAAACCTACCGGAATTTGTTCCAAAATGCCCAGGTCGGTTTGTTCCGGACCAGGATCGAGGACGGGAAACTCCTGGAATGCAATGAACGGCTGGCCGAAATGTTTCTGTTCGACAGCCGCGAAGAGATGATCGAGAAATACATTACTTCCGAAAATTATTATGATCCCGAAGCCCGCGGCAGGATGCTTAAAATTCTGGCCGAGCATGGAGAGGTTCGCGGTTTTGAAACACCGTTCAAGCGGAAAGACAATACTCCGATCTGGACGAGGTTTTCCGCGAAAATATATCCCGAAGAAGGCTGGATAGAGGGAGTCCTGGAAGACATTACCGAAACACACGAAGCTCAAGAGGCCTTGAAGGAAAGCGAATACCGGCATCGTATGATTTCGGATTTAATCTCGGACGTCATTTATTACAGCGATGTCGATGACCAGGGAAATTTCAGGATTGCCTGGTATACCGGAGACCCCGAAAAACTGACCGGATATTCTTATGAAAGCGTAGAAAATTATTCCGAGCTTTTGCTGAAAATTACCCATCCGGAAGACGCCGGCGATATGGCCGAATATCGGAAGCGGTTACTGGAAAATAAAGTATCGATTGTCGAATTCCGCATAATTGACGCTTCAGGCGAGGTGAAATGGGTCCGCAACAGCGCTCGTCCCATTTTC
>Ga0105093_10000001_pt1 | contig 157675 bp, 133 predicted proteins | sample PPLLak3March2015_2_FD_79111 | JGI IMG/M metagenome (GOLD analysis project Ga0105093, IMG submission 79111) | Freshwater sediment microbial communities from Prairie Pothole Lake near Jamestown, North Dakota, USA - PPLs Lake P8 Core (3) Depth... | ecosystem: Environmental > Aquatic > Freshwater... | reverse complement strand
TCGCCGGACACCAGATCCCCGATCTTGAAGTCGTGGACGTTGCTGCCGACCGCGGCCACCCGGCCCACGAACTCGTGGCCGACGTGCATGGGCACGGGGATGGTCTTCTGCGCCCATTCGTCCCAGTTGTAGATGTGCACATCGGTGCCGCAGATGGAGGTCTTCTGGATCTTGATGAGCACGTCGTTGATGCCCACCACGGGGACCGGGACTTCCTGAAGCCAGAGCCCCTTTTCCGGCTTGGCCTTGACCAGCGCTTGCATGGTGTTCATGGCCGGCTCCTGTAACTTCGTTGGCCGCTAAATAGCCTATCCAGATATGGTGGATGGCCAATCTATCTAAGGTGTCCGGACACCTTCAGAATGAGGATCAGGAGCAGAACGATCACCAGCACCAGGACGGCCGCAGCCCATCCGTTGCCGCCCGCGGGCAGTTGGTCCAGCTGGCCGGCTATCTGCTGGACTTCAGCGTCGGTCAAACTCGCCACCCGCGCCTGGACCTCATCGGGGTCCAGCCCCTGAGCCGCGAGCGCCGCGCGCACGTCCTCGCGCGCCAGGGACTGCATCACCCGGCCGCGCGCGTCCGCTGCGCCGGCTGAATCCGCTGCCGCGTCCGTCGGCACCAGGGCCGCCAGCGCATAATGGCCGGGGAGTGCGATGGACAACGCCACGAGAGCCATGAAGATGAATACCGCCTGCCCGTTTCTGCGAATCCTGATCATTGCGCCTCCTCTTTCAATTATTAATCGTCCCGAAATAGTACCGTCATGCCGGACGTGATAAGCCTGCCCCGTACCGCGATACAGGGGCATCCAGAAATCCAGTGGATTCCGGCTAAGGAACCGCCGGAATGACGACGTAAAGGCAATTACGAAACCCTTAATAATGCCGTGGGAGCATCCTCCAGTCTCGATTTCTTCCTGCTCCTCCTTAATAACAAAGAGGGGCCGGGGGAGATTTTTACAGCTGATTGCTTTTATTGAGTATGCTGAGTGAGGCGATAGATGTCAAGCTTGACGAAGCAGCTCGACGAAGCATTAGGAAAAGCGCTTTCGCGGTTAAAGAAAACACCCGCGTATTGATTGCCGAAGCATTTCGGTTCTATAATGAAGTATTTCCTTTTCCTGAGCCGTCTTTCCGTTGACGAGATATCGAGGGTCCGCGCATGCCGGAAGAACTCGAGTGGAAAACACGCAAGGACCGGGTCGACCGGAAGCTCACATCCCTCCATCCCGCCTGGGCGATCGTCAAATACAGACCGGATCTCGATACGGCATCGCTTCCTTGCCACGCCGTCGAAGAATATCCCACTCAAAGCGGCCCCGCCGACTACGCCCTGTTCGTCAAAGGCCGCCTGCTCGGCATCATCGAAGCCAAGAAAGTCAAGGTCGGGCCGGCCAATGTCCTGGAGCAGGCCAAGCGCTATGCCCGCGGCGCCTCGGACGGCCCGGGCAGCTGGCTCGGCTTCCGGGTGCCCTTCCTGTATGCGACCAACGGCGAAGTCATCCACTTCCTCGACGTCCGCAACGCCAGGAACCTCTCCCGGCGGATCGGGCAGTTTCACACGGCCGACGCGCTGGAGGAGATGTTCGGCCGGCAGGTCGGGTTCGAATGGTTCCAGGCGAATCCCGTTGCGATCGAAAAGCTCCGGCCCTATCAGAAGAAGGCCATCGAGGCGGCGGAGGCCGCCCTGGCCGGGGGCCGCCGCGCCATGCTGGTGGCCATGGCGACCGGCACCGGCAAGACCTTCATGACCGTGGCCCAGATCTACCGCCTGCTCGAATCCAAGGCCGTCCGCCGGACGCTCTTCCTGGTGGACCGGCGGGCGCTGGCGGCCCAGGCGGTCCGGGAGTTCGCGGCCTTCACCACGCCCAAAGGCCTCAAGTTCGACCAGGAATACGACGTCTTCAGCCAGCGCTTCCGCCGCGAGGACTTCGACGACGACAAGCCTTACAATCCCAAGGTCCTGCCCGGCAGCCACCTCACCTCGCCCCAGGCATCCCACACCTTCGTGTACGTGTCCACCATCCAGCGCATGGCCATCAACCTTTTCGGCTGGGAGGGCGCGTTCGCCCAGGCCGCCGGCGACCCCGATTACGAGGACGAGGACACCGCCCGGCTCGACATCCCCATCCATGCCTTCGATGTCGTCATCGCCGACGAGTGCCACCGCGGCTACACCGCCCGGGACGCCGCTACCTGGCGCGCCGTGCTGGACCACTTCGACGCCGTCAAGATCGGCCTCACGGCGACCCCGGCCGCCCACACGCTCTCGCTTTTCTACGAGGTGGCCTATCGCTACGCGACCGACGAGGCCATCGCCGACGGTTGGCTGGTGGACTACGACGCGGTCAAGATCAACTCGAAAGTCCGCATGCACGGCGCGTTTCTCAAGGAAGGCGAGCAGGTCGGCATCGTCGACACCGAAACCGGCCGGGAAGTCTTCGACCAGCTCGAGGACGAGCGCGAATTCTCGTCGGCCCGGATCGAGAGGGACATCACGGCGCCGGACAGCAACCGCAAGATCGTCCGCGAGATCGCGCGCTACGCCGGGGAGCACGAAAAGGAGACCGGCCGCTTCCCCAAGACCCTGATCTTTGCGGTCAACGACCTGCCGCACACCTCGCACGCCGACCAGGTGGTCCGCATCTGCCGCGAGGTCTTCGGCCGGGGCGACGCCTTCGTGCAGAAGATCACCGGCAGCCCCAGCGTGGACCGGCCGCTCCAGAGGATCCGCGAGTTCCGCAACCGGCCCGAGCCCAAGGTGGTGGTGACGGTGGACATGCTGAGCACGGGCGTTGACATCCCCTGCCTGGAGTTCGTGGTCTTCATGCGGCCGGTCAAGTCGCGCATTCTCTGGGTGCAGATGCTGGGACGCGGCACCCGGCTCTGCCCCGAGATCCACAAGACCCATTTCACCATCTTCGACTGCTTCAACGGCACCCTGATCGAGTATTTCCGCAACGCCACGGACTTCAGCATCGAGCCGCTGCGCCAGGAGCCGCTGCCGGTCGAGCAGGTCATCGAAAACATCTACCAGAACGTGGACCGCGACTATCACGTGCGGGTGCTGGCGAAGCGCCTGCGACGCATCGAGAAGGACATGAGCGGCGTGGCGCGCGAGAAATTCGCGGCCTTCATCGAGGACGGCGACATCGGCCGGTTCGCCGGCGAGCTGGCGGCCCGGATCCAGGGCGACTTCGTCCAGACGATGAAAATCCTGCGGAACACGGATTTCCAGGGCCTGCTGGCCGACTACCCGCGCGCCCGCCGGATTTTCATCAAGGGCTACGAGGTGGTCGACGAGGTTTCCTCGGAGGCCATGATCCGCCGCGGCGCCGACTATCAGAAGCCGGAGGATTACCTGGATTCGTTCGCCCGCTTCGTGCGCGAAAACCCCGAGCAGATCGAGGCCATCCGCATCCTGCTGGACCGGCCACGCGGCTGGAAGCCGGAAGCTCTGAGCGAGCTGCGCCGGAAGCTGCGGCTGTGCCTTTTCGACGAGGCCGACCTGCAGAAGGCCCACAAGCTGGTCTACAACACGGCGCTCGCCGACATCATCTCCATGGTCAAGCACGCCGCCCGACAGGAGGAGCCGATCCTGACGGCCGCCGAGCGCGTGGACCGCGCCATGCTGAAGGCCACGGCCGGAACGACGTTCACGGAAGAACAGACGAAGTGGCTGGAGCTGATCCGCAGCCACATGGTCCAAAACCTTACCATCGACCTCTCCGACCTGAACGACGCCCCGATCTTCGCGGCCAAGGGCGGCCTGGGCCGCGCCAGAAAGGTCTTTACAGCCGACCTCGAAGCCCTTATTGAGGAGTTCAACTACGCCATGGCGGCGTAGAGTCGCTTTGATGGCTTCGTAAAAAAGCCAATTTCGGCGTTGCGCTTCATCCCGCAATTGCCACGCTCCGTCATTCCGGCAGGAACTACACTCCGTCATTCCGGCATGCTTTTAGCCGGAATCCATTTATTCCAATGAGTTCTGGCTGCGGATCACGTCCGAGGCTGGCACTATAGTCCAGGGAATTTGTAACTGACTGTAAATGCTTGATTCTAGCGACTGTCCTGGACCTGGCCCAGGATTCGCTGGAATGACTGAAAAAAGGGAAAATCATCCGGTGCCGTTGGCCGGCATTTCAGCATCGCCACTTCCTGTCATTCCGGCAATCCCCGGATCAAAAATTTCCGGGGCAGGCTTTAAGCCGGAATCCAGTTCTGGATGCCGGATCAAGTCCGGCATGACGGCTACAAGAATTTTAAAGACTGTCTTGATTGAGGTAGCATAAAAACCACATGTCCGACATCGTCAGGGGCAGAGGGATTAAGAACGCGCGTTTTATCGAATGATCTTCTCATCTCAATTACCGCCGATGTCGGGATGGTGGCTCTGGCCGACGAAGATATTGAGGAGGCATACATAAACCAGCATGTTGCACTTGCCAGGCCCAAAACAGGGTTTTGCGCAAAGTATTTGGCATGGTACCTTGCTTCATCAGAGGGCGGGTTAAAGCAATTCCAAGAAATGCAGAGAGGTGCAACCAAGGTAGGATTGGGGTTAGACGATATCAGGAATGTTTGGGTGCCTATGGCCCCTCTTCAAGAACAACACGAAATCGTCCGCCGCGTCGAGGCCCTCTTCAAGATCGCCGACGACATCGAGAAGCGCTACCAGAAAGCCAAGGCCCACGTGGACAAGCTGACCCAGTCCATCCTCGCCAAGGCCTTCCGCGGGGAACTCGTCCCCCAGGGCCCCAGCGACGAACCCGCCGGGGAGCTGTTGAAGCGGATCCAGGCGGAAAGGGGGAGAAATGAGGTAACGATTCCCATCCGCCAAAGTTGCTTGGCCATGTTTCGTTGCCCAAAGGGGAGTGGAGAAAAATCTCCAGCAGACAGGCTTTGAACAAAGCGATGCACCGAATGCTTCCTGTGCCCCCTCCCCTTTGGAAAAGGGGGCCGGGGGGATTTGATTTCAGCATCCATCGGGCGCGCAGCAGATCATCGAATCATTGAACTACGAAACAAATAATGTACTTGAGCCGAAAACCCGCACTTCCTGTGGGAACGGCTTTCCAGCCGCGTTAGATGGTGCCAGCAAATAATTCCCAACCGCTATTTTTACCAAGAAAATCCACCTTGACATGGTGGAATTTCATGGTAATCTGGTGCCATGCTCCCACGAACCCACTTGCTCGACCGAGTCCATCAGGCCCTGAGGCGCAGCCGGGTGGTGGCGTTGATCGGGCCCCGGCAGTGCGGCAAGACGACCCTGGCTCGACAGATGGTCCCCGCCGATGCCATAGAGTATTTCGATCTCGAAAATCCGCGCGACCTCGCACGCCTCGAAGAACCCCTGTCGGCTCTCGAAAATCTGCGTGGCATCGTGGTCATTGACGAGGTACAGCGGCGGCCGGACCTCTTCCCGATCCTGCGCGTTTTGGCGGACCGCACGCCGTTGCCGGCGCGCTTCGTGATTCTCGGAAGCGCCTCGCCAGACCTGCTGCGCCAGTCTTCGGAGTCCCTTGCAGGCCGGATCGAACGCGTGCCTATGGGCGGGTTCACCTTGCACGAGACCAGCCTCGCCGCTCACGCGCGTCATTGGCTGCGAGGCGGCTTACCGTTGTCCTTTCTGGCTGAAGACGATGAGGCCTCCTTTCGATGGCGGCAGGAGTTCGTCCAGACCTTTCTCGAGCGCGACGTACCGCAATTAGGTTTTGCCGTCCCTGCCATGACCATGTACCGTTTCTGGAGCATGGTGGCGCACTACCACGGGCAGGTCTGGAACGCGGCGGAACCGGCGCGTTCTCTTGGGATCGGGGAAACCACTGTACGCCGCTACCTCGACCTGTTGTGCGACCTGTTCATGGTGCGCTCCCTGCCGGCATGGCATGCCAACCTGAAAAAACGCCAAGTCAAATCACCCAAGGTTTATTTCCGCGATTCCGGGCTGTTGCACCACATGTTGGGCATCCGCGACGAGGGAGAATTGCTCCGGCACCCGAAATGCGGCGCCTCCTGGGAGGGGTATGTGGTGGAAGAGGTCCTGCGGGCGACCGAGCCGGATTCGGCCCATTTCTGGGCGACGCACCAGGGCGCGGAATTGGATTTGCTGTTGATCGTGCACGGCAAGCGCTACGGCGTTGAATGCAAGCGGATGGACGCGCCGCGGCTGACGCCTTCGATGCGGATTGCGCTGGAGGACCTGCAACTCGAACGCATCGCGGTGGTTTACCCCGGCCCTCACCGCTATCAACTGGCAGAGCGCGTGGAGGCCGTTCCTTTGTCAGAGGCGACGGCCGGCTTGAACGGCCTGTTTCCCTTGAAATAGGTACGGTGCGCAATAATTGGGTTATTCGGCAGCTCATCAACACTTATTAGAAAATGGGGTTGAAAATGAAAAAGAATGCCGACTCTGCCTTGATGATCGCGCCGGAATACCGGCGTTTTATCGAGGACCTGAAGGCGCGCGTGGTTTCGACCCGGATTTCTGCCGCCCGTTCGGTGAACCGTGAGCTCATACTCCTGTATTGGGATATTGGCTTCGGCATCGTGCAGAAACAGACTCAGCATGGATGGGGTGACTCCGTCGTCGAGATGGTCGCTGCTGATTTGAGGGCTGCTTTCCCTGATGCCAGTGGATTTTCTGCCCGCAATGTCTGGGACATGCGCCGGTTGTATCTCAGTTATACTGATCGCGGTTTTCTCTCACAGGCTGTGAGAGAAATAGATCGAATCGAGACCGGGCTTTTCTGCGACAGCCTGTCGCAGAATCGGTCGCCATTGCTATCGATCAATCGCATTGCGGGCATTCTGCAATATCGGATACCGAAGTGGAGGGTATCGGATGTGTGCGACAACTTGTCGCTGAAATCCCATGGGGCCAAAATCTGTCGATTCTGAACAAAGTGACTGATCCAGCCGCCCGCCTCTACTACCTCCGCGCCACAGCGCGTTTCGGCTGGTCGCGCAACGTCCTGCTCAACCAGATCAAGGCCGGCGCGTATGAACGCGCCGTGGTCGAAAAGAAAACCCACAACTTTGATGTCGCTCTGCCCGAGCACCTATCTGAGCAGGCCGACGAGATGCTCAAGAGTTCTTACAGCCTTGAGTTTCTGGGTCTCCGGCAGGCAGTGAAGGAGCGTGAGCTTGAGGACCAATTGATTTCCCGCCTCCAGGCTTTCCTGCTCGAACTCGGTTACGGCTTCTGTTTTGTCGGCCGCCAGCACCGTCTGGCCCTCAAGGGCAAAGAGTACTTCATTGACCTGCTTTTTTATCACCGCTTTCTCAAGGCCCTGGTGGCCTTCGAATTGAAAGTCGGACCGTTCGAGCCGGAATACGCGGGCAAAATGGATTTTTACCTGAATCTGCTCAACGACAAGGAGCGCGGTCCCGACGACAACCCTTCCATCGGTGTCATTCTTTGCGCCGAAAAGGACGACGTGGAGGTCGAATATGCCCTCAGGACCAAGCAGAACCTGATCGGCGTCGCGGAGTACAAACTTCAATCCAAACTCCCGGCCGACATGAAAGGCCGCCTGCCCACCGCGCGACAGCTTGCCGACGTCGTCCGCGCAGCTATGCCGCCGAAGAGGGAACAACCATGAAAAAACTCAAAGACCTGTCCGCATCCGACCGTCCGCGCGAGAAGCTCCAGGCCAGGGGCCCCGAGGCGCTGTCCGATCTCGAGCTGCTGGCCATTCTGCTGGGGAGCGGCACCAGGGACAGCGACGTGTTGACCGTGGCCGGCCGGATTCTGAAGGCGATCGACGGCGGAAACGACCAAGTGAGCCTCGATAAGCTGCAGGAGATCGAGGGCGTCGGCCCGGCCAAGGCCTCGCTGATCGCAGCCGCGCTGGAATTCGCCCGCCGGCGGATCCGGCCGGAGGGCCTGCGCGTATCCTTCCCGCCCGATGCGCTGCCGCTGATCCGGCATTTCGCGGACCGCCGGCAGGAGCACTTCATTTGCGTTTCGCTGAACGGCGCCAACGAGGTCATCGCAACGCGGGTCGTCTCCGTCGGCCTGGTCGACAAGACCCAGGTCCACCCCCGTGAGGTCTTCGCCGACCCCATCACCGACCGCGCCTCGGCCGTCATCGTCGCCCACAACCACCCCTCCGGCGGCCTCGAACCCAGCCGGGAAGACCACGACATCACCGCCCGGCTCAAGTCCGCCGGCGAGATCCTCGGCATCCGGCTCCTGGACCACATCGTCTTCAATCAGAAAGGCTATTATAGTTTTCTGGAAAAGGGCCTGCTGTAAAATAGCTCATGGCAACCATCAGGCTTTGCTTGGAAAAATAGAGGACATCTTGGCGGACACTCGATTTGATCCGATCCTGGTATTTCATTTCAAATCCACCTGCGGTAGGATTTAGGACATGAGACGGAAGGCACCCTCATCCGATCCTCTTTTCGGCCCGCTGCCGTTTGAGCTGGAGGAGGATATCCGGTCGTTGAATCCGCACTGGGAAGGCAAGCCCGGGCCCCGCGTCCCGCCGGTCCGGCGTTGGGCGTTTGGCCGCCTTCTGCAAAACCTTAAAAACGGGCTGACGCCGGCCACTGTTCTTCGAGGACCCCGCCGGGTCGGAAAGACGATTCTGCTCCGCCAGATCATGTCGAGCTTGATCGCCGATGGCGTGCCGCCGTCATCCATTCTCTATGTTGCCTTCGACGAAATCGGAAGCCTCGAAAAGCTTCAGGACCCCATCCTGCTTATCGCGCGGTGGTTTGAGAATAAAGTTCTCGCGAAAACATTCAACGAAGGCGCCCGCGACGGCCAGCCGGCTTACCTGCTTTTTGACGAAGTCCAAAATCTTCAATCATGGGCGCCACAGATCAAGCACCTGGTGGACAATCATGATGTGCGTGCCCTCATTACCGGTAGCAGCTCTCTAAGAATCGAATCGGGGCGCGACAGCCTGGCCGGAAGAATAACAACTTTCGACTTGGGGCCGCTTTTGTTGAGGGAGATAGCCGCGATCCGTTATGGTTCAGCCATCGAGCCTTTCTGGAAGGACAATGGACTCGAGCCCCTGCTTCATCCGGACTTCTGGAAAGAAGCGAAAAATCGAGGGGCTGAAGATTCGTATGAACGACTCCGAGTGTTCAGGGAATTTTCCTTACGGGGGGCCTATCCGATCGCACATGATCGGGCAGACGTTTTATGGCCGGCGCTCGCAGACAACCTTAACGAAACGGTAATCAAACGGGCCATCCAGCATGATCTCCGCATGGGATCGCGAGGGCAGAAACGGGACGAAAAACTGCTCGAAGAAGTGTTCCGGCTTTGCTGTCGATATGCGGGGCAGGCACCTGGACAAAGCGTTTTCGTCCCCGAGATTCAACAGGCATTGGCCGGGAATATCGGCTGGAACCGGATACTCAATTATCTGCGCTTTTTGGACGGAGCGCTGCTCATCCGACTGGTCCAGCCCTTGGAAATGCGGCTTAAAAGAAAAAAATCCCCCCCGAAAATATGCCTGTGCGACCATGCTCTAAGGACCAGCTGGCTTCAAGAAATCGTTCCGATGGACGCACAGGGCTTATCGGACAATCCACATTTGACGGACATCGCCGGACATCTGGCGGAGAGCATTCTCGGTTACTTTCTCTGCTCGATACCCGGCCTGGACACAGCCTATTTCCCAACCCGAGGTATCGAACCCGAGGTGGATTTCGTTTTAACGATCGGAACCCGAAGAATTCCCGTTGAAGTCAAATACCGGCGTCGCATAGACCCGAGCGAAGATACGAGAGGACTCCGCGCATTTATTGAAAAAGCCGTTTACCATGCTCCATTCGGGCTGCTCATCACGCTGGAAGACCACGTCGCTATCGCCGACCCACGGATCATTCCGATCTCTCTGTCCACATTTCTTTGGCTGCGATAGCCCGCATGGGAAGCTGCGAAGAGGTGCGACTGCCTCTTGAACCTACTGGCCCCTTCGAGCCGGCAACGGGATCTATTTCGTAGACCGAGACCGCCGAATAACGTTCTGGAGCAATCTTCCATGGCTATTCTGACAGGCGACGCAGGAGGAACCCACACTCGCTTGGCCCTTCATGAACCGCAGGGGATGACGCATCGGCGTGCCCTCGAGCCGATAGTCATGGAGGTATTGGAGAGCTCCAGTGCTCCTGCGCTTGAGGAGATCGTCCGAGGATTTCTAGAACGGAATCCAATAAAGGGCCGGATAGAGGCGGCGTGCATCGGCGTGCCCGGACCGGTGTGGGGCGGCGCGGTGCAGGCAACCAACCTGCCCTGGATTATCGAAGAGCGGGCCTTCGGTGAAGCCCTGGGAATTCGGAAGGTGCGGCTGGTGAACGATCATGTCGCCACGGCCGCCGCCTTGCCCTTGCTGGGGCCGCAGGATTTGGTCGCGCTGCACCCCGGACGGAACGACCGGGAGCGCCGGGTATTTGCGGTGCTCGCCCCGGGTACGGGTCTGGGGCAGGCCTATTCAGTCCTGGGCGCCGACGGCTGCCACCACGCGTTTCCTTCCGAGGGCGGACATGTGGAGTTCGCCCCGAAAGACGAGGTTGAAGTCGACCTGCTCAAATACCTCAAGGACAAACTCCGCAAACGCGTCAGCATCGAACGCGTGCTGAGCGGCCCCGGCATCATGAACATCTATTCCTTCCTGCGGGATCGGTCTTATGGCGAGGAGCCCGCGGCGCTGCGCGATGAAATCGCAGCCGCGCGCGATCCGACCGCGGTCGTCGGCGGACACGGCCTCAGCGGAAGATATGCCATCTGTTCGATGGCGCTCGGCATTTTTGCGCGCGTACTCGGCTCCCAGGCCGGAGACGTGGCGCTCACCTATTTGAGCACCGGCGGGGTATTTTTGGGGGGCGGAATTCCTCCGAAGGTCGCGGCCCAGTTGCAGGACGCAGAAACGGTCGCGGCCTACCTCCGCAAGGGCCGCCTGTCGCCACTCGTGGAGATGACCCCGCTGCACATTATCAATACCGATCGCGCCGCGCTGCTGGGGGCGGCGGCCATCACCGCCAACCTGTAAGCGGTTGATAAACGGCCCTTACCCCTGCGCCCGGCAGAGTTAAGGGCCGTTTAAGCCGAAGCGCTTGAGCTTTTCGCGCAGGGTTTTGCGGTCGATGCCGAGGACTTTCGCGGTCTGGCTCTTGTTTCCGGCCAGCCGGTCCAGCACCTGCCGGATGTACTCGGCTTCCACCTGCTCCAAGGTCCGGTTCAACCCGCTTTCCTGCGGAACGCATTCGGCGCGCATGCCGGCGGGCAAGTCCGGCGCGTCGATGATGTCGCCGTCCGTCATGGCCATCAACCGCTGAACAAGGTTCTCCAATTCACGCACGTTGCCCGGCCAGGAGTAACGGCTCAGATTCTCAAGGGCGCGATCGGTGAACTGCGGCGCCGGCCGGCCCATCTCCTCGGCGTACTTGGCGCTGAAGTAGCGCACCAGCAGCAGCACATCCGCGCTGCGCGCGCGCAGCGGCGGGAGCTCGATGTTGATGACATTCAGGCGGTAGAACAGGTCCGAGCGGAAGCGGCCGCCGACGATGAGCCCCTGGAGGTTTTTGTTGGTGCCGGCAATGATGCGCACGTCCATCTTCTGGGAGCGGGCGGAGCCGACCATGCAGATCTCCTTCTCCTGCAGCACCCGCAGCAGCTTGACCTGCATGGCCAGGCTGGTCTCGCCCACTTCGTCCAGAAAAATCGTGCCCTTGTCACCGGTCTGGAAGAACCCGGCGCGGGTTTCGGTCGCGCCCGTGAAGGCGCCCTTCACTCGTCCGAACAGTTCGCTTTCGAGCAGGCTTTCCGGAATGCCCCCGCAGTTGACCGGCACGAAGGGGTGGGCCGCCCGCTGGCTCTTGTAGTGAATGGCCCGCGCCACGAGCTCCTTGCCGGTGCCGCTCTCGCCGGTGATGAGCACGTTGGCCTTGACCGCCGCGGCCTTGTCGATGGCATGGAAGACGGCCTGCATCGGCTCGGACTCACCGATGAGACCGGCTGGAGCGGGAGCTGCCGGGGGGCCCAGAATTCTTCGGCGCTGCTTGGCCAGGGTTGTTGCGACGGCGTCCAGCAGCTCCTTCTTGGTGAAGGGCTTGGCCAGATAATCCTCGGCGCCCAGCCGCACGGCCTCCACCGCCCCGCCGATGGAGGGGTATCCGGTCACCATGAGGATACCGACCGCCTTGAAATGGGTGCGAATGTGGCGGATCAGGTCCAGGCCACTGACCCGCGGCATTTTCATGTCGGTGATTACCAGATCGAAGGCGGTGTCCTTCATCAAGCGCGAGGCTTCTTCAGCGCTCGATGCGGTGAAGACCGTGTGCCCCGCCGGCGCGAGGTGGCGCTTCACCAGCTCGAGCGCATCCGGCGAGTCGTCGACGGCCAGGATATTCGCGTTGCCGATGCAAGAATTGGTTTTCACGCTGACCGCCCCGGATCGGTTTCAATGGGGTGCGAATCTCAATTCTTTTAAAGTCATCGATCCTGCTTCAACGGCAGGTAGACCTTGAACTCCGCACCGCGGCCCGCGGCGCTGACGACCTTGATCCGGCCCCGGTGCGATTTAACGATACCATGAACCACCGACAACCCCAAGCCGGTTCCCATGTCCACATCCTTCGTGGTGAAAAAGGGTAGAAAAATCTTGTCTCTGATGTCCTCCGCGATGCCCGCCCCCGTATCGCGCAGAGACAGCAGGATTTCCTCCCTGCCGGACCGGGTGGTAATGGTCAACTGGCCGCCATTGTCCATGGCGTGAATGGCGTTGATGGTCAAATTCATGATGATCTGCCGGATCTGAGATTCATCCGCCAGGATATCGGGCAGTGTTCTTTCAAGGCGGGTCCGAACCTTAATGCCCTGCTGGCTCAAGCGGGCCTGGAAAAAGGCGACCACCTCCTGGATCAGGGGGTTGACGGCAACCGGGCTCTGCTTGGGAGAGATCTGGCGTGCGAAGAGCAGCAATTTGCGCACAATTTCGCGAGCGTGCAGGGCGGCGGACTCGATGCGCGCCAGATCGCTCAAGGCCTGTTCCGGCATGCCGGAAAGCTCCTTGAGCAGCTCGGCGAACCCGAGGATCCCCGTGAGCGGCTCGTTCAATTCATGGGCGACGCCGGCGGCAAGCTTGCCGATCGTGGCCAGCCGGTCGGCATGCCGCAGCTGGTCCTGCAGGCGGGCCTGCTCGACTTCGGCCTGCCGGCGCTCAAGGATGATGGCGATCTCCCGCGCCACCGAATCCAGCAGGCGGCGCTCTTCGGCCAGAAACGGCCCCTCGTCCAGCTCCGGCCGCGGTTCGCGATAGACGACCTCCACCGCCCCGCGGTGAAGGCCGCCGACGAGGACGTCGGCCCGTTGGGATCGGGGAAACTCGGCGAACCCCGGGGTTTCATAGCTCTTGCCGTCGAGCAAAATCCGCGCCGAAGTGATCTCCGGGTACAAATAGGCCGGAGGCAGCAGTTCGCCGGCCTTTTGCAGAAACTGATCCATGTGCTGGTTGGAAGTCACCGCCAGATTGGCGATGTTGTACATGCAGGTCAGTTCCTTGACCCGTTCCCGAAGCTCGAAGCGCGAAAGATTGTGGCTGAGGGAGCGGCCGATGACCGACCCCAGGCGGCTGAGGAGCTCCAACGAGGCGTCGTCCGCATCCACCGTTCGGCCGTGAGCAAAAGAAAGCGTCACCACTCCGCCCACCGACGGGCCGGCCGGGATCATGAGAAAGGCCTGCCGGATGGATTGTTCCCCGGAGTCCCCTCTGCGAGTTCCTCGGCCGGCTGGAAACATGAAGAGCCCTTTCGGAGATCGGCCGTGACGCTGTTCGGCCCGGAGCCGGGACCTCAGGCGGGCGAGGGTCTCGGGCGCCGCAGTCTCGACCACGTGGAGATAATCCGGCCCGCGGGCGGCTTTCTCTTTCCAGCCGGATGTGGCCCGCGGCGGGCCGGCGACAGTCTTGGCGTGCCACAGCTTGCGCTTCTCCTCATACACGATCTCGACCGCGGTGCATTTAAAAAAACGCAGCAGGGTCGCCGAGATCTCCTTTAAGACCTCGAGGGTCATACGCCCTTCGCCCGAGGAGGAGAAGATGTCGTCGAAAACTCGCCGGAAATCACGGTAGGATTTGCCGGACAGGGGGTTAGCACGGCCTCCTTGGGTCATGGTCTTAGACATAGTCACCATGCTGGATCCAAGCGCTGCGGGCGGGGCTCACCAAAAAAACGAAGCTGCCCTTCGGCAGCTTCGTTTCCAGAGTTGACATTCGACACCGAAATCAGGCCCGGCCCCGAAGTCTCGCGGCTTGGGCCACCCGGTCGACCGCGATCATATAAGCGGCGTCCCGCATGTAGACGCCGCGCGTTGCGGCCATCTCGGCCATGGCCCGAAAGGCTTTGGTCATGACGGTGTCCAGCCGCTGCAGGACCTCGTCCTTCTCCCAATAGTAATTCATGCTGGCCTGCACCTGCTCGAAGTAGGAGCACGTCACGCCGCCGGCGTTGCACAAAAAATCCGGGATCACAAAGATCTTGCGCTGCTTCAACACCGGATCGGCCTCCGGCGTGGTCGGGCCGTTGGCGCCCTCGGCGATCAATACGACGCTGCCCGCAATCTGGTTGACGGTTTCCGCATTGATCTGGTTCTCGAGGGCGCAGGGGACAAGGATGTCGACCGGCTGCCTGATCCAGTCCTCGCCGGGCAGCACCTCGTAGCCGGCATCCTTGGCCTTCTGCTGGTCGATGGCGCCGTAGCTGTCGGCGATGGAAGCCAGAAAATCCGCGTCCACCCCATCCGCTTTGCGATAAGTGTAAGCGACGTTGTCGCGGCCGTCCCAACAGGAGACGCACACGGCCCGACCGCCGGCCTGGGTGAACCAACGCACGGCATACTGGGCGACGTTGCCGAAGCCCTGGAAGGCGGCGGTCATCCCCTTGAGGTCGCGGCCCAAGCGCTGGACCGCCTCGCGCACGCAAAACATCACCCCGAACCCGGTCGCCTCCTTGCGGCCGAGGGAGCCGCCCATGCCGATCGGCTTGCCCGTGATGAAGCCGGGATAGTGGCCGCCCGCCAGCGTTTCGAATTCGTCAAGCATCCAGAGCATGTGCTGGGCATTGGTCATGACGTCTGGTGCGGGGACATCGATCTGCGGCCCGACGTTCTTGAAAACCTGCCGCACCCAGCCGCGGCAGAGCTGCTCCTGCTCGCGGGCGGACATCCGGCGCGGATCGCAGATCACCCCCCCCTTGCCGCCGCCGAGCGGGACGTCGACCAGCGCGCACTTCCAGGTCATCCAGGTCGCCAGGGCGCGCACCGTGTCCGCGGTTTCCTGGGGATGGAAGCGGATGCCGCCCTTGGCCGGTCCGCGCAGGTCGTTGTGCTGGATGCGAAACCCGCGGAAGATCCGAACGGAGCCGTCATCCATGCGTACGGGGATAGTGAAGTGAAACTCGCGCATCGGCCAGCGCAACAATTCACGCACGCCGGGCTCCAGTGCGAGCATATCGGCCACCCGGTCGAACTGCGCCTGGGCCATCTGAAACGCGTTGAATTTTTCGCTCATGGTCTAGACCTCTGGAAATAAAGAGCGGTTTAGGTTTTAGCTCAGCGGGTAGCCTGCTGAAACCCGCTTCTGTCCGCGTCGGGATTTCAGCATAGCGCCTCTTCTATCGAATTGCAAAAACTAAAAAATGAGCGCGTATTCTTCCTCCGAAGGCTCGACTCAGCAGTATTCTTCGCACATCCAGACCCCGCTTGCGGGCTTGGGCAGGTTGCAGGTTTTCAGGTTTTCGCAGGTGGTGCAAAGGCCCAGCAGCGTGTCTTCGCTTTCCGGCTCCTCGACGCGCGCGCAGGCTTTTTTCACGACGACGAGGCGGGGCTTTTCCGAAAGACCGCATTCGTAAAGCTCGCAATTCTGAATAGGGCTGCTGGCCATCGACAGGAAGGTGCAATCGCCGAGATGCCGGCAGTTTGCGCATAAACTTGCCTGTACGAGTTGGTCCATCTGCTGTTGCATGCGGTCACGGTCTTCCTCGAGGCTCTGATCGGCGCTGCAGGTCGCTTGAAGTTTCTTGCTCGCCATTTTGGGCTCCTTTCAATTTGAAGTCGATCACGTTCCATCGATTCTTTCGATTCCTGCGGTTTTTTCTGCAGATGCCGTACCAGAAAGCCCAGCCTCTGCTGGACCCGTCGCTTTTTGAAACCTACCACCCTGTTTTCATGACAGAAATGAATTTTGCAAACAGATACCCGGTTTGCCGATCCAGGCCGGCGATCCTGGGGAATTTCGCCCCCCTGGCGCGTTTCGCCTCGATCAACTGCCTTCTTGACAATATTGCAGGTAAAATTTAGACCTAATCATCCAAGTTTAGCGATTCTTGCGACTCAAGGTGGAGAACCGATGACCGAACTCACTCATCTCGATGCGGAAGGCCGGGTGCGGATGGTGGACGTGACCGAAAAAAAACCCACCGTGCGCACGGCGGTGGCTGCGGCCGAGGTGCGCATGCGGCCGGACACTTTCGAAATGATCCGGGATCATAAAGTCAAAAAGGGTAACGTGCTCGAAACCGCGCGAATCGCCGGCATCATGGCTGCCAAGCGCACGGCAAATCTGATTCCCATGTGCCACCCGCTCAAACTCACCCATGTCCAGGTTGACTTTCAGCCCGACTCGCTGGTGCATTGCATCCTAATCCGGACGAGCGTGCGCGCCGTCGACCAGACCGGGGTGGAGATGGAGGCGCTCACGGCGGCGGCGGTGGCCGCCCTGACCATTTACGACATGTGCAAGGCCCACGACCGGGAGATGACCATCACCGGCATTCAGCTGATCGAGAAGTCCGGCGGTAAGAGTGGAACTTACAAACGCCACATTGAAAAGTAGAAGAAAATAATCGCATCCGACCGGATCAACAGGCCGGATGATCCATTTAAATCCTGTCTAATCATAGCCCACACGAACCTGGAACGATGTTGAAACCTCCTCATTGCTTTCCTAAAAAAAACCCGCGCGGCCTCGTTCTCGCGTTTTTGATGGCTCTTGTATTGAGCGGCTGCCCCTCGCCGCCGAAACCACCTCCCGGGCCGCCGGCGGCGGAGGTTGCTCCATCGCTGGTCCGCATCGACCCGTCCGCCTATCCGAATTTCACCGACGATCTTGACTTCCAGGGGCTGGAGCAGGCCGTCGCCCAAAGCCTCGAGTATTTGCAGGCGGTCCCCGCTTCCCGAGAGTTCGAGTTCGGACGAGACCGCTACACGGCCGCCCACGTCATGCTCTCCTTGCGGCGCTTCCAGGGGTTCATCCAGGTGCGGCCTTCCGCATCCAACCTTCAGAACTACATCCGCGCCTTCTATCGGGTCTATCAATCCATCGGTCGAGACCCGCAACGAGAGGTGTTGTTTACCGGCTATTACGAACCCCTGCTCAAGGGCCGTCGCTCCATCAACCCCGAGTACCAGTACCCGATCTATGCACGGCCGGATGATCTGCTGACCGTCGACCTGCGGGCGTTCTCCGAAAAATATGCGGGTGAAAAGCTCATCGGCCGGACTCAGGATAAAAGCCTCGTCCCCTATCACGACCGCCGCGAAATCGAAGAGGGCGGGGCGCTTTACGGCAAAGCCCGCGCCCTGGCGTGGGTCAGCGATCCGATCGATATTTTCTTTTTGCATGTGCAGGGATCCGGAAAGGTCGTTTTGGAGGACGGCCAGGTGCTCAACCTCGGCTACGACACGAGCAACGGCCGCCCCTACCGCAGCGTCGGTCAACTGCTGATCGAGGAGGGCAAAATCAGCCGCGAGGAAATGTCCATGCAACGCATCCGGGCCTATCTCAACGAAAACCCGGCCGAGATCCAGCGCGTGCTGAACCACAACCCGAGCTACATCTTTTTCAAGCTCACCCCGGACGGCCCACTGGGATCGATCAATGTCAAACTCACTCCGGAACGGTCCATCGCCCTCGACCGCGCGGCCTTCCCGCCGGCGGCGCTGAGCTTCGTGGAGACGCAAAAACCGTTGGTCGACGGCCAGGGCCGTATCACATCCTGGGTGGCATGCCGGAGGTTCACACTCAATCAGGATACCGGCGGCGCCATCAAGGGACCGGGGCGGGCGGATCTCTTCTGGGGCAGCGGCCCTGCCGCCGAAATCGCAGCCGGCCACCTCAAACACCCCGGCAAGCTGTATTTCCTGGTGCTCCGACCCGATGCCGCACCTTGACAGCTTTACGGGAAACCAGTAGATAATGCGGGGATGTAGGATATTTTCCGCCGCAAAAGCCCGCACGGAGCTGCCAGTCAGCACCGCGGGCGCAAGCGGCGTCCATTTTTCAGGGGGCACCTATGTTTGGCATCGGAATGCCGGAATTGATCCTGATCGCCGTGGTGGCGTTGATCGTCCTCGGCCCGAAAAAGCTGCCGGATCTGGCCAAATCCATGGGACGCGCCGTGCGCGAATTCCGGAAAGCCACCAGCGAATTGAAGGAAACCTTGCAGGTCGACAGCGAGTTCTCTGAGGTCAAGAAGGCCTTCAATGACTTTCAATCCGACGTCAACAAAACTCTCCAGCCCGAAGCGAAGACCGAACCCCCGCCCGCGGACCAGCCCGGAATCGCGGCCGAAGCTCCGGCTACCGTGACCGCTCCGGCCGACGGGACTCCCACCGCGCGCCCCTCGGGGGATAAACTGGATGAACTGAAAAATGCCTTCCAGGCCTGGAATGCCGGGGCCGCGCCGAATACCCCGCCGCCTGCCGAAACTCCGGCAGCACCGGCAGCCCCAAAACCTTCAGCAGATAAACCCCGATCTAACTGAAACCGCTCGCGGGCCACAGGACGGATTTAAAGCGGATGATGCACGAGGATGAAAAACTTCCTTTCACCGCCCATTTGGAGGAGCTGCGCTCCAGGCTCATCAAGAGCTTCATCGCCGTCGGAGCCGGTTTCGGCCTCTGCTATGCGTTTAAGGAAACGCTTTTCGAAGTCCTCCTCTACCCGCTCATCCGAGTCATGCCCGAAGGCGGAAAACTGATTTTTACCGGGATCCCCGAGGCGTTTTTCACCTACCTGAAAGTTTCTTTTTTAGCCGGGATCATCCTCGCCAGTCCGGTCCTGCTCTATCAGTTCTGGATGTTCGTGGCCCCGGGGCTTTACCAGAAAGAAAAACGGTTGTTGGGACCGATCATCGCCGTCACATCCTTTTTTTTCATGGGCGGCGCCCTGTTCGGTTATTTCGTCGTGTTCCCGTCCGGCTTCAAATTCCTGCTGAGCTTCGGCGCCGATTTTATCCGCACGCTGCCGTCCATGCGGGAGTACCTCGATTTCAGCACCAAACTGCTGTTCATCTTCGGGCTGCTCTTCGAGCTGCCGGTGGTTCTGACCTGCCTGGCCCGCCTGGGCATCGTTTCCGTTGTCTATTTGAAACGCAACCGCAAGTATGCCGTCATCCTGTCGTTCGTGGCCGGGGCGTTCCTGACGCCGGACGTCGTCTCCATGGTCCTGATGGCCATCCCTTTGATTGTCCTTTATGAAATCGGCATCTTCGGCGCTAAACTCGTAAGCCGCCGAAAAGCCGGGAAGGAGGCCTCCGAATCACGTCCGGCTTGATCTGCCGAAATCGTCCTGGATACAAATGCCCATTGACAGTGGGATGGTTCCTTGATAAAAATTTCTATTCGTTGAGTTGGGTAATTGTACTGCCATCAGGCAAGAACCAAGAACTCAAAGGAGGCGGAGGAAGAGGCGATGAGGAATAAAATGGCGGTAGCGGTGATGATTGCGGTGGCGTGCCTGTTCTTTGCGGGCGGGATCTACGCCAAGGTGGCCGATGTCATCAAGATCGAGAACAAGGACTGCCCGAACACCAAGGGCGAGATTCAGTTCAGCCACAAGAAGCACTCCGAGGATTATGTCAAACAGTTTGCCAAGCTTTATCCCAACGGCTGCGGCGACTGCCATCACGATGCCAAGGGCCAGCCGCTGAAGGACCTGAAGGCTGACAGCAAGGTTCAGAAATGCTTTGAGTGCCACAAGAAGTGCGGTGAGGCTCCCAAGGGCAAAGATGCCCCGAAGCTAGACAAGAAGGCCAAACTCGAATTCCTGGCCGAGGCCTACCATGACAACTGCCAGGGCTGCCACCGGGATTACAACAAAGAATTCAAACCGGCGAAGAAGGCCCCGGTGACCTGCAACGACTGCCATCCCAAGAAAAGCTGATTGGTTAGCGGGTTGTTTTGATTTAAAAACGGCGGGTATCCCTGGGATGCCCGCCGTTTTTATCGACTAAATGCCTTTTTCCCCTCAGCATTTTTCTGTGAGCACCAATCCCGCCCACTTCTGCTCTTCGTCCCGCCACACGACTTGGAAAAAATGTTTTTCAAACTCACCCAGAAGCTGGTCGCACTCCTCGGTGCGAATTCCCGATATCGCCAAGGCGCCTCGCGGATCGACATGTTCGGCCATATAGGGCGCCAGCCGAGCCAGGGTCGGGGTGCGCAGGTTGGCGGTCACCAACTGGTAACCGCCGTCGATGGTTTCGGCATCACGATTGCAGACGGCGATTCGTTCGCTCAGGCCGTTGAAGTCCACGTTCGCTTTGGCCTCGGCCACGGCGCAGGGATCGATGTCGACGGCCAGTCCGGTTTCGATACCCAGCATCACCGCCGCCATCGCCAGCACCCCGCTGCCGGTGCCGATGTCGAGTACCCGGCTGCCGGCCCCGGCCAGTGATTCGCCGTAGGGCCCCAGCGCGAAATCGATGGCCTTCAGCGCCAGTCGCGTAGTGGGGTGGCGGCCGGCGCCGAATGCGGCACCGGGCATGATTCCAATGACTCCATCTGTCGGGCTGGGCTGAAAGGCGCGGCCGGGCGGGGTCAATACGATGCGGTCGGAAACGCGTACGGGCCGATCGAAGGATGGCTCCAGAAAGGTTCGCCCGTGCTCGCAAACGTAAGCGAGTTCTCCCGCCGCCACCAGCTCCCGCAAACTCGCCTGCAGCTGTTTTCGAGGCAGGTTCAGATCGCGCATCAGTTCCTTGAGAAAATCGGCGGGAACGCAGCGGCGCCCACCGACCCGGTTCAAGACCCAGCGGTGGATGTCTGCTGCAGATGAAAACTTAAGCCCGGTGCCTTTGGGATCGGAAAGTGACGGCATTGCGCACCAGCGCGCTCGCCCAGCCTGGATTTCCCAGAGCGTGAATGTGGGTGTAGGTGGCCAGGACATTTTTATGGAGGAGCCCGTCGCGATCGCCGTGAATGCCGACGCCGCGCTGCATCCGGAAAACGAAATCGTCCTCCGTTCCCGACCACCGCAGCACGCGCGAGTAGTGAAACTCGTGGCCCCGGATTTCGGTCCCGATCGGATAGTAGGGGTTGGCACGCTCGGTGGTAACCACCGTGTAGCCATGGCCCTGCGGCCGTTTGAAGAGGCCGAACGTCAACGGCAATACGCCGGCCATGGCATAGCTTCTCCCTTCGAGAACCAACTCTTCGCCCAGGTACATGAGGCCGCCGCATTCGGCATAGACCGGCAAACCGGCCTCAACCAACTCCCTGATCCGCCGGCTGAAGCCGGTGTTGGCCGACAGCTCCTGAGCGTGAGTTTCCGGAAATCCGCCGCCGATGTAAAGCGCATCAATATCCGGAGGTGAGTCTTCCCGCAGTGCGCTGATAAACACGATCTCAGCGCCGGCGGCTTGAAGGGCTTCAATATTCTCGGGGTAATAAAATTGAAACGCGGCGTCCTTGAGGATGCCGATACGAGAGCAAGTGGTCTGAACCGTTGCCTGCTGACCGGTCGACCCCTTTAAATCCGATGGCTGGCACACGCCGGAGATTCGCGGCGCCTCGCAGGCGATGCCGGTGAGGGCGTCCAGGTCGATGTGTTGGGCGGCGATGCGACCGATGGCCTGGATCGAGTCTGCAGCCCAACCGTGCTCGGCGGTGGGCACCAGGCCCATGTGGCGCTCAGGAAAAACCGGACGACCGAGTTTGGGAATCGCACCGATGACCGGAACTCCACTATAATGCTCGATGCTGCGTCGCAGGATCGACTCGTGGCGCGCCCCGGCCACGTGGTTGAGGATCACCCCCCGTATCACCACCTCCGGATCGAAGTGCACGCAGCCGGCAATGACGGCCCCCATGGTGCGGGTGGTCTTGGTGCAGTCGACACACATCACCACAGGCGCTTTCAGGAGCTTGGCCAGCTCGGCCGTACTGGTGGTCCCGTCCAGATCAATGCCGTCAAAGAGACCGCGATTGCCCTCGATGAGGGCCATATCGCCGGGGGATGCATGGGTGCAGAACGAATTTCGGATTAAATCCGCGCTTAGAAGGAAGGTGTCCAGATTGTAGCAGGGCCGGCCTGCCGTCAAGGCAAGCCAGCCCGCATCGATGTAATCCGGACCTTTTTTAAAGGGAGCGACGGAGTTTCCCCGCCCGCGCAGCGCCGCGATGATGCCGATCGATACGATGGTCTTGCCCGACCCGCCGCGCAAGGCTGCTATGATCAGCCTGGGGAATTCCGCTTCACGAAGCTGCATCGATTATCGCCGGGAGAGACCGAAAAGAAAACCGCCAAGAATCGGGCGGTTCTAATCTTCGTGCTCTGCAGCCGCCTGTTTTCCGGTCCCCGTGAGGCCGTACATGGAGGTGCTGCCGCTGGACCAGTATTCGAGCGTGCCGTCGGCGACCATGTCATTGATCAGCTTCTTGGCCTCCCGGGGCTTCATCTCCAGGATCTCGGAGAGATCATTGAAATAAAACTTGGACTTGGTCTTGAGCTTCTTGGTGAGTCCTTCAACTATTTTGGCCTTCGCTTCCGCGTACTCCATGGTTTACCTCTTTTCCTTAAAGTGAAGGGGCACCCTTGCCGGGTGCCCCCCATTCCATCCAGACGGTCTAGAACTTGAACTGCGAGGTCTGGCGCCAGGTGTAATACGCCGGATCTCGGAAATCATCGATCAGGTGGTGAGTGAACGGGATCTCGCATTTCTCGAAAAAACGTTCCCACCCGATACGCTCGGCCCAATCGCCGAGACGCTCGTATTTACGGGCATCCTGCGCGTAGACGTCGACCATCTTCTTGATGACCTCAGTGGTCTTGGGCCAGCGCGGCGGCTCATTGGGAATGAAGGCCACCACGACCTTGGAGAACTTGGGCGCGCTGATGCGGTTGGAGACCTTGCCGCCCGCCATGATGACGATGCCGTCGCCTTCCTTGTCGGCCAGCGGCATGGCCGGGCACATGGTGTAGCAGTTGCCGCAGAACATGCAACGATCGTTGTTCACGGCGACGCTGTTGACCTTCTGGCCGCTGATTTCCATCTTGGCCGGCTTGATGGCCGCGGTCGGGCAGGCGGCGATGGCGAGCGGAATCTCGCACATCTTGTCGAGGTATTCATGATCGAGCATGGGCGGCTTGCGATGGTAGCCAAGAATTGCGATGTCCGAGCAGTGCACCGCGCCGCACATATTCAGGCAGCATGCCAACGACACCCGCAGCTTGGCCGGCAGACGGCTGTTCTTGAAATCGTCGAAGAGCACGTCCATGGTGGCCTTGACCGGGCCGGAGGCATCGGTGGCCGGGGTGTGACAATGAATCCAACCCTGGGTATGCACGATGTTGGTGATGCCGGCGCCGGTGCCGCCCACCGGGAATTTGAAGCTTCCACCGGCGAACTTGCGGCTTTCGAGATCCTTGATGAGCGGGTCGACTTTCTTCTCGTCATCCACCATGAACTCGATGTTGTTGCGGGTGGTCCAGCGGACGTGGCCGCCGCAATACTTGTCGGCAATCTCGGCGATCTCGCGGATGAGCAGGGTGCTCATGATGCGGGCCCCGCCGACGCGCACGGTGAAAAGCTTGTCGCCGGACTCGGCTACGTGAAAGAACACGCCGGGCTTCACATATTCATGATACAGCCACTTGCCTTTGTTTTTAGAAATCATCGGCGGGTAGAATTCGTCGTATTTGCGCGGGCCGATGTCGGTGATGCGGTTTTTCATCGGCTCTTTGGGATCATATCCGGAAGAAACGAATGCCATGGTCTTACCCCCTTATCTCAGATGTTGTTTGCGGAATTCGTTGACGTCGCGCGTCCAGCCGCCCTCGACTTCTTCTTCCTTCCAGAAGATGTAGGGGTTGGACCGAGGCTCTTTGACGTGGCGCGGATCCGGAGCAATGCCGGTCACTTCCAAAAGCTTCTGGAAGCCCTGACGCTTCATGAGCTCGCCCAGGCGCTCGCGGTTCTTGCCCTCTTCCATCCACCAATCCCAGATCTTCTCGATGACTTCCTTGATCTCGTCGTAGGGTTCCTCCACCTTCACGAAAGGCACCAGCATGGAGCCCATCTGGGCGCCGTCGAGGATGGGGGCCTTGGCACCCACCAGGATGGACAGGCCGCGGTCATTGCCGATCCTCAGAGCCCGCGGCATGACGTTGATGCAGTGCATGCAGCGGTTGCATTCCTTGTTGTCGATCATCAGCTTGTTGCCTTCCATCCACATGCACTCGGTGGGGCACAGCCGGATGACCTCTTTCTGGATGTTGAACTTACCCCAGTCGCGGCCGGCAAAGGCTCCCGCGTTGGGCTTCAGCTCGCCGCCGATGTAGGCCTGCACCGCTTCCTGATCGATGCGGATGGCGTCGCGCCAGGTGCCGATGAAGGACATGTCGGAGCGGGCGATGGAAGCCACACAGCAGTTCGGGCAGCCGTCGAATTTGAACTTGAACTTGTAGGGAAAGGCCGGCCGGTGCAGCTCGTCCTGGTAATCATTGGTCAGCGTGAAGCACAGCGCCTGGGTGTCGTAGCAGGCATACTCGCAGCGCGCTGCGCCAATGCAGTCGGAGGGGGTGCGCAAGTTGGAGCCGGAGCCGCCGAGGTCCTGGTTCAATTTGTGGGTCAGCTCGTAAAAAATCTCCTCGAGCTGCGGGGTGGTGGTGCCCAGGAAGATGATGTCCCCGGTGGAGCCGTGCATGTTGGTGATGCCGCTGCCGCGAAGATCCCACAGGTCGCAGAGTTGGCGCAGGTATTTGGACGTATAGAATTTGCCGCCGGGTTGGCTGACGCGCATGGTGTGGAAATGGGCCACGCCCGGGAACTGGTCGGGCGCATCGCAGTAACGGCCGATGACGCCGCCGCCGTAGCCGAACACGCCGACGATGCCGCCGTGCTTCCAGTGGGTCTGGCCGTGCTTGTAGGTCAGCTCCAGCACACCGAGAATGTCGTCCGCCACGTCTACCGGAATTTGATAATTCGCCGTGGCCGCCGTTTTTGCACGATGTTCGGCCAGCGCTTTCAAATCCGACACAAAGCTTGGCCACGGACCGCTTTCCAGCTGGTCCAGCAGGGGGGTTTTATGTTTCGCCATTATTTACCTCCGTTTGAGTTGATGATGGACAACTGCAAGCCTTGACACTGCCAGAAACCACGCTTGAACCCGGCTCACCTCCTCTCTCCGAATGCAGCTTTTTTTGAATATTGCGTATGGATATCCTTGAGGATTGGTTGCGAAAAGATTAAGGTCGACCTATAGAACCAAACGCAATCCTTGTCAATAAAAAAGCGCCTTTCCAAGCCTCGGTGGGGCTTGGAAATCAAGGGGGTTGAGCCTATACCTCATCTTGCGGCCGAACACAGACGGACCTCTTTATGTTGTAAGCGTCAGAGCCGGCTGATTGCCTCCGCAAGGTCGGCGGAGTGCTCGGAAAGCCGGGATTCGACCAGGGACAACTCAGGGGAATCGGTATGGAAGGTCTTGGCAACAATACCCCGGCAGAGGTCGAGCAGGTCCGCTTCGCTGCTCGCCGCCAGGTAGCGAATAAAAAGTTTATCAAGCGGTATTCCTGAGGGGGCCGGTTTATCCGCGACGGCCTCGACGATCCCCGCGATGGTGCCGTCGACGGCCTCCGGACCAGACCATCCGATCTGCCCGACGCCGTCCAAGCGGTCCAGGCGCATGTGCAGGCTGATCTTAAGAAAGAAGAGCAGCAGCACCTCCAGCAGGGTCCGGATGCCCGGGGCCGCATCCGGCACGGCATGCCCAATTTGCAACAGGGCGCGATATTCCCGCACGCTGACCAGGCGAATGTCCAGGCTGGACCCGCTCAGGTGCGCTACAAAATCGCCGGCCGCGTGGTTCCAGGCGCCGATGCATTCGAAGGTCGAAGGGTTGAAGTAATGCGTGAGGATTCGGGCTGCCTGGCGATAAAGCTCTTCGGACTGCCCTCGGGTCAAAACGTGGTTGCCGTTTTCAGAGTCCCAGAGAACAAGCTGTTGCTCCCCGCTCGGCGTGCTGCGGGTAAGGTGGAACTCTTGGTAGCCTGAAAACCACTCTCCAAGAAACATCGGCAGGGGCGGTTTTCCGGCAATCGGCACTTCGGCGAAAACGTGCACTTCCGGTAAATAGACGGGCCGGAATTGCCGGGTCAGCTTTTCCAGCAGCGCGTACTCTTTTCGTATCAGACGGGTCCCCGCCGGAGAAACGGCAACATTAACCACCCACTGAAACCAATTTCCGCCGTTAATAAACGCCGCTACGCGGGCCGGATGATAAAATTCGCCATGTTTGGCAAGAAAAATCTGGAATGATTCCGGATCGGAAGCGCCGGCACCGTTTTGGGCAAGGATCTTGCCGATGGCATCCTGCGCCGGACCTTCGAGGAAAAACCGAACGGCGGACAGGTAGTCCCCGACCGAAGGGGTGTTAAACGAATTGGCAGAAATATCCTCTGCATTCCAATTCCGGCCCAAAGGCAACGGCAAAGACCACGCCGGATGGTTAGGGGTCACCGGCTGGTCTGCGGTTTCAAGGCAATAATAGAAGCGTGGCATGTTGAATCCGGCCGGGTGGTTGTCGGCCCGATAAAGCCTATTTTTTCAAATTGCGACGGTGCTCCTCGATTTCCTGCCGGATCGGGGGTGCCACGTTGTACCCAAGATCGATGGCCTTGTCGTAATGCTCAACGGCCAAGGCGTATTCACCCTTTTCGAGGTAAGCGATGGCAAGGTTGTTGAAGGACGGGGCGAAATCCGGGGCGAGTTTGAGGGCCTTTTGATTGGCCGCGATGGCTTCATCCACCAGCCCTTTCATCAAATACGCGCTCCCCAGGTTGGCAAACGCTTGAATATACCGAAAATTGAAAACCGTGGCGCGCTCCAGATTTTTAATGGCCTCATCGACGTTGCCGCGCTGCAGTTCGACGAAACCAATGTTTCCGTAGCCTTCGGAGAAACCGGGCCGCGCCTTGACGGCCTTGCGGTTGTATTCCAGGCAGCCTTCCAGGTCCCCTCGGTTCAAGCAGATTCCCCCCAGCATCACATAGGCCTCCGCGAGATTCGGGCTGCATTCTATGGCCTCACGCAGCTCCTTTTCGGCTTCTTCATAGCGCTTTTGGCCCATGTATCCTATGGCCAGATTGTAATGAGAATTTCCACATTCCGGATTCTTGTCCACGGCCGATTTGTGAATGGCGGTGTACTCGTTGACGTCTTTGGGCAGGCTCATGATTTTTTCCTCGCAGGCGCTAAACAAGCACCCAGATTTTATTATCAATGAATGTTAAGCGTGGCGGCATTTTTGTCAAAAACGGCCGTTGCACGCGGACAAATCGATGTTGAAGGCAGGCCGTTGCAGGATGTTTTCAACTCCTTTGCAGAGGATGTCAAGCGATTTTGGCCTTGCGGCGCAGGATCGCTCCGTGTTTTCACTTGACATCACTTGGGCTTTTCTTTACCAAGCAAGTTATATCAAAATTCGCGTAAATTCGAATGGATGGCTTTATATTAAGCACCAAGATCAAGACGCGCGAGCCCTGCTTCAAGAGGCGTACTGCAGGTACGCCGCAGTGACCGCGGGGGAAAGCGCAGCGCAGAGATTGGGCATTTAACGAAGCCATCAAGGGGGGAGGCCATGAAAGCTGGATGCTACACCGCACTGATCACGCCATTTCTGGGGGAAGACATCGACTGGCCGGGGCTGGACCGGTTGATCGATTTCCAGATTCAAAACGGCATCACCGGCATCCTGGCCGTCGGCACCACCGGCGAGAGCCCGGTGCTGAACTGGCAGCAGCACAACGAAGTCACCAAAAAGATCGCGCTCAAGGCCCGGAACAAGTGCGCCTGCATTGCCGGCACCGGCAGCAACAACACCCGCGAGACTCTGGAGGGCACCCGGCATGCTCTGGACTTCGGGGTTCAGGGCGTGCTGCTGGTGGATCCATATTACAACGGCCCCAGCTCGCTTGAGATCCGCCGCGAATACGTTGCGCCCATCGCCAGAGAGTTCCCCGCGCTCGACATCATCCCCTACGTCATCCCGGGGCGCACCGGAACCCAGCTGCTGCCCGAAGACTTGGGGCTTCTATATAAGCACTACCCCAATGTCAACACCGTCAAGGAGGCCACGGGGGACGTCGAGAACATGCGGCGCACGCGGCGATGCTGCGGCCCGAATTTCACCATCTTGTCCGGGGACGACCCCATGACGGTCGAGATGATGACGGACTCTGAAGTGAAAGCCGCTGGCGTGATCTCGGTGGCTTCCAACGTGGCGCCCAAAGCGACGACTGAAATGGTCCATCTGCTTCTATCCGGCCGGCCGGCCGAGGCCAGGGCGCTGGCTGCCAAGCTCGAACCGCTCTTCAACCTGGTCACGGTCAAGACCACCGAGAAAACCCCTTACGGCGACGTGGTCTGCCGGGCGCGCAACCCGCTGGCCTACAAGACGCTCATGGCGGTTCTGGGAATGCCGTCGGGCGGTTGCAAACCGCCTCTTGGCAAAATGACCCTCAACGGCCTCAACAAGGTTCTGGAGGCCGCCCGCACCCTGCAGCGCACGGCACCTGAAATCCTGAAACCCATTGCGGACTTCTTCGGGGTGAACATCGAAGAACGGCTGGAAAACCCCAAATACCGGGAAGGGCTCTGCTACTCGGAATATTAGCCGAAAGCTCTGAGGACTGCGCGCTGAGAAAAATTGATTTCTCCGCTCAGCCTCCAGCCCTCGCTTCTCAGCCCTGCTTTGGTGCCGCTGCCTGGAAGTCCCCTTCCTTGAACAACAACCCTTTCAGCCAGTTCAAGCCGAACTCCAGCAACGCCACGTCGTCGCTGCGCAGGGTTGCAAGCGCAGACTCGTCCACAGGATAGCGCTTTAGAAAAGAACTCTCGAACACGAATTTGCGGAACCGATCAATGTCGTAGCTCACCATGAAGAACATCTGCTTGACCTGCTCGGTCCAGCGCATGTTCGGCGGAAAGGACCGCTTGCGGACGATAAGCTCGGTCCATTGGGTGTTGATGCGGTCGTGCGTGTCAACCCCCTGGTCCTGCCGCCATTCCAGCACAGTCCAAGAGCGATCCTCATCGAACCCCAGGCAATGCGCTTCGCGCACCATGAAAAAGAATTCCTCTCCGTCCGGGTCCTCCTTGTAGGCCAGCGAGGCCACCCCCAGCGGATAGTAGCGGCACGAGGTCGGCCGGTCCTCGTAGACCAGGCATCCCTCGGGGCGGACGAATGGGCAGGGCTTTTTTCCGTCGGCGGCCCCCTCTTCATCCAGCAGCTTGAGCGTGACCACGGGAATGTCGGTTTTCTCCAGCATTTCAGGATCGGTGTAAAGGGCCAGGAACTCCTGGGATGTCAGGTCCAATCGCTTCTTGAGGCGAATGATGTCGTAAGGGGTCAAAATGATGTTGATCCCGCGGCAGCATTGGGTGAAGCATTTCACATCCTTGTGGCAACGAAACGTAAAACGGCTGTCGAGCCCCAGCCGCATGGGTTGTATCGGTCCATCCTTGAGCTGTTCCATTCGGGTTCCTTTCATTTTTTTCTGTTCTTATCCCACGTGGGCCGGCCAAGTCAACGAGGCCATTTTCGTCTTGATTTCAGCGTAAAATCTACTATATCGTGAAATTTACTTTTTTCCGGACGCACCCCAGCAGATTTGCCGGCAGGGCTGAGATCATGTGTTTGTCTTCGAAGGAGGAAACCGAGATGAAGTTGTCGATTAGCAAAGCCAAGCAATTGAAACCCAAGCCGGATGAAACCCAACTCGGCTTCGGCACGAAATTCACCGATCACATGTTCAATATGGATTATGCCCCCGACCAAGGCTGGCACCATCCGCGGATCGAGCCCTACGCGCCGATCGCCATGGACCCGGCGACCATGGTACTGCATTACGGCCAGGGGGTTTTCGAGGGGCTGAAGGCCTACCGCACGGCTGCCGGCCGCATCCAGCTATTCCGGCCCCTGGACAACTTCCGGCGCCTGAACCGCAGCAACGACATTCTGTGCATCCCGCGCTTCGACGAAAACTTCGCGCTCGATGCGCTGAAGGAACTGCTCAAGATCGAACAGGATTGGGTCCCGCGGGCGCCCGAGACGTCCCTCTACATCCGGCCGACCATCTTCGCCTCCGACCCGTTCCTGGGCGTGCGCGCCTCGCACACCTATCGCTTTTTCATCATTCTCTGCCCCGTCGGCGCCTATTATCCCGAAGGCTTCAACCCGGTGAAAATCCTGGTGGAAAAAGAGCACGTTCGCGCCGTTCCGGGCGGCACGGGCGAGGCCAAGACGCTCGGCAACTATGCCGCCAGCCTATTGGCGGGGCAGAAGGCCCACGATGCCGGCTTCACCCAGGTGCTCTGGCTGGACGGCGTGGAGCGCAAGTATATCGAAGAAGTGGGCTCCATGAACATTTTCTTTGTCATTGGCGGCGAGATCGTTTCTCCGGCCCTCCAGGGCAGCATTCTGCCCGGCATCACCCGCGACACGGTCCTGCAGCTCGGGCGCGTGTGGGGGCTGAAGGTGTCCGAACGGCGCATCAGCATCGACGACGTGCTGAAGGCGCAGGAAACCGGAAAACTCCAAGAGGTCTTCGGCTCGGGCACGGCCGCGGTGATCTCACCGGTCGGCCAAATCAAGTATGCAGACCGGCTGATCACGGTGGGCGACGGCAAGGTCGGCCCGCTGGCCCAGCGTTTTTACAAGGCCATCACCGACATCCAGTACGGCCGCGCCGAAGATCCCAAGGGGTGGATCGTTCCGATCAGTTAATACGGAGGAAGATCAGGATGAGGCAGCCAACGACGCAGCCGCGGATGATTCCCCACCTGGCGGAATTCGCTGCCAAGATGGCCCGGGCGGGTTTAAACCCGCTGATCATAGACACCTTCACGCATTACTACCGCCGCCTGGTGGGCGGTGAAAGCGGCTTGATCCACGCCGCGGACATCCTTCCGATCCGGATCGGGGAAATCCCCAGGGCCGCCGATCTGGCCGGTTTCGCCGAAGGTGGACGCCGGGCGCTGAATCAGGCCGTGCGCATCGTATTGAACGGCGGCTTGGGCACGTCCATGGGGCTGGTTGGACCCAAATCCCTGCTGAACATCAAGCAGGGCATGTCGTTTCTGCAGATCATCCTGCGCCAGGCCGAGCTGTCTTCTGTGCGCATCGCGCTGATGAACAGCTTCAACACCCACACGGCAACGCTTTCGGAGATCACCAAACTCAACCCGGCCCGGCCGCCGCTTTATTTTCTGCAGCACAAATTCCCCAAGATCCTGCAGGGGGAACTGGCCCCGGCTAACTGGCCGCGCAATCGCGAGCTCGAATGGAACCCGCCCGGCCACGGGGATGTCTATGCCGCGCTCTTCGCCTCCGGGATGCTTCAGAAACTCCTGGACGAAGGAGCCCGCTATGGCTTTATCTGCAACTCGGACAATCTGGGAGCCGACATCGACGAAGCCCTGCTCGGCTATTTCGCCGAAAAGCGGCTGCCCTTCATGATGGAGGTCGCCGAAAAAACCCCTTCCGACATCAAGGGCGGGCACCTCGCCCGCCACCACAACGGCCGCCTGATTCTGCGCGAAGCGGCCCAGTGCCCCAAGGAGGAGATCGCCGCCTTCCAGGAAATTCAGCGCTACCGCTTTTTCAACACCAACAACATCTGGGTCCATCTGCAATTCCTGAAAGACCTCATCGTCAAACACGGCATCATCGATCTGCCGATGATCGTGAACCCCAAGACGCTCGACCCGCGCGACGAAAAAAGCCCACCCGTCTACCAGATCGAAACCGCCATGGGATCGGGAATCTCGCTTTTCGAGGGGGCCGCCGCGGTCAATGTCCCGCGCGCGCGCTTCCTGCCGGTAAAAACCTGCAACGATTTACTGGCCGTGCGCTCGGACTGCTTCGTCTATTCCGAACGCGAAGGGTTGAAACTCAACCCCGTGCGCAGGGCGGCTGGCAAAAGCGAATCCATCAAGATCAAGCTTGATCCGAAGTATTACGGAAAATTCGACCTGCTGGAAGATCGCTTCCGGGAGGGTACGCCCTCCCTGGTGGACTGCGATGCGCTCACCATCAGCGGCGACGTGCGCTTCGAGCGGGACGTGGTGATCCGCGGCACGGTCGCCGTCACCAACCCCGACAGCCGGCCGGCCGTCATCAAGGCGGGAACGGTCATCGACCGGGACCTCGTGCTGTAGCCATTGCCCGACAACCCAGCAAGAAGGGGAGGGAAAAATCCTTCGCCCTATTCGCGCTTGCGGGTGAGATACTTGACGGTGACCCTTTCGTTCGATCCCGAGGCGACCTTGAGGGAGGCGGGCTGGATGGCGAGCGGCACTTCGATCACGCCCACGCCTTCTCTGAGTCGATCCAGCTGGACTTTTTCGGTATAGATGGTCTGGAGGCTTTCCAGGCTGCGCTTGCCGCCGGCGATCTCGACCCGGGACGGATCCACGGTGGCCTCGGCCAGTATCAGGTTCTCCGACAGCCGTCCGGCCCAGTCGACCTGCACCGGCAGATCCTTCCTCACCGTGACGTCCAGGTCCACGACGATATTCTGAGGGTTGACATTCTTCAGCACCAGGCCGGGAGGGAGGCTGATGTTGCTGGCGGTGATCGCAAAGTCGTTCTGGCCGGCGGCGGCCGTGCTCAGGTCCAGTTTCACCCGCACCTGATCCGGCCGGGTGGACTTGACCAACGTGCCCGAACCGGACAGGTTCACGCGCACGGCGTTCACCGAGGCGTGCACGATCTCCATGTTGGCATCGCGGTTCTGGTATTCGATCGGCACATCGAAGGTGACCAGGGTCTCCAGGCCGCGGGAGATGCTGAACCAGAACCCGGTGATGAAAAGCAGCGACACCAAGGCCGCGGTGGTGACCTCCATGCGTTCTTTTTTCGCCGGGAGGCTCTGCTCGTCGGCAACTCCGAGATGATCTTCGACTTTCTCGACCAGCTGGCGCGGACTGCTAATTGCCTGCAGCCGCACGCCCTCGGCCACACTCACCTCGCCCCGCTGCTCGGAAACGACGATCACCAGTGCATCGGTGGCCTCCGAAAGACCGAGTGCAGCCCGATGCCGGGTGCCGAGGTAGGATGGCAGGTCCTCCCGTCGCGACAGGGGCAAAATGGCCCCCACCCGGGCGATGCGGTCGCCTTCGATGACAGCTGCCCCGTCGTGGACCGGATTGTCCGGATAGAAGACGCTCAGGATCATCTCGCGGGAGATATCCCCGTTCCAGGCGATGCCGCTCTGGATCATCTCCTGCACGTCCTCCTCCCCGGGGATGACAAGCAGGGCGCCGTGTCTGCGGCGAGCCAGCTCGAAAGCGCTTTCGGCGATGATGTCGATGGGGGCGATACGGGTCTTGGAGGTAAACCCCCAGAGAATGGTCCTGAAATTCCGCGCCTGGAGCACGCTGCGGATTTCGTTCCGAAAGACCACGACGATGATAAGGGCCGCCACGGCCACAATGCCCTGGACCACCCAGCTGGTTACGATCAGGCCCATGTAATAGGCCAGCTGCTGGAAGAACCACAGCATGGTCAGGCCGATGAGGACGCGGAAAACATAGGTGCCGCGGAAGAGGACGTAAAAGCGGAACAAAATGTAGCTGTTCAACCCGATGTCGACGACATCCTGCCAGCGGAAACCCGATATGAATTGGAGCACTTTTTCCATTGATCAATCGTTCCGAAATCCTCGAGTGAGCCTAATCCGTAACGCTGAAGCGCAGATTTTTTAAAAGGCGGCCCCTGGCATCGATGATTTCCACCCGCCAGGGGCCCTTGTCGGCTTCCCGCAGCTGAATACTGCTGAACGTGCTCCAGCGCGGATGCTTGACGGATAGCCGGATCCGGGCGCTGGGCTTGTCTCGAAAGAACCAGTGGTGAAAGACGAACGTGTCCTCCGAAATCTGGTCAAAGAGGGTATAGCAATAGACCTTGCCGGCGGAGATGGAAAAGGCGATGGCTGGATTCGAGGGAATTCCATCCTTCACGTCCTCGCAGACCAGCGCTTGGATCAATGATAGTTTGCCGGCGCCTGAATTCGCCCCGCCCCGTGGAGGCGCCTGAGCCTGCGCCGTCCAGGCTCCAATGAAAGCGACCAACCACCATAATCCTAAAATCAAGCAGGATTTTCGAGCCAATGTATTCCTCCAGCCCACTCGGGCGCGGAGCGCCTTTCCGGTTGCCGCTGGGCGCGGTTTTCAATCCACGTTTCCTTTTTTCAGCTTAGCGTCCTTTTTTGATTTTGCAAGAGAAAATCCCCTGTTAGTGCTTTTTTCCATTAGATTTTTAAGCTAAGCTGATTCAGACATGAACAAATGTCGGCTTAGGTTCAACCGATCGGAGATCATGATGCAGCATTCCGACGCACTCATCCAGGATCCGGCGCCCGGCAGCAAAAGAGTCTATTTCTGCGGGGACAGCATCCTCTTCACGCTGACCGTGCCGGGTGGATTGAAAGGCTCGGCATGGGTCCGCACCAACATCGGCCACGCCGGCACCACCCGCGCCGAAATCATCCGCAGCGTCCATTTTCACGAAACCCCTCTGGGCCGGGACTGGTTCGACACCCCCATGCGGCGGGTCGCCGAAAACCGCTTTGAGGCCAGACTGGCGATGTGCGAGGTCGGCCATTTCGAAGCCAAATGCTTCTTCCTGAAGCAGGGCGAGTCCGACCCCCTTTGGCCACCCGGCGTCAACTCGGCGGTAAATGTGGAACCGGCGGAGTCCTGCTGCGCCAACGTCATCTACAACGCCTTCGTGCGCCAGTTCGGGCCGAACAAGGCCGGGGCCAACCTCCTGCCGCCGCCCGGCGAGGCGTGCCTGCAGGTGCTCGACGCCGCCCGCTATACCGTGATTCCGCCTTCCGGGACGTTTCGCGACCTCATCGCCGAGCTCGACTTCATCGTCGGCGAGCTCGGCTGCCGCATCCTCATGCTGCTGCCGATCCACCCCACGCCCACCACCTACGGGCGGATGGGGCGTTTCGGCAGCCCCTATGCCGCTCTTAGTTTCCGCGGAGTCGATCCGGCTCTCGCCGTCTTCGACCCCAAGGCAACACCGATGGAACAATTCATCGAGCTGGTGGACGCCGTGCACCTGCGCAACGCTCGGATTTTTCTGGATATCGCCATCAATCACACCGGCTGGGCCGCCAACCTGCACGTGAACCACCCGGAGTGGCTCGTGCGCACGCCCGAAGGACGCATTGAGGTGCCGGGCGCCTGGGGGGTGCAGTGGGAGGATCTCACCAAGCTCGACTATCGCCACGAGGGGCTTTGGCAGTTCATGGCGGAGGTTTTCCTCCCCTGGTGCCGCCGCGGGGTGGACGGCTTTCGCTGCGACGCGGGCTACATGGTCCCGCATGCGGCCTGGAAGTACATCGTCGCCCGGGTGCGGGAGCAGTTTCCGGACACGACCTTTCTGCTGGAGGGATTGGGCGGTAAAATATCGGTCACGCGCCAGCTGCTCGACACCGCCAATCTGAACTGGGCTTATTCGGAGCTTTTTCAAAACTACGACCGCAGCCAGATCGAACACTACCTGCCGGAGGCGCTCGAGATTTCCGCCGGCGACGGCCTCACGGTGCATTTCGCCGAGACGCACGACAACCTCCGACTGGCCTCCACCTCCGCGACCTATGCCCGGATGCGGACGGCCTTGTGCGCGCTCGCCTCCATTTCGGGCGCTTTTGGATTTACCAACGGCGTCGAGTGGCTGGCCGCCGAGAAGATCAACGTGCACGAGGCGCGGACGCTGAACTGGGGTGCTGCGATCAACCAAGTGGCGGAGATCCGCCGCCTATCGCAACTGCTCAAATACCACCCCGCCTTCCACGACCGCACGGCCGTGCAACTCATTGAACAGGATGCCGGCAACCAGCTCGTGATCCTGCGCCATCACCGACCGTCCGGCAGACGCCTGATCATTCCCGTCAATCTCGACCCCGAACAGGCGACGACGGCCGCCTGGAGCCCGGAGGCGGCCGGCTTCCGCCAGAATCAGCTCACCGATCTGCTCACCGGGAAATCGGTGCAGGTGATCGATCGAAACGGCCTTTGCACCTGCCCCCTGGAGCCCGGCCAGGTGCTGTGCCTGAGTCCGGATCCGCGCGACCCGGATCTATTGGCCGGGATGCCTTCCGACCCATTTGCTGTGCCGTCGCGGATCGAGCTTCAGCGCCTGCAGGCCAAAGCGCTGCAGGTCATCACGTTCTACCGCGGATCCCAGGACCTCGATCAGGTCGATGCTCAAACCGCCGCCGGGCAGCTGCGCGAGAACGTCGCGGCGTTCTGCGCCGAAATCAATCCGTTCGGACTGGAAAGCCGGGTCGTCCGATGGCGGTGGCCGCACGACCTGCGGAGGGCGGTCATGATTCCTCCCGACCATTTCCTGATGGTCACCTCTGAGCATGGCTTCCGGGCCAGCCTCGTGGAAAAGGACCGCACCTTTGCGGTCGAGACCAGCCTGTCCGGCAGCGACAGCATCCGGTTTTGCCTGTTTCTTCCTCGACGAGCGCCGAAGCATCTTCGTCCGCTGTCGCTGCAGCTGGCCGTGCACACCCCAAACGGCACCCAGCATGCGCAGGCGGCCCTGCTCCAACTGCCGCGTGCAGAGGATGCCTACGTTCGCCGTATTTTCGGCCGCTCCGAATTCCTGCGGGAACCCATGTGCTTTCTTTCCACCAACGGCTGCGGCGCCATGCTCCGAACCCCCGTAGCCTGGAATGGCCTGCCCAGCCGCTACGATGCCCTGCTGGCAGCCAACTTCAACCCGGAGGTTCCGGAAGACCGCTGGATCATGTTCACGCGCTGCCGGGCCTGGCTGGTTTACCAGGGCTTTTCCCAGGACATCAACCTCGACTGCCTGCAGGCCTTCACCCTGGGCGAATCTAAATCCGCGGCCTGGCGTTACAAAATCCCCAGCGGTCAGGGGCAGCACGTCCAGCTGACGGTGGAGATGCAAATGGTCCCCGGCCAAAACGCGCTGGGCATGGTCTTCAGCCGTCACCGCGCCGGAGACGACACCGCCCGCCTGGCGGATGCGACCCCGGTGCGACTCATCCTGAGGCCCGACATCGAAAGCCGCAGCTTCCATGACACCACCAAGGCCTTCACCGGACCCGAGCATCAGTTCCGCGCAGCGGTCCGCCCGGCGCCCCGCGGATTCGTCTTTTGCCCCGATGGGCAGCATGGACTGAGCGTGGCGTCCAGCAGCGGACGTTTCGTACCGGAGGCGGAATGGTGCTACATGGTCCATCACCCCCAGGACGCCGAACGCGGTCAGGACCCCCACAGCGACCTGTTCAGCCCGGGATATTTTGAAATCAACCTGCTCGGCGGTGAAGCCGTCAGGCTGATCGGCCAAGCGGGGTCGGCAGGGCCTGACTTGCTGGCCTCGGTGATGACCGCGCCATCCGGGAGCACCCCGGCGGAAAACCGGACGCCGCACGTGAGCAAACCGATCGAGCGGATGTTGGCCGCGCTCGACGATTATGTGGTCGCCCGCGGAGATCTTAAAACGGTCATTGCCGGCTACCCTTGGTTTCTCGACTGGGGCCGGGATTCCCTGATCTTCGTGCGCGGCCTCATCGCAGCCGGGCGGCTCGAGGCGGCTCGGGCGGTGCTGAAGCTCTTCGGCCAGTACGAAGACCGCGGCACGCTGCCCAACATGATCCGCGGCAGCGACGCCGGCAACCGCGACACCTCGGATGCGCCCCTGTGGTTTGCCTTGGCCTGTGCCGAGCTCGCTGCGACCGAAGGCAATGACGGATTTCTGAAAAGCGACTGCGGCGGCCGCAGGGTCAGGCAGGTACTCGGCTCGATCGTGCGATCCTACACGGCCGGAACGCCCAACGGCGTGCGAATGGACCCCGAGTCGGGACTGGTCTTCAGCCCATCGCACTTCACCTGGATGGATACGAACTTTCCGGCGGGCAGCCCCCGTCAGGGCTACCCGGTCGAAATTCAGGTGTTTTGGTACGCGGCCCTGGCCTTCCTAGCGCGCATCGAAAAAAAGGAAACCCGCAAGTGGCAGGCGCTGGCCGAGCAAGTGCGGCAATCGCTTTTGCGCTTTTTCTGGCAGCCGGAGACGGGCTGCCTGGCGGATTGCCTGCATGCCGACCCCGGCCAGCCGGCGCGTTCGGCCCGGCCGGACGATGCCGTGCGACCCAACCAGCTACTGGCCATCACCCTCGGAGCGATCGACTCTACGGATCACATGCGTCGCATCCTTGCCGCCTGCGAGGAGTTGCTGGTCCCCGGCGCCATCCGCAGCCTGGCCGACCGCCCCGTGAAGCATCCCATACCCATCCAGCACAACGGCGCGGCGCTGAACGATCCGCACCGCCCCTACTGGGGCACCTACAGCGGCGACGAAGACTCTCGCCGCAAACCGGCCTATCACAATGGCACCGCCTGGACCTGGCCGTTTCCGGCATACTGCGAAGCGTGGGCACTCGCCTATGGGGAGGTCGGGCGGCGCACCGCCTTGTCCTGGCTCACCAGCAGCATCGACCTGCTGGAGTCCGGCTGTTTAGGCCACCTCCCTGAAATCCTGGACGGCGACTACCCCCATTCCACCCGCGGCTGCGACGCACAGGCCTGGGGCGCCAGCGAATGGGTGCGGGTATGGCTTAAATTGTCGTGCTAGCCTGAACGCTCAGAACGGGTTGATTTTTTAAGGATGGGCTTATATCCTGATAGCATTTGGATTGATCGAGAGCCCAGCAGCGAGTATCGAGGATCGTTGCCTGCCAAATAATTACTCTAAAGGAACCGGGCCTACATTTATGCGAAGTTTCAAATCCTATCAGGTACAGCCGAACATTCCAGAAAACCTAAGTTTTTTAGAAACCCTGTCCCGCAACATGTGGTGGTGCTGGACCCGGGACGCCGTTGAGCTTTTCCGGCGCATCGACCCCCGTCTGTGGGCCGAGTGCGGCCGCAACCCGATTCCGTTTCTGACCCGGGTTCCCCAAGCCCGTCTGGAGAAGCTTTCCAAGGACACCAGCTATGTCGGCCACCTTGAGCGCGTCCGGGGGTTGTTTGAAAAAAGAGTCCACAACCCCGAAATAACCATCGACATGCCGTTTGAACCCGGTGAATCCATCGCCTATTTCTCCATGGAATTCGGTCTGCACGAAAGCCTGCCGCTTTTTGCCGGCGGCCTCGGCATCTTAGCCGGAGATCACCTGAAGGCTTCCTCCAACATGGGATTGCCGCTGGTGGGGGTCGGGCTCATGTACCGGCAGGGGTATTTCCGCCAATTCCTCAATCACGAGGGCTGGCAGCAGGAAACCTATCCGGAGACCGATTTCTTCAGCCTGCCGATCCAGCGCATGCGGGACGAGGCCGGAAATGAAATCCGGGTGACCCTCCGGGGTGCGGACGGCCCGATCCACGCCATTGCCTGGCGAATTCTCATCGGACGAGTGCCGCTTTTCTTGCTCGACACCAACATCCTGGAAAACCCGCCGGAGCATCGCGAGGTGACGGCGCGCCTGTACGCCGCCGAATCCAAGATCCGGCTGGCCCAGGAGGTCTTGCTGGGCATCGGCGGCATGCGGATTCTGAATGCCTTAAGCTTAAAGCCCAAGGTCGTTCACATGAACGAGGGACATTGTGCGTTTGCGGGTCTGGAACGACTGGCCCAGATCGTTGAAGAAAAAAAAATCAGCTTGAAGGCTGCCCTGCAGATCATCCCCCGCACCACCATCTTCACGACGCACACGCCGGTCGCCGCCGGGCACGACGAATTCCCTGCGGACATGGTCAGACCCTATCTTAAGCCCTTGGCCGATCGTCTGGGAACTACGGACCAGGAACTGCTGTCCTGGGGCCAGGCTCGGGGAACCCCTGACAACGGTCCGCTTTCGATGTTCATTTTAGGCGTCCAGCTGGCCGCCAATTGCAACGGCGTCAGCCAGCTGCACGGCAGCGTCGCCCGTCGCATGTGGGCGCATCTCTGGCCGGGACGACCGGTGGAGGAAATTCCGATCACCCACATTACCAACGGCGTGCACCTGGCCACGTTCGTTTCCCATGAATTCGGAAACCTCTTCGACCGCTACCTCGGATCGGATTGGTTTTTGGGGTCCCAGCGCCCGGACAACGTCAAACGCATCGAAGAGATATACAATGAAGAATTATGGCGGGCCCACGAGCTGAACCGCTCACGCCTGGTCCGAACCTGCCGGGAGCAACTGTTCAAGCAGTATCAGCGTCGCAACGCACCCCGCAAGGTTCTCGAAGCCGTTGAAAAAGCCCTCGACCCGGATATCCTGACCATTTCTTTCGCCCGGCGCTTCGCTACCTACAAGCGCGCCTTCCTGTTGATTCAGGATCCGCAGCGCCTGGAGGCGATCATCAACAACGCCAGCGGTCCGGTCCAATTCGTCTTTGCCGGAAAAGCCCACCCGCGCGACAACGAGGGCAAGGACCTGATCAAGCAGCTGTTCCAGTTTGCCAACCGTCCCGCCGTACGCGAGCGCTTCGTGTTCCTGGAAGATTATGACATGCATCTGGCACGCCATCTGCTGCAGGGGTCGGACATCTGGCTGAACACCCCCCGCCGGCCGTTCGAAGCCTGCGGCACCTCCGGCATGAAGGCGGCCATCAACGGCACGCTCAACTTCAGCATCCTCGACGGTTGGTGGTGCGAGGGCTACCGCGAAACCACGGGGTGGAGCATCGGCCATGGCGAGGAGTATGAAGACCACGCCTATCAGGATGCCACAGAAAGCCAGGCGCTTTACAACATCCTCGAAAACGAGATCGTACCCTGCTTCTATGATCGCAAGAACGGTGATCTGCCCAAGCGCTGGCTCGAGAAAATGAAGGCCTCCATGAAAATGGCCATGGAAAGATTCTGCAGCCTGCGCATGGTCCGGGATTATGCCGAAACCGTCTACGCGCCCGCCGCACGGTGGTATGACCAACTCAGCGCGAATCATGCGGAGGCTGCCAACAGGCTCGCCGATCAGGCCGCGCGGGTGCGCTCCTTGTGGGAGGAAGTGCAGGTCGGCGCTCCGGTGCGGAAGACCCGCGGCGCCCAGCGGGTAGGGGATAGCTTTCAGGTGACGACCGAGGTGGAGTTGGGCGGATTGCGGCCGGAGGAGGTCGACATCGAGCTGTACGTCGGCTTATACAAAAGCTTCACGGAGCTGGCGGACAGCCGGGCGATTCGCATGGACGTGGTGGAGGATCTCGGCCAGGGTCGGTATATTTTCGGCAGTACCCTGACCTGCGATGCGGCCGGGCGTTTCGGCTTCTCCGTCCGTGCGACGCCGAAAGGCGACACCTGGCTGAAACTTACACCCGGTCTGGTCACCTGGGCTTCGGAGTAAACCGGCCATTGAAAAGGAAAACAAAAATGGAAATGCCCCGCCGCAACCCCAGGGTATTGGTGGTGACCCCCGAAGTGACTTACCTGCCGGACCGCATGGGCAGCCTGGCTTCGTTTTTCACCGCCAAGGCGGGTGGGCTGGCCGATGTCTCTGCCGCGCTCGTGAGCGCACTCCTGGATCAGGGCGCGGACGTGCACGTGGCGCTTCCGGACTACCGGTCCATTTTCAGCGACCGCTTGGTGCCGTTTCTCAAGGAAGAGATCAACAGCATCCAGCGCAAGATGCCCGACGACCGCGTTCACCTTGCGGAGGACCGGGCCTTTTTTTACATCAACCGGGTGTATTCCAAATACGGCGATGAAAACATCAAACTGGCATTGGCCTTCCAGCGGGAAGTCATCAACAACATCATCCCGCGCGTACACCCCGACCTGATCCATTGCAACGACTGGATGACCGGTTTGATCCCACCCGTCGCCCGTCGCCTGAAAATCCCATGCCTCTTCACCATTCACAACATCCATACGGTGAAGTCCACGACGGCTTTCATCGAGGATCGCGGGATCGATGCAGCCAGCTTCTGGCAGCATCTCTATTACGTCAACTACGCCCCCTCCTATGAAGCGGCCCGCGAAACCAATCCGGTCGACTTTCTGACGAGCGGGATCTTCGCCGCCCATTTTGTGAACACGGTGAGCCCCACCTTCTTGCTGGAGATCGTGGACGGCCAGCACCATTTCGTCGAAGCGCCCATCCGGCGTGAACTGGCCAACAAATACTATGCCGACTGTGCGTTCGGGATCTTGAACGCGCCCGACCCCGCTTTCAACCCCCAGAGCGATAGCGATCTCAAGCAGAACTATGGGCCCAGTAACCATGCCAAAGCCAAGCGCGAAAACAAACGGTTCCTGCAGCGCAACCTGGGATTGACCGAGGATGTGAACGCCCCGGTGTTTTTCTGGCCGTCGAGGCTAGATCCGGTCCAAAAAGGTTGCCAGCTGTTGGCGGACATCTTCTACCGGATGATATCCAGGTGGTGGGACCAGAATCTTCAAGTCGTCTTCGTAGCCAACGGCGACCATCAGCACGTTTTTCAGGACATCGTCAACCACCACGGCTTTCACAAACGCGTTGCCATCTGTGACTTCAGCGAGCAAATGGAGCATCTGGCATACGCCGCATCGGATTTCATTCTGATGCCCTCGCGCTTCGAACCCTGCGGTCTCCCTCAGATGATCGCCCCGCTCTATGGTTCGCTGCCCGTGGCCCACGACACCGGCGGCATTCACGACACCGTCCGGCACCTGGATGTATCCGCCCAGACCGGCAACGGGTTCCTCTTCAAGTTCTTCGACAGCAACGGGCTGTTCTGGGCCATCGAAGAGGCCATGAATTTCTACCTGCGACCGGCAGCGGTCAAGGCCAAGCAGATCAAGCGGATTATGACCGAAAGCGCAGCGACTTTCACCCACGAACAAACGGCGCGACAGTACATCCAGCTCTATGAAAAGATGCTGCAGCGACCGCTGGTCGTCGAATGAATAATCCCTGCAGCCAGCTGCGGGGAACATTCATTTTCCGGAATCAATTCCGAAATTCTAAATGAAATGGACTTTTGACGTTTCGGCCATTCCGTCGTTCGGATTTGTTTCGGATTTCAGACGTCCTGCTCCGAATTTTGACTCCCACAGGGGGATGAATGAACCGACTCGCCCGCAAATCGGAGACCCCGACGCGCAACGTCGACCGCCTCATCCAACGCATGCTCCGTCGCGACCCGGGCCTTAAGCCGTATGCCGAGGTCATCCGGCGGCGCCTCGCCTTGGTCGAGCGCACCGAAAAACGGTTGACGGGCGGACGAATGTCGATCGCGGATTTCGCGGCCGGGCATGAGTACTTCGGCTTGCATCTCAGGGGCCGCCTTTGGGTTTTAAGGGAATGGGCGCCGAATGCCACCCGCGTCTTTCTGGTCGGAGACGCTACCGGCTGGAAAGAAAAAAATGCCTTTGAGCTCACTCGCCAGAAAACGGAGGGGGGGTGGGAGCTGCGGCTTCCCCAAAGCACCTTGAAGCACGGCGATCTCTACCGCCTGAAGATCCATTGGCGCGGCGGAAAGGGCGACCGGATCCCGGCCTATGCCCGACGGGTGGTTCAGGATCCGGCGACCTTGATTTTCAACGCCCAGGTATGGCGCCCGGAGACATCCTTCTCCTGGCGGCACCCGAAGTTTCGACGAAGAAAGGGGCCACCCCTCATTTACGAAGTCCATCCCGGCATGGCCCAGTCCGAGGAAAAAATTGGAACCTGGCGGGAGTTCACCGAGAAAATCCTGCCGCGGATCGTTGCGGCCGGCTACAACACCCTGCAGTTGATGGCCGTGCAGGAGCACCCGTTCTACGGCTCGTTCGGCTACCAGGTGTCTAGCTTCTTTGCGGCCAGCTCGCGCTTCGGGACCCCGGAGGACCTTAAAGCCCTGGTGGACGCAGCCCACGGAGCCGGAATCGCAGTGGTCATGGACCTCGTGCACTCCCATGCCGTTTCCAACGAAGTTGAAGGGCTCAGCCGATACGACGGCACGCTTCACCAGTATTTTCACGATCTGCCGCGCGGCCGCCATGCAGCATGGGACTCGCGCTGCTTCGACTACGGCAAAATCCAAGTCCTGCATTTCCTGTTGTCCAATTGCCGATTTTGGCTGGACGAATACCGGATCGACGGATTCCGCTTCGACGGGGTGACCAGCATGCTCTACCTCGACCACGGGCTCGAGAAGAGGTTCCTGTCCTACGATGACTACTTCACCCCCAATGTCGATGAAGAGGCCTTGACCTATCTTTCGCTCGCCAACCGCACGATCCACTCGCTGCGGCCGGATGCCATCACCGTGGCCGAGGACGTCAGCGGTATGCCGGGGCTGGCGATGCCTGAAAAGGACGGCGGGTTCGGGTTCGACTACCGTTTTGCCATGGGAATTCCAGACTACTGGATCAAACTCATCAAGGAGGTCCCCGACGAACACTGGCCCATGGGCCACCTGTGGCGCGAGCTGACCAACCGCCGTCACGATGAAAAAACGATCAGCTACGCCGAATCCCACGATCAGGCCTTGGTGGGCGACCAGTCGATCATTTTCCGCCTGATCGGCGAGGACATGTATTGGCACATGCAAGTCGGCGACGAGCACCTGCGGGTCGACCGGGGCATGGCCTTGCACAAGATGATCCGCCTGATCACACTCGCCAGCGCCGGCAGCGGCTATCTCAATTTCATGGGCAATGAGTTCGGCCACCCGGAATGGATCGACTTTCCGCGCCAAGGCAACAACTGGTCTTACAAGTATGCGCGACGGCAATGGTATCTCCTGGACGATCCGAACCTGAAATATCGATATCTGGCCCGCTTCGACCGGGACATGATCCGGCTGGCAAAAACGTTTTTGACGTTCAAGGACCACCCGTCACGGCTATTACACGAAAACGAAACCAACAAGGTTATTGCCTTCGTGCGGACGGGCCTGGTGTTTGTGTTCAATTTCCATCCGATGATGTCCCATTTTGGCTACCGGATCGACGCTCCACCCGGAAAATACCGGGTCATTCTGGACAGTGACTCAACGGACTACGGCGGCCATGGCCGCCTGGCAGCGGAACAGGAGCATTTTACCCTTCAGAAAGAAACGATGCACGGCGAGCGGAACCTGCTCAGCCTCTACCTGCCGACACGCACAGCGGTTGTTCTTCAACCGGAGCAATAGAATGGATTTCACATCCGCTTATCGCTACATGATCGAGCGTGTCAGCGAAGCCGTTCTGGTCATCCAGGACGATCGCTTTCCGTTTGCCAACCCGAAGGCCGCTGAGCTGCTGGGCTATTCCCGGACGGAGCTGACCGCCAGCTCCCTGCAGCGAATCGTCCACCCGGAGGATTTGGATCTCGTGCTGCGGCGCTCCACGGAATGCCTTGGCGGGGAAAACGCCCAGAGCTGCTGCACCTTTAAAATCATGCCTAAAAACGGTGCTGCCCGCTGGGTGGAGATGAAATCCGAGGCTTTCATCTGGTGCGAACGGCCGGCCACGCTTTGCTTCTTGAAGGACGTGACCGACCACCGCCGCATCGAAGAAAAATTCCAGAGGGTCGTAACGTCTACTCCCGAGGGGTTCATGATGCTGGACCCTGAATTGGGCATCCAGGAGGTAAACCCCGCCTTGCTCCGCATGATCGGGTACGACCCGGCGGATCTAATCGGAAGACGTATCGATGGGATCTACGAGCAGGGTAGCGTGGAGGTCTATTCAGCCAGCCGGGACCATATGAGCTTTGAAGCCAATCTGATCACCCAGGGCGGGGGGAGCCTGCCGACCCTTTTCAACCGCGGCACGTTGCGGGATGAAGTCGGTGAAGTGGCCGGCTATATGGTTTTTCTAACCGACCTGACCGAATTGAAGGGCGTACAGGACGAATTGCGCCGCGCCGAGCAGCGTTATCATAACATGTACCGCAACGCGGTCCAGGGCATGTTTCAAAGCAAGCTCTCCGGTGAACTCATCCGCGTCAACCCGGCCTATTCCCGCTTTCTCGGGTACGCCTCCACCGAGGAAATGCTCCAACTCCGGGCGGGCGCGGCGGACCTGTACTACCATCCCGCCGAGCGGCAACGGATGATCAAGGTTCTGAAGCGCAGGGGGATTCTAGCCAACTACGAGGTCAAGCTGCGGCGCAAGGATGGAAAGCCCGTATGGGGTTTGGCCAATTACCGCTTGAACTCAGATGAGAGCGCCGAGCCGATCATTGAGGGCATCATGGTGGACAATACTCGACAGAAACGCCTGGAGGAGGCGCTTCGTCGCGACCATCGCAAAATGCAAAAACTCTCGCTTCTCGACAACCTGACTGGGCTTTTCAATACGCGCTACCTATACCAAGCCCTGGACAAGATCATAGATGAAAGCCGGCTTTCACAGGCCCCTTTTTCGCTTATTTTCATGGACATGGATAACTTCAAGCATGTAGTCGATACGCACGGCCACTTGAACGGAAGTCGAGCTCTACGCGAGGTCGCGCGGACCATAGCCTCCCTGATCAAGAAGCCTTGTTTCGGAGTCGCCTATGGCGGTGACGAGTTCGTCGTGGTGCTGCCCGGATTCGACAAACGCCGCGCCAAGTCAAAGGTGGAAGCCATCCGAACTAAAATGGGGCGCACCATTTATCTGAGTGAAAGCGGCCTATCCGTTAAATTGAGTGCAAGCTTCGGTCTGGCAAGCTACCCGGAAGATGCCCAAGACATCATCAGTCTGCTGGGCCGGGCGGACAAGGCTCTATTCCGTGTCAAGCAAACCGGAAAGGGATCCATCGGCACCGCTTCCTGATTGATGGTACCTCGCCGCACGTCGAAAGCGCGTTGATTGTATTCATGAACGGCAGGAATCGGGAAGAAACGAATGCCTCGCTGCAATCATCAGGAGTTCTTGTAGCGCTCATAATAGCGCAGTACGCGCTCTATATACTCTTCGGTTTCCTGATAGGGAGGCACGCCGCCGTGGCGATCCACGGCGCCGGGGCCGGCGTTGTAGGCGGCCAGGGAGAGGTTGAGTTTGCCGTTGTAGCGGTCCATCATGTCGCGCAAGTAGCGGGCGCCAGCATCGATGCTTTGGTGGGGATCAAAGGGGTTTTCTACGTTCAAAAGCCGGTAGTTCATCGGCATGATCTGCATCAACCCGCGGGCGCCTTTGTGGGAGATGGCGTTGGGATCGAAATCGGACTCGGCCTTGATTACCGCCTTGATCAGAGGGGCTTCAAGGCCGTATTTTTTGGATGCATCCGAAATAATCGGGTCAAACTGCTTGGAATCGAGTTTGGAAATAAAGATTTTGCGTTCGCGCATGAACAGTTTGAATTTGGATGAGGTCGGAGCGTTGGTGAAATGCATGACCCCGTTTTCATCGACATAACGGTAGATGTCGGCTGATGCCGAGGATAGGCCTATCAACGACCACAGCGACGCGACCAGGATCGCAGCGCCGGCTATTTGAGAGTTTCTACGATTCACGAGAACCGATGGCATCCGCGCAGGATAATGGGATTTGCCCTACAAGATCATTTTACACAATTATTGCCACTGATATCAAGAAAAAAAATAAGTTTATGTGTATTTCTAATCAGATACACCATATATCGGCCACGGCCCCAAAAAACTTGAGCCAGACCATGCTTCAAAAAAGCTGAAGTTGATCGGCCCGGGTCTTTCTCCCCTTGCTGCGCGGCGACTCGTCCTTGAGCAGGCTTTCTTCAATGTTCTTTAAAAAAACAGAGCGCTCGCGGTTCACGGTTTTTCCGAATACCTGTCGTCGCCTGGCGCTGGTTAGATACAGCCTCTGACGCGCTCGGGTGATGGCAACATAAAATAGCCTGCGTTCTTCATCCACGTCGACCGGGGCTTGATCCTGGCGCTGAAAAGGAATGAAGCCCGTTTCGCAGCCGGCAATAATGACGATCGGAAATTCCAGACCTTTGGCGGCGTGCATCGTCAACAGCGCCGTTTTTTCCGCGCGGGGGTGATAGATGTCGGCATCGCTCTGGAGGGTCAACCGGTCTATAAACCCTTTGTGATCGAAGCCTGAACTTTCTGCTAGGGCCTCCAATCGGCTGGTGGCGTCGTGGGAGTCGTGATCGTCCAGCAGCCGGAAGATCGCCGGAATCGATTTCAAAAGGACGATGGTTTCTGTGGTTTTAAAATGAGCGGTTTCTTGGGCGATGACGGATAGGCGGCCGGCGAAATCAGCCAACTGGGTCTGCTGGCTGCGGCTGAGGCCGGAGATCGGAAAGCGTGCAGCGGCTGACAGGGCGTCTTTAACCGCCAGGCGGTTTTTCAGGCCCCATTGCTTGAATGCCCGAACCACTTTCTTGCCAAGTGCCGGGGCAATCACCGCAGCTGCTCTTACGAAATCGCTATAGCCGCCGGCACCTGAAATGAGTTTTAAGAGCGAAACGAGCTCGATGACGCCTCGTCGCTTGAACAACCGTCGGCGGTCAGCCGCCTGGAAGGGGATGCCGAACTTCTTGAAACCATCTGCCATGACGCGCATCTGGTCGTTGGTTCGCATGAGAACGGCAAAATCAGCGTACCCAAACACCTCGGGTTCATGCGGATCCCCGACTCGGCCGGTGTCGATCGAATGAAACCCGGTGCCGCCGATCATCGATTCGATGATCCGCGCAATGGATTCAGCTTCGGCATGCGCATTCGGCAGTTCGAGAATGCTGATGGTCGGAACACCGTCAATGTTCGAATAGATCCGCGCCCGGTCGGAACCGCATGGAGCGATGATCTGGTGCGAAGCAGCAAGGATGGTCTCGGTCGAACGGTAATTGCGCGCGAGGGTGACGACGCCGGCGTCCGGATAGTCTTCGATGAAGTGACGAAAATAAGCGGCATCGGAGCCACGGAAGCCGTAAATGGATTGATGCGGATCGCCGATGACACAGAGACTGCCGCTGGCGGCCCGAGAAGGCGCCAGCGCCCGGATCATACGGTATTGCGCATGATTCAGGTCCTGGTATTCGTCGACGAACACATGCTGAAACCGTTCCCGGCACGTATGTTGAAATCTGGGGTCCGTTTCCAGCCGGTACACCACGTTAAATATGAGATCCTCGAAATCCACATATCTTTGGCTCTCGAGCAGCTGCTGATACGCCCGGTAGACTTGGCAAAAAACTGAATCCTCCGGCAGGGTTGATTCAGGCGGTGGGAGTTGCGCGGCCGCCACCATGTTCTGTTTGGCACGCACGATCCGATCCTGGAGCGCAAGCGGCTTCAGTGAGACCAGGACACCGCTCTCCGCGACCCGCTCCATCGCTTCGAATATCAATTCGGCCTGCTCGGAGTCCTCAATGAGCGTAAAGACTTCGCCTGGATTCAATTCCTGCAATAATTTTAGACATAGTGCATGGAATGTGGCGATGAACGGCAACGACGTTGGATCACTCAACATCGCCCGCAACCGGATGCGCATCTCCTCGGCCGCTTGGTTGGTGAATGTCACGGCTAAAATACGCTGGGGTTCAACCTTTTTTGCGGCGATCAAGTGCGCGATACGACAAGTCAGGGTGTGAGTTTTGCCTGTACCGGGGCCGGCCTCAATCAAAATCCTCGATGCTTCGTGAACGACCGCTTCGTGCTGGTCCGCGTTGAGACATGCTCCGCCATCCCGAGGTTCGCGTTTAGATGGTTCGAGCGCTGGAATTGTTCCCGCCTCCGGCGCGGGAAAGGGCTCCGCATGATTCTGGGGGTTCAACTTGTTTTCTGAACCTGCAGGCATGCCAAACAAGCTTCTCTGGCCGCAAATCTGAGCTCTTTCCTGCGTGTTGAATATTTTTATGGTCCCATACTCACCGTCAAAACCCGGCCGGATCTCGATTTTTTTCGTGCGCATGCGCAATATCGCTTCGGCCAGAAGCGGAATTCCGGCGCTTTCGATCTGATGAGCTTCCAATTGATCCAAAATGGTAAACTCCGGCCCTAATAGTTTGACCGCCGAGCGGTAGGCCTGCAAGATTTTTTGAGCTTTGGGTCCGACTTGTAAAATTTCAGCAAGAATTCCGCCAAGCGGAATAAGATTACGGTAGGGACGCGCCTTCCTGGGCCTTACCCCCCCCGGCCGGTCAGCCAGCTGCTCCACCCGATTAAGAACGCCGATGGTAAGGGGCTTGCCGCATTGGGGGCAAATGCCATGATGATCCATGGTCTGCTTCGGATCGAGGCGCACGCCGCAGCTGCGGTGACCGTCCAGGTGGTATTTTCCTTCTTCCGGATAAAATTCAATCGTTCCCAAAAAACGGCCAGGATCGGCGCTCTTAAGCGCGCCCCGCAAGGCATGGAATGACATCTCGATATCGAAGATATTAGCCTCCCGTCCCAGGTTGGATGGAGAATGCGCGTCCGAGTTTGATATCAAGGTAATGTCATCCAAACTGGATACCCGCCAGTTCATTGCCGGATCGGATGACAGACCCGTTTCTGCCGCAAACACGTGCGGGGTTAAATCTCCAAAACACTCACGGATCGAGTCAAAACCCGATTTTGATCCTAGTACGGAAAACCAGGGCGTCCAGATGTGAGCCGGCACCAGGAATGCCTCGCTGGAGGTTTCCAGCACCACCTCCAGCAGATCCCGGGCGTCAAGCCCCAGAATCGGCCGCCCGTCGGACTGAATGTTGCCGATTCGTTCGAGCCTGTGATTGAGCTTTTTGGCTGCATCCAGGTCGGGAACAAACACCAGGTTATGGTTTTTGCGGGTCCGACCGTCTCTCTTATAGATATTGCTTATTTCAGTCACCAGAACGAAACGAACCGCGCCTCGACAAATGGGCGGTACTTGTTTTTCTAAAAATTTTGAGGAATCGCTTTTTAACCGCAACAGCCCGGGTTCAGCCGGTTCAAGCTTGGTTTTGATTTCGTTGAACCAGGCGGGATGGCTAAAATCGCCCGTTGCGACCAATTGGATACCTTTTATCTGAGCGCATACGTGAAGATTTTCCAAGTCGAGGTTCTTCGCGGTGGCTCTTGAATACTTGGAATGCACATGCAGGTCAGCGATTATTTTCATATGCAAAATTTAGCTTGTCACAAGCAAGTAAATACGCTATATATTTATATAAATTTTATTTTACACCACATATGGTGTTTTTATCCGGAAACTATCACATGGGACTTCTATCGTCTTCTGTTTCTATCTCTCGTTACCGGGTTGAAGGCAAAATTAAAAACCCGGTGACTGAAGCCGTAGCCAAGGGCTTAAAGAAAAATGCTATCACCGACATAGATGAGGATGCTTCTGAAAAATCAGTTGGTTGGACATCTTTCGACAACCCGTTTTCGCCAACCTTCGAGGGATCCTCATTTCTATTAGGTAATCTTTTTGTTTTTTCATTGCGTATAGATCGCAAATCTATATCGGCCAAACTCTTAAAAAAGCATATGACGATTGAAACCACCAAGCGGCTGGATAAATCCAAGCGGCGCTTCCTGTCTAAGGATGAAAAAAAAGCTTTAAAAGAGAAAGTCATAATGGATCTGGCAATGCGAATTCCTTCTACTCCGAATGTATACGATTTAATTTGGGATTATGAAAAATCGGACGTTTATTTTTTTTCAAGCCTCCGCTCTTCCAACGAAGATCTGGAGTCCCTGTTCAAACGGTCCTTTGATCTTGCCCTGATTCGTATTTTCCCGTACACATCCGCTGACCTTCTTTCAAACCTATCCGATCAGGAACGAGATGATCTGATAGGCCTTTCTCCTACACATTTTTCAGATTGATTGGCAACACAAAAATAGACTCATACCATGTTAGACCTTGCTGTCGCATATAACCGCTACCGTTTTTTAGGTGATGAATTTATCACGTGGCTGTGGTTTCTCATCGAAACGGATCAAAACGCTATCAGGTCGATCGATCCTGACTGTACGGCCTTAGAAATCGGTAACCGTATCGTTCTTGAGAACCGGAAAAGTAAATCGCTTGAACGTATTTCCATCAAAGGCGACGATGCGGGACTTGAAGAAGGGCGACTGGCTTTAAAAAAAGGAGCTCTTTTGACTGAGTTAAACCTTATTTTTAAAACCGGAGAAAATCAATGGCAATTCAGTTTGAAGGGTGAAAGCCTCAACTTAAGCAATCTTAAAACTCCGGGGCCATCCAATCCACCGAGTCCGGAGGAGATGGAATTTTTTTTATTGGATAAAGCCGAACAGTTCAATAAGATTATAAAATTTATTGAATTGACGTTTAAATCATTCATTCATCTTAGGATCAGCAACAATTGGTCTAAGAAGGTTGTTCCCAATATCAAAAAATGGATATCGTCTATCGACGTATGATTTTTTTTGTCGGCAACCTGAATATAAAATGTTCATAACTGGGTAAGCTATAAACATATAGGATCCGATTGACCATAAGCGGCATCAATCGTAGGTTTTAATGATTTGTTTTTTAACATCTTTTATTTGTTTTTAATTATTAATTATAATAAGTTAAAAAGTTATCCACATATTGACACTGCTTACTCATCAATTACTTTTATTCTTAAATAAAAATTTAACCATTTAAGGGTGATTAAGATGAGAGTGACTGTTCGAAGAGGCGATATTTTTTCTGTTCTATCAAGAATTCAGGGTATTACCGGTCGAAAAACCAACTTAGCCATTACTACCAACGTTTTGTTGCGAACAACGGATACAGGTCTTTGCCTATCCGCTACCGATCTTGAAACCGGGTTCGAAGGCAACTACCCTGCAAAGGTCGAAGCCCATGGAACGGTGGCCATAAATTCAAGAAAACTATTTGAAATATTTAAAGATTTTCCAAGTGATGATATTTTAATACAAGAAAAAGAAAACCACTGGATAGAAATAGGAAACAAAACCGTTGAATATAATATCGTTGGATTAAACCCTGAAGATTTTCCGGAAATACCCAAGATCGAGAGTGCAGATTTTTTTGAAATAGATTCATTGGCATTATCCGGAATGATTGCAAAATCTGTAATTATCGGAGCTGCCACCGATGATCGCAGGACCCATATCATCGGAGTGTATGCCGAACGAATCGAAGAAAGTGACCAAAAGATATTTCGATTGGTATCCACCGACGGCAGCCGGCTCTCCAAGGTTGATTTTGTTTTCGACCCGTCGGTTAATTTACCGGTTGGACCCGGGGCTCTCATACCCAAAAAGAGTTTGGTTGAAGTAGGCAAGTTTTTGGAAACTGAGGGAAATGTTCGAGCTGCTTTCAAAGATAACAACTTTATTGTAAAAAAAGACAACGAAACGATCATTATCCGATTGCTTGAGGGGGAGTTTCCAAAATATTCGGACATCATTGTTAAACCGGTCGGCCACAATTTGAGCATGGATCGGCAGATGTTCTTGATGATGCTCAAACGCATGTCAATTTTATCCTCCGAAGAATACAAGGGCGTTATTTTCAACTTTGACGAAAACCAACTCACTATTTCCTCTACCAACCCGGAAATTGGTGAATCCAAAGAGGACATGCCTATTGAATTTCGTGGAAAAAAAATAACAGTTATGTTCAATCCAAAATTTTTCATTGATACGTTGAACGTCATTCATGATGAAAATGTGTCTTTGAAAATTGTAAATGAAGAAAAACCTTGTCTGATCGAAGGTGAGAAAGACAAATCCTATTTAAGCGTTATTATGCCGATGCGGCTATAGCGGTCTGCAGGTGAGAGAAAATTCAACTATGAATACCAACGGAAATACGAACTACACGGCCGACAACATTAAGGTGCTTGAAGGTCTGGAAGCCGTTCGCAAGCGGCCGGCCATGTACATCGGAAACATCGATGTTGCCGGACTGCATCATCTTGTCTACGAGGTCGTCGACAACAGCATCGACGAGGCCATGGCAGGCTTCTGCGATTTGATAGAAGTTTACGTGCATGCGGACAACAGCGTGACGGTCATCGACAACGGCCGAGGTATCCCTATTGGGCTGCATAAGAAGGAAAATGTGCCGGCGCTTGAAGTGGTGATGACCAAACTGCATTCTGGCGGAAAATTCGATGATAATTCATACAAAGTTTCCGGTGGGTTGCATGGGGTGGGCGTTTCAGTTGTCAACGCCTTGTCTATACAACTGGATGTTGAAATTTACTTCGATGGCAATACTTATTATCAAAGATATTCCAGAGGAGTAAAAACCACTGAATTGAAAATCATCGGCAAAACGCCAGAGCGCGGGACGAAAATCCATTTTCTGCCGGACCCGGAAATATTCACCATTACCGAGTTTTCGGATGAAATATTAATTCGGCGTTTACGAGAGCTTGCTTTTTTAAACAAAGGCGTTCGAATCGTCTTCGAGGACGAGCGTTCCGATAAAAAAGAGGAGTTTTTCTACAAAGGTGGAATTATAGAATTTTGTGAGCATATTAATCGTCACAACACGGCGCTCCACAAACCGATATACATCGAAGGCGAAAAGCCTGATATTCAAATTGAGGTTGCGATCCAATATAACGATACATACATCGACAAAATTCTTTCCTTCGCCAACAATATCAACACGACCGAAGGCGGAACCCATCTTATCGGATTCAAGTCAGCCCTCACCCGGACGATCAATCAGTACGCCACCAACGGCAATGTGCCCAAGAACATGCAAACTAAGATTACGGGGGATGATATTCGCGAGGGACTGACCGCCATCATCAGTGTTCGCATCCGCAATCCGCAGTTCGAGGGGCAGACTAAGACCAAACTAGGCAACAGCGAAGTGAAGGGTTTGGTTGAATCCCTGATCAACGAGAAACTCAGCGCCTATTTCGAGGAAAACCCGGCGGTTGCTCGCAAGATCGTGGCGAAAGGCGCTGAAGCCGCCCGGGCGCGGGATGCCGCGCGCCGCGCGCGGGACTTGGCGCGCAGCAAGGGATCGTTGTTGGATGCTACCCTGCCCGGGAAATTGGCGGAATGTCAGAGCGACGATCCGGATCAGAGGGAAATTTTCTTCGTCGAAGGCGACTCCGCCGGAGGTTCTGCCAAGCAGGCCCGGGATCGACGGTTCCAGGCGATTCTTCCGCTGAGGGGCAAAATTCTCAATGTTGAAAAGGCCCGTTTCGACAAGATCCTTCAGAGCGAAGAAATCAAGAACATTATCACTGCGCTGGGCACCGGAGTGGGCAAAGAAGAGTACAACATCGAAAATATTCGATACAAGAAGGTCATTATCATGACGGACGCGGATGTGGACGGCTCGCACATCCGCACGCTGCTGCTCACTTTTTTTTATCGCCAGATGCACGAGATGATCGACAAGGGCTTTCTGTATATCGCTCAGCCGCCGCTGCTGAAGGTCGGCAAGGGCAAAGACGAAATCTATCTGAAGGACGAGTCCGAACTCAATGATTGGGTTTTGAAGAAAGCCTGCGAGCAAAGGCGTGTGACATACGGGGACGATCAAAAGGAACTCTCTGGCCACAGCCTTTATCTGTTCAGCACCTATCTGTCCGAATACCTTCAGCTCCGGGATATTTTGAAAAAGAGGGGCGTCAGCGCCGAATTGGCAGAGGTTCTAAGCGATGCCGGAATCGAGGATCAGGCGTTTCTCCAGGATGAAGCGCGCATGGTCACCCTGAGGGACAAACTCGTCGAACAGGGATACAGCGCGGAGGGGCCGAGCTTTAACAGTGAACGCGGAGTGTTCGAGTTGTTCGTGAGCGGTCGCCATGAAACCTCGATATTGCTTTTCTCCGGACCCGATGCGAAAAGCCGGTCCAGTGTCAAAATCGGGCGCGGGCTGATTTACTCCAACGATTTTCAGAAGTGCGTCGACCTGAAGAAGAAGATTTCGCTTTACGACCTCCCTCCATTTAGAGTGCGTTCGAACGAAAAACAGGAAGAAATGTTCGTCGCCTGCAACAAGGAAGAGTTGTACGAATACCTTATAAAAGAAGGCAAGAAGGGGCTTTCCGTCCAGCGTTACAAGGGCCTCGGGGAAATGAACCCGGAACAATTGTGGGAAACCACCATGAACCCGGAAAAACGCACTCTTCTAAAGGTCAAGGTGGAAGACTTTGTGGATGCCGATGAGATTTTTACCATTCTCATGGGCGAAGAGGTTGAGCCGCGGAGGGACTTTATTCAAAACAACGCCTTAGAAGTATCGATGCTGGACATATAAATGAACATTCATCAGGTTCATGCACGGGATCTTCCCGATCTTTGGTTCCAAGCGGTCCACGACATTTTGGATCACGGCAGACGATTTGTAATCGATCGCGGGTCCTATGTCGGGCAGACTCGACTTGAATTCGACTTCTTCACCGGCCATGTGAAATTTCCGGGTACATTGCCGCTCATTCCTGATATCCCGCCGAGTTGTGGAATCCCCAACCCGGTCGAGCATGACTATATCTACGGCGGGGCCGGGTACAGCCGGGCTTACATTGAATACCTCATGTCCGCGCGCAAGGAACCCGGCGAATCCTACACCTACGGCGAACGCCTGACGCGGGTTCAGATCAGCGGGGATAAATTAAAATGGTGGCGGGAGGAAAACAGGCAGATCATGGATCGGCGCGAGGTGGACGGCAACGTTCTTTTTGAAGAGAACGGCAGCCTCTATCTGAACCAAATCGAGTGGGTGATCGAAACCTACAAGAAATTCGGCCACCGCAACAACCAGATGGTGCTGCAGGTGGCCCACCCTTCCGACATCACTCTGCTGGATCCGCCCTGTCTGCGATCCATCGACACCCGGATCCAGGACGGAATTTTGCATTTTGTGATTTACTTCCGCTCGTGGGATTTGTGGAATGGATTCCCCGCCAATTTAGCCGCCATTCAAAATCTTAAAGAGTACATGGCCGCTGAGATTGGAGTCAAGGACGGGGAGATGATCGTAGAAAGCAAGGGACTCCACCTTTACGGGTATGCCGAGGATCTTGCCAAGCTGAGATGCTTGAAAACGTAGCTTGCAGCTCCTTCCTCAAGTGTACAAACCATAACATTTCACTCATAGAAGAGTGAAATGTTGGGGGACGGAGGATGAATGATCCTCATCTTCCCTTTTGCAAGTTCATGGCGCCGCAGCACGTCTTCGACCACCTGCAGCACACTGATGAACCTGGGTGCGCCGAACACCTTCTGGTAATGGGCTAACTGCGTTTCGACCAGTGACACGATTTGTTCGTGGCGACTGAGTACAGCGGCCGCGAACCCCTGCACATAGCCCTCGCATACCAACTCCACCACGTCGTAGCCATAGCCCAGGTCCTTATAGTCGCTTTGGCCGGGTTCGAGACCTGCGGTGGGAACACGGTTGACGATGTCTCCAGCGAACCCCAGAAAGCCCGCCATCTCGCGCACCAGCCGCTTGGGAAGGCCGCCGATCGGGCTGAGGTGAACCGCGCCGTCGCCGAAGAGAGTGTAATAGCCGATCCCGAAGTCCTCGTCCTTGTTGCCGGTGCCGGCGACAATCTTGTTCTCAGTGGCCGCCTTGGTGGAAAGCACGTTCGCCCGCACCCGGGAGATCATGTTGCCTTTGTGGAAAATGCTCTCAAAAGCCTCGGAGTTGGAGGCGCGCAACGCTTCTACCGCCTGGTCGATGCTGTGAACCTCGAAACGGATCCCGAGATGCCGGGCAACTGCTTCCGCATCCTGGATGTCGTCCGGCTGGTTCAGGCTGGAAGGCAGGATGTACCCCACCAGCTCATATTTCGTGTTCGGATGGCGATCAAAGGCCCGCTTGATCAGCGCCGCCGTGGTGCTCGAATCCACTCCGCCGGAAAGGCCTACCACACAACCGGTGGTCCGGGTGTATTGAACCTGAGCGATGACAAAATCGCCGATTTCGCAACTGACCCGCTCACAGTTCATTCGCGCCAATTTTATTCGCTTCATAGGTTATTGAATTCCGGAACTAGGCGGCCTTTTTCCAGAAAGGAGTGCAGACTTGCGGCGGAGCGCTTGAGTTTACCAAATATCCGTGAGGCGTTAAATAGTACAAAATTAAGGTCGATGTCAAATCGGAAATTAGGTTTCATCACCGTAAGGCGCTATCTTCGCTGATGGCCCATCGGATCCGATTCGCTGTCTTCGCACCGATCCCTTCAATGGTCTCTGCCGTTCTGGTCAAGCTGATCAATTGGGAGTTGGGCGCTGAAAACCCGGCTTGACGGGGCGCGGCGGCCGCCTTTACGAATCAGAAGTGTGAAAATGCAACCTGCAAGTGATCCAGCCAGACATCCACTATCTCGCGGGATTCGGCGGTTCCTTTCAAGATCGGCTCGACTTTGAACCCTTTTGCGGTCAGGATCGACTTCCAACTGTCCTCCTCCTCGCCCGCCATGTCGTTTTTTGCATGGTCGCCGGCCACCGACATCAGCGGAACAAGAAACACCTTTTTGACGTTGCGCTTCTTGAGCTTGGGAATGAGGTTGTCCAGCGAGTTGCTGCCCTCGACCGCCGCTACGTAGGCCAGCGAATCAAGCTCCTGGAAAACTTGGTTCATCGCCAGATAGACGGCATCGGCCGGGTGATGCTCGGTGCCGTGGCCCATGAAGATCACCGCATCACCGGCCTTGCGGCCGGGGATGTTTTTCAGGAGGGCCTCTGCCACCGTTTGCATGTCTTTGAAAGACGATAGCAGCGGCCGTGCCACGATGACCCCCTGGAAACCACCGGCCATCTGACCATAGAGGTGAACATTCTGATGAAGTTCGTGGAACTCCGCGCCGGGAATGGTATGCAGCGAAAGGACGGCCACATGGGTGTAGCCTCCATCCATAAGCTTGGCCATCGCCGTTTCAGGTGAATCCAAGATTTTGCCTTCCTTGCTGAGTTTGGCCCGGATCATGCGCGAGGTATAGGCCCAGCGCAGCTCGACGCGCGGGAAACGTTCCCGCGCCCGTTTTTCAACCGCGGCGAACGCTTGAGCCGCTTGCGGGTCGCTGGTCCCGAAGGCCACAAGCAAGATCGCCTTCTGCGCGGGTTTTTTATCGCCATGCTTAGCCATGGCATCCGCCGTGCCGAAAAGCAGCAGCATTATAACGATCGACAGGATCTTCTTGGCGCTCATGGTTTCTCCTCCTTTGAATTGATTTATAGATAGGCTTGCTTCGGCCAAAAAAAATCCTCAGAGCCGCATGGCTCTGAGGATTGCACCCTGGTTTGCTTGGTCCTCAGGTGGTTCGACCGGCAGACCCACGTGCCGGATCACCTTGAAGCGCTTCCCAACACCTTGTTTCTGAAAGCACGTCTTTCTCCGTCCGGCAGGTCTTCTGACTCTCGGATCTCTCTACTTTCCGGGCCTTCCCATTTCGCTTTCGCAGAACAGTGGCTTAATCCGGATTTCGTCCCCGATCACAGCGGCGGGACCGTTCCCGAATCACACGGGATTCCCTATTTGTAGATTGCGCACCGGATGGATTAGTATGGTTTTCCTTTAATATTTTTTGTGGGTTTCTGTCAACGGCTAATAATCATCCTCGCCGCCTGTCAGGCGTATCGGTCTCCTGGCGGACGGCGGTAGTTCGAAGACATACGGAAAACGCGGCCGTTCCATTTTTTCGATCGCCTCGGCCACCAGAAAGGCTTTGTCGAAGACCATGGAGAAGGGGACTTCGCCCGTGCCTCCCAGGTCGGTGATCGGGAAGGCTTCCGGAAGCAGCTGGACTCGACCGAAGACGACGAGCCAATCACCGTCGCGCAGCACGGGAAACCCCTCGGTGGAGACCATCATTCCCATAGCGATGGCATCCGCCAGACAGCACACCATATTGCCCCGCAGCAGGGCGAACTTTCCGATGCGGTCCAACTGGGCACTGCGCTTGATGATGCCGCGCGTTACATAGCGCTGGTCGGGCGGAGCGGCCTGCCCGGTCTGCAATGATAGGAAGAGTCGGGCCGGATTCGATTTAAGATAACTATCTCCGTTCCGGACCAAATAGGGGTCAGGATCGGTCCGGATCTCGGCCGGCGGCTTGGCCGCAAAACCAGCCGCGCCCTTCAGGGAGCCGCTGCCGGCATGCGCGGCCATTACCGCTAAGATCGCAAAGCACAGCGTGCGCAGCCCGTCGGACCGGCCATCCGGGCGGAGCAGGAATGCCGCGCCTGCCAAGCAAAACCCGACGGCCGCGGCGGCGGTGAGCGGGCGGAACCTGGGGTTCATAAACGCCGCGTAGGCCTCGGTTTGACAGAGAATCAGCATGTAAAGGCCCAACCCGAGGACAAGCGCTCCATCCAGTGCCAGCAGAACGCGTTTCATCAGCCTACCCGACCAGAAAGGCAAAAAGCTGGGTTAAACCAAACACACAGACCGTCGGCACGATGATCAGCAACCAGGCTATCTTTTTCGGAAACGCCGAAAAATACATACCCATCAGCTTGAGATCCACCATCGCGCCCAAGGCCATGAAGCCCACCTGAGCGGCCGAGGGCACATAAACAAAGGAAGCGGCGACAAAGGCATCCGCCTCGGAACAGACGCAGAGCAGAACCGCCAGAAGCATCAGTACGGCAATCGACAGGGAGGCGTTGCCTGCCAGAGCCTGAACGAACTGCCAGGGCAAGAATACCTTGAAGGCGGCCGAGGCCAGGGCGCCCAAGACGAGATATTTACCCATGTCCAGGAATTCGGAAGCTCCGCTGCTGAGAAGATCCAGAACCATCCAACGATTGCGCCCACCGGCCGACATGTGTTGAGCACCGTGAGAATGCAAATGGGTCATGTCCGGCAGCGAGGCCTGCCGATCGACCCAAAGGCGGCCGCCGCAGAGCCATCCGGCCAAGGCCGCGCTGCCGGCCACTGCCAAGGCTCGCATGGCGACCATTTGGAAGTTTCCGCTGAATGCCACGTAGGTGGACACCAACACCACGGGGTTGATAACCGGCGCAGCCAGCATGTAGGTGATTGCGCTCAGCGGCGGGACTCCCTTGTCCAATAGGCGTCGGGCCAGGGGCACCGAGCCGCACTCGCAGATAGGCAAGAGCATTCCGCCCAGCAGCCCGACCGTGATGCGGCCCAGCAACCCTTGGGGGATCCGGCGCGCGATTCGCTCCGTATCCATGTACCGGTCGACTGCGGCCGACAGCAGGGAACCCAGGAGCAGGAACGGGGCGGCCTCCAGAACGATGGAAACTGCAATGCGTGCCATCAATTGAATATCTTGAAGCATTATCCGAATCCGAGCTTTGCCTCCGCCGGCACTCCGCGATAGATGCTTTCCGGGGAATATCCGCTTTTCAGTTGCCGGAGCACAACCCTATAACCGAGTCAGCGTGATTGGCATATCACCGGGTTTCACGTATAACATTACCGGAGATTTAGCCGAAAACACCCATTTCTTCAACTTTCCGCCTAAAAGGAAGGCATCGATGAAGATGGACTCGATTCCATTCGGAACCACCGACTGGTCTACGGTAGCAAAAACCGAACATGCAGGCATCGGCGGGGCTGCCTGCTGGCGCACACGGCAGTTCAATGACATCCGGGTTCGAATGGTCGAATATCCCCCCGGCTATCACGCCGACCACTGGTGCTCCAAGGGGCATATTCTGCTGGTGTTAGAAGGCGAGCTTGAGACGGAACTGGCCGACGGCCGCAGATTCATCCTTAAACCGGGCACAAGCTATCAGGTGGCAGACGGGGCCGAGCCTCACCGGTCATCCACCCGGACGGGGGTCCGACTTTTCATTGTGGATTGAAGGCTTCGCTGCCAAACGGCGTGTGTGCCCGATCCGGCATAATTTACTTCGGCAATGAAATACGCCCAATTCGGCTATGTCACCATCGTTGCAGCGGGGTTTCGGCCGCTGCGACGTAAGGTGTGCGCCGGTTTAATTGCCGAAGTAATAACTTGACTTTGGCTGAGCGCCTTCTTAAGATTTCCCTATCCGTTTTGTTGGAATCTCAGCCGAGCGTTAGCTATCCTTCTTTTCCCTCCAGCGCGCTCTTTTAAATGGGTTCGACCGCCGCTCGGCTTCAAAGCATCAAACCACTCCCCGGGCCCGTTGAAACGGGCCAAGAACCGAGCGCTATAAGCAAAAAAATGCGATCGGTTTCCTTTGAACCCTCTATTGCAAGCAAAAAGGAGGCAACCATGAAACACTTGTGGATGAAAACGCTATCCGTCGGGATCATGGTGCTTATGAGCGTTTCGGTGGGCCACTCTCAAGGGCGCACACCGGAAGACGTCCAACGGCTGATGGAACAGAAAACGCCGCCGGCAGGATCTTTCGTGCCCGGCGAAGTCATCGTAAGAATGAAACCCGGCCTCCGGATCCGGGGGGCGGATTTAAGCCGCTTGGGAGTCCAAGAGAAAGAAAGGGTCACTTCCGGCGGCGAAATCATCTACCGCATTTCCCCCAACATCCGCACCACCATGTCGCGGGCTCAACTCCAGGACCGCACCCTGCAGCTCGTGCGCGAGTTCGCGGCCCGGCCTGATGTGGAATATGCCCAGCTCAACTACATCCTGCACATTTTTGATAAAACGCCCAACGACCCGCGCTATCCGGAGCAGTGGCATTACTTTTCCAACGGAGCCGGTTCAGGGCAGTCGCCCGGCGGCATCAACCTTCCGAAGGCCTGGGATGACTCGACCGGCAGCCCTGCGATCGTGGTGGCCGTCATCGACACCGGCATTCTGCCGAGCCACCCGGATATCCAGGGATCTCCGAATGTGGTGCCGGGCTATGACATGATCAGCGATGCCTTCATCGGCAACGACGGCGGAGGCCGAGACAGCGACCCGACCGACCCCGGAGATGCGGTAACGGCCGGCGAATGCTACCCCGGCAGCCCGGCTCTTCCCGACAGCTGGCATGGAACGCACGTCGCCGGCACCGTCGGCGCGGGCCAAACCAACAACGGCATAGGGGTCGCCGGCATCAACTGGAACGTCAAAGTACAGGCGGTTCGGGTCCTCGGCAAATGCGGCGGCACGACCGCGGATATCAACGATGGCATCCGCTGGGCCGCAGGCCTGTCGGTCCCGGGAGTTCCCAACAACCCGACGCCGGCCAAAGTGATCAACATGAGCCTGGGGACTCCTCCCGGAAATCCCTGCTCCATGTCGCCCTCCACCCAGTCGGCCATCAACGATGCCGTCGCCATGGGAACAACCGTCGTGGTGGCGGCGGGAAACGATGCCACGGACGCCTCCCAGGTGTTCCCGGCAAGCTGCAGCAATGTCATTACCGTTGCGGCCGGAGACTTCCGCGGTTATCTCGCCACGCGTTATTCCAATTATGGGGCAACCGTGGAGATCCTGGCACCGGGGGGGGACGTCCGGCGGGACGACAACGGCGACGGTCGACCGGACGGGGTGCTGAGCCTGGTGCATCCGAATGCCGGCACCTATGCCTACTACAACGGGACGTCCATGGCGGCGCCGCATGTGGCTGGTGTGGCGGCCCTCATGCTGGCGCAGCAGCCTTCGCTGATACCGTCCCAGGTGCTATCGAACTTGCAGGCGAACGCGCTGCCGCGCACTGCCGCTCAGTGCCCGCAGCCCTGCGGCGCCGGCCTGTTGAGCGCGGTTGCACCGGGAGCACCGCCCCCGCCGCCTTCCCTGGCGGTGTCCGTGAGGCTTGACTCCAGCGATCTGCAGACCGGCGAATCCACGACGGCCAGGGCCACCGTCACCCAGAACGGCGCTCCGGTCGCCGGCAAGTCGGTCGCCTTCAGCACCGGGAACTCGTCTGTCGCAAGCGTTGCGCCCGCTGCGGCCGTCACCGATGTGAACGGCCAGGCGCAATCCGCCGTAAAAGGGGAATCCAAAGGCGAAACCACGGTAACCGCCGCCGCCAACGGCGTGACGGCCGGTGCTCCAGTGCGGGTACCCGATGTGTCGCTCCCGGTCGTCGTCATCATCGCAATCGTGGCGGTTATGATCGTCATGAAACGAAACCGAGAAAAACCTGGGCCGGTTTAGTGATGATTACGAGCCTTCATATCGGCTCGTTCTGGAGCCGCCCGACAGGTCGTTTCGTCATGAAAGCTGCAGCCTTCCTAGTCCTCTTTCTGATGGTCTACCGCGACGATCTGCTGGGCCGGCTCCTGGGTCCCTGGGAGGAGTTAACTGCTCATGCCACTTTGGTATTGTTGCATTTTCTCAACGTGGAGGCGGTGCGGGTCGGCTCCCAGATCCATCACCCCGCCGGGTTTGCCTATGAGGTCTATTATCGCTGCACGGCCGTGCTGGTCGTGGCACTCCTGGCGGCGCTCACCCTCGCAACCCCGGCGTCCGTTCGGTCCAAATTGATCGGTTTAGGCGCAGGAATACCCGTGCTGGTCGGTCTGAATCTCATCCGCCTGGTGCAGCTCTTCTACACCGGCGTTTTCCATCCGGAACTTTTCGATCTGGCCCATGGGGTCGTATGGGAACTGATCCTCATGCTGGCCACGCTGGGAATATGGTGGAAGTGGAGCCGGTGGGCGACTCATGCGAGTCCGTTGAGGAGAAAGCGGAATGACCCCGTTTGATGCGTTTGAACGCCGGCTGACCGGTGTGGAACGGGAAATTTTCGAGGGGCTGACGGATCCAGCGAGGATACAAGCGTTTCTGGACGGTATCGCCTACAGCACCGACGACTTCTACCGAAGCCCGCTGCGGGTGTTGCGGGAGCGTAGCGCCCACTGCTTCGACGGCGCTATTTTTGCCGCCGCTGCCATGCGACGCATCGGCTATCCGGCGCTGATTCTTGACCTCTTTTCAAACGGCCGGGACGATGAACACCTCCTCGCCCTTTTCAAACGAAACGGCCGCTGGGGGGCGGTCGCCAAATCCAATTTCGTCGGCCTGCGATTCCGCGAGCCGGTTTACCGCACTCTGCGCGAACTGGCGATGTCTTTCTTCGAGCAGTATTACAATGTCGAACGCGAAAAGACTTTGCGCGGGTATAGCGGTCCGCTCAACCTGAAACGTTTCGATCGATTCGACTGGATGGCGAAGGACGAGCCCTTGGACCTCATCGCCCGGCGCACCGATGAGATCCGCCGTATCCAGCTGCTGCACCCTTCAATGGCGCAGAGTCTTTCGCCGGTGGATGAACGCTCCTATCGAGCCGGCTTGGCGGGGGCCGATCCGAAAGGCCTTTTCAAGCCCTCGCAATGAAGTCCGGTGCGCGTTTTTAAAGCCGCTGGTGGCGTTTGAGTTTGTCGTCCATTTCTATCCGCGCCGCAGCCCGGGCCTGAGCCCGCAGAATGAAGGCATCGCGCTGGTTCTTGGGCACCTGCGGCAGAAGTTCGGCAGGCTTGCGAGCCAATGTGAGCGCTCCGCTCGGGCAGGCACTGACGCAAAGCCCGCATCCGATGCAACGGTCCGGGTTCAACACGGCGCGGCCATCCGCCAAGGATAGGGCTTCCATCTGGCAACGTTCGATGCAGGCTTCGCATCCGACGCACTGGGCCGCATCATATGCAGCCACAAACGGAGAAGACACCGCCAGGGTGGGTTTGGGGTGCTTTTTGAGGTGCAGGAGCATCTGGCAGCAGTCCCCGCAACAGCAGCAGATGTTCACGATGTCCTGGGCGTTGCTCGGCTGCAGCACCAGGCCTTCCGCCTCCGCTTTCCTTATTATCTCCAAGGTTTCCTCCAGGGTGATGAAGCGCCCCAGCCCGTTGCGGGCGTAATACTCAGCGCCCCAGCCGAAGACGAGACAGGCCTCCACGAGCTTGTCGCACCCCGCTCCCTTGATGTGGTGTTCCCTGCGGCAGATGCAGGGGGCGACCAGGAATTTCGACTGCTGGCGAACGATCTCCTCGGCCTTCTCGTACGGCAGGACCTCCAGGCCCGCATGGATGCTTTTTCCGACCGGAACGGTGCGAAGCTGAGGTATCCGGCCGAACGCTTCCCGACCTAAATAGGGCAGGTACTCGTCCATATCTCGCACGAATTCCGGGTCAAGATCGTTCACATGGTATTCCCAGATGCCAACCACAAATTGGGCGGCCATGTAACGCGGCTCCCGCTCCGGGGTCTCGATGCTGAAAATAAGCCCCCTGCGGGAGAGCTGCTTGAGACGCGCCCCGGCTTCTTCCTGCGAAAGACCGGCCCTGGCGGCAATGGCGGCCGTCGGTTCGAGCTTCAAAGTCACTTGTGAAGCCAGCTGCGCCTCGTCCGGCGTGAAGAGGCGCTTCAGAATGCGCAGTTCCACGCCGCTTTCGGTTGACGGAAAACCTGAAGGCAGGCTGTCCAGGTGCTCTCGCAATCGGGCATAAACATCGGACATGACAGGAACCTCCCTGAAATTGGTTATGGGTCGACACGGCTTTGGTTCAATCCGAATCATTTCTTGCACGCCTCGTGCTTTTTGTAAAGATTAGGAGAACCGGCGAACGTGCGGATGTTAGGTATCTAAAGAGGATAAAAAGCGATTCGGCCTGCAGCCGATTGGAACCGCAGGATCTAGGAATGGACGATTGCAGCAGGATCCAGGGAATTACTGCTGAGCGATTTCTCCAGCCAAAAGGAAGCGCTCAAGCTCAGTGTCCAGTACTTTCCACCCTTTGCCAAGCTTCTGAGCTCTAATCTTTCCTGCTGCAATTAATTTCAGAAATGTGGGTCGCGAGATACGGAGATAGTGACAGGCTTCGCTGGTGTTGATCACCGGAGGCAAGGAACTGACTGCAGATCGGTAGTTCCGGCGGGACCGGTCGCTAGGCCGGCTTACTATTTTCTCATCGTCCATGTTCATCTTCGCTCTTTCTGCTTTGTCCAGCCAATAAATGCAGATCAAAATTTATTGATCAGAGGGATGGTCGGGGGCATTTGAGCCCTGGCTAAGAACACCCACGCTTTGTGCCAAAGCAAAAAATGCGCCACCCAACATCGGAGGCAAATCTTCAAATCTGATTCCAAAAGATAGATGAATCTGGCCGTTGTCAACCACTTTTTCTTTGCGGACGATCTTGCCCGAAATAACCAATGACATTTTTTCTATAGATAAAATTACCCGAACTTCTGGTCTGTGACCATTGAAAATATCCTTGAAGACAGATGGGTGTCTATCTTCAACAAGGTTGTCGGGCGTAAGGAAACAAAGCCCTGAAACGGACAAGTCCCGCGAAAAGCCCGCGATCCGAATCGGCGCAGCTCCATCTATATCTGTAATAATTTCAATTGATATTGGAGTGGTGAGATTGTAACGCTTTGCCTTTCGCGCTAGAGCAGAGCCGTTTTTGAACGTTTTCCGATCGCGGATTTGAAGGAGGTCGATTATCTTAGCCTCAAGATCGGGGTGCATCCTGCACAGGCGAATGATTTTTTCTTTCTTGATTCTAACTAGTTCCGTTCTCTTGAGCGTTACGATATGCGACTGGGACCGTATGTCTTCAGAAAGGGGATAAATGACACCAAAAACATCATTCGCTTTCAACATCTGGATGGGTTTCTTGAACTTGACCTGCTGATCTTCGATCATCCGATAGTTGGATTCTTTAAGCTCTCCAGATACCACAAAATTTAATGCCCGTTCCACTTCTCCGAGCTGTTTCACAGTCAAACCAGGCGGATGACATACATTCTCGACGCTCTGGCAGAGATCCAAGAGTTCGTCCGTTGTCAGGCTCTTCCAAAATGCTTCAGCCGGTTTTCCATCAGGCGCTTGGTGTTGAAAAACTGAAAGGACCGCCTCGATCTCTTCCTTGCGCGGCCTGACAGCTTGCCACTGCGCCATTTTTGCCGCAGCCCCTTGCAGAAATTGGCCTTCTTTGAAAAAGATCTGCGCTGCACGGTCATAATGATTCGCCGCTGCTTGCAAATGGGAGTTCACTGCCAGGAGGTTTGCGTATATTTTCAACAGGTCCGGATTTTCTGGAAACCGCTTGATCCAGTGCCCGAGAACATCCAGGGAATTGATTACGATGTTTCCGTTTAAAATGTATTCCAGCAATCGAGGATTCATTCCGAAACAGTCTTCTTCAAATTTGGATGAGAGCAGTTTTCCCAGTAATAACTACGAGTCCGACCCCACTCCGTGCAGACACCGCAGATTTTCTTTTCGGCGCAATCGAAAACCACCTCTTGATCGGGCCCGCCCGCAGCTGGCCCATCGGTTTCAGGGAAAAAAAGAATCGAAGTCAGGATTACGTTGCGGTTCAGCTTGGCGCAATGAAAGGGCGCATAGACCAGCTGAGCGGCGGGCAGTTTCACCTCCATCCATTTTTCTCCTTTTAGACAGATAAGTTATAGAAAATATATCCTCGAATGCCATTTAGAGCGGAGGTTGCCCCTGCTCATCCCGATCCTATTGAATTATCGGTACGTTGTCTTTTTTCTTTAACTTTTTAGGGAAATAGCGAGGGAACTGGCGATTCGATGAATATAACCACTTGAGCCGGCGAGCGAAAACTGATGGCAAGCGCATGGAGCATGAGGCGGGGATGTTTTTTTTGATGCGATTTGTCACCGTATAGCGTGTCACCCACAATCGGATGGCCGATGCTGAAGATAGGTTTTTTGTATTTGGCGATGCTCAAACAACCGGTTCAGATAGCGATGGGTCTCGGCATTCTTTGCGAACAGGATGACTCCGCTCACCTGTTTGTCCAGACGGTGAACCACAAATAACTTTTGGTTGCAGGTATCCGTGAGAAGTTTGAGCAGGGAAATTTTTGCGGGATTGCGTTTCGGAATCGAGGCAAGCATCACCGGCTTGTCGACGGCAAGGAGGTCATCGTTTTCAAAAAGAACCGGGATCGTGTGATATTCAGTGAAGATTGAAGAGGTCATATTCATCGTATCATCATATTCTACTTGAAATCCCATGCTGCTTTATCGGCTACAATTTATTTGGTATGGTGGGGTTAGGTGCTTTAAATATGTTTAACCGTCTGAAAGAAATCGCAATGTCGAGCCCAAGGCTGCGAATCGATCTTGAAAAAATCGTGCATAACACCCGTAAAACAATAGCGATCAGTCGTTCCCATGGATTCGAGGTGATGGCGGTAACCAAGGGCGCTGGGGGGCTTTCCGAAGTGGCCCGGGCCATGCTCGCCGGTGGGGTTAAATCACTGGGAGACTCCCGGCTCGACAATATCGATCGTATTCGAAAAGCGGGGATCAAGACCCACATCACTCTGCTGAGATCTCCCGGACCGAGCGATATCAGGCGGACGGTTGCTCTGGCTGACGCCAGCCTGAACGCCGATCTTGGCGTTGTCGAGGCGCTCTCGGGTGAGGCCTGCGTTCATCGCAAGATGCACTCCGTGGTTCTCATGGTCGATCTCGATACCGGCCGGGAAGGTCTCGAGGCGGATCGGATTCCGGCGGCCTGCCGCAAGGTGGCTTCGCTTCCGGGAGTTCGGCTCGCAGGCCTCGGTGCCTATTTTCACTTGGCCAGCAGCAGCAGCCTCCATATCGAGGCCTTGTCCAGGTTTGTGGCTTTGGCGAAACGGGTCGAATCGGATCTGGGAAAACCGCTCCCAATGCTTTCCGGCGGGTCGTCGAATATTTTTCGGACCCTTGCCATTGAAGGTCATGCCAACCCGGGGATCAACCACCTTCGCATCGGAACGGCCATCCTGCTCGGGTTCGCTTCATCCCTGAACCCGATTACCATCGATGGCTTAGAGCGCGACACATTTGTTCTATCGGCGGAAGTGATTGAAGTTAAAAATCGCAGACGGGGCGAAGCCATTCTGGCGCTTGGCAAGATTGACGCCGATCCCCGGTTTCTGTTTCCTTTGACCCCGGGGCTCACGGTAAAGGAGGCAACCAGCGATCATCTCTTGGTTGCAATTAAAAACCGCACCCGCGTCGGCGACTGGATCGCTTTCCACCTGGGCTACCCTGCCCTGTGCCGGTTGATGGCGTCGCCCTATGTGCAAATAGAATATGTCAATGAGTTAGAATCTTGCTGAGGAACAACTTGGTCCGTTCGCTTTTCGGCCGGGAGAAAAATTCTTCCGGCGGTGCGATTTCGATCAACTCCCCGTAGTCCATGAAGGCCACCCGATGGGAGACTTCGCGCGCAAACCCCATCTCATGGGTGACCACGATCATGGTCATCCCCTCGCGCGCCAAATTGCGCATGACCTCCAGCACCTCGTTGATCATCTCCGGGTCGAGCGCCGAGGTGGGCTCGTCGAACAGCATGATCTTCGGCCGCATACAAAGCCCGCGGGCGATCGCCACGCGCTGCTGCTGGCCGCCGGAGAGTTGGGCCGGATACTGGTTCAGCTTGTCGCCCAGGCCGACCTTCTCCAAGACGTAGCGGCCCTGCTCCTCGGCCACTTTTTTAGAGGTCTTGCGCACCTTCATGGGTGCCAGCGTCACGTTCTGCAGGGCCGTCATGTGTGGATAGAGGTTGAACTGCTGGAAGACGAAGCCGATCTCCGCCCGCAGCCGGGTCATGTTGGTTTTCGACTCGTGCACTTTCATGGTGTCGACGATGAGCGCACCCTTCTGGATGGGCTCCAGGCGGTTGATGCAGCGGATGAGAGTGCTCTTGCCCGAACCGCTCGGGCCGCAGACCACCAATACCTCCGCCGGGTCGACTTTCAGGTTGATGCCCTTGAGGACGTGCAACTCCCCGAACCATTTGTGAACGTCTCTGAATTCGATCATGTCCGCCTACATCTTGTTTTGGGTGACACCCGCCGACATGCGCTTCTCCAAGCTGTTTGAAATCCGGATGAGCGGATAGCAGATCACAAAATACAGGACCGCCACCAAACCGAAGACCAGCAGTCCCTGGGGCACGCGCTGCACCGTGAGCCAACCCACCCGGGTCACGTCCATGACACCGATGGCCGAGACCACGGACGAGTCCTTGATCAGCAAGACGAACTGACCCACCAGCGGCGGCAGGATGATGCGCATGGACTGGGGCAGGATCACATAGCGCAGCTGTTGGACGCCGTTCAGGCCTGTCGAGGTGGCCGCTTCCCTCTGGCCCGCGGGAACCGCCTGGATGCCCGCCGCCACGATCTCGCAGATGAAACAGGCGGCGAGGTTGGAGAGGGCGATCACGGCGGCCGGGAAGGCTTCCAGTTGAATCCCGAACTCCGGCAGCAGGAAAAAGATGATGAAGACCTGCACCAGGAAGGGTGTGCCGCGCACGACGTCCACCCAGGCGCCGATCAGGGGCTTGACGAACCGGCTGCGCGAGGCCCGCAGGATGCCCCAGATGAAGCCGATGACGGTGCCGGCCAAAAGACTCAAGCCCGAAACGGCGATGGTCATCCACAACCCTTTCAGAAAGAAGGGCAGGCTGTGAATGAGCTGTTCGATGTAGAAGCTCCACATGATGTTACGTTTGCATGTAGATCAGCCGCTTCTGCGACCAGTGCGTCAACCCCTTGAGAATGTAGTAAATGAGCAAATAGAACAGCGCCGAGGTCAGGAACCCCTCGGCCGGCATGAACCGCTCCGAGGTCATGATCTGGCCGGCACGGGTCAGCTCCGGTAGTGAGATCAGCGACAGTAGCGCCGAGTCCTTCACCAGGACGATGGCCTGGCCCAGCATGGGAGGCAGAGTCATGCCAATGGCCTGAGGCAGGATGATATGACGCATGCGCTGGAAGTAGTTCAGGCCTGAGGCGACGGCTGCCTCCACCTGGCCGTATGAGATGGATTGGATTCCGGCGCGGATGATCTCCGCCATGTAGGCACCGCTGTTCAGAGCAAGAGCCAAGATTCCAGTGGTGGCCTCGGACAAGCGAATCCCCAACGATGGCAGGCCGAAGTAAAAGAAAAATAGCTGGACCAGCAGCGGAGTGGAACGGATGCTTTCGATGTAGGCGGAAGCGGCGATGGCAAGCGGTTTGTAGCGCCCGATGCGCATGCCGCAAGCCAGGGTGCCGATTACCAGCGCTCCTAGTAGCCCAGCGGTCGAGAGCCAGAGGGTGGCAAGAAAACAGCTCCAAAAAAGGGGCAGGTACTCGATGATCACGCGGAAATTGAACGTCTCAAGCATGCAGAGCCACTCATGTAAATAATGGGCCGCCTGTTCAGGCGGCCCATATTTTAGTTATGCAGCCGCGAGCGGCTGCATCAGTGGTCTTTCTTCCAGTCCAGGGTATTGACCCAGTAGTTCAGATTCTGCTCCAGGCGGCCGTCGAGCCCTGCATTGAGGAAGAAGAGGTTCACCAACTCCAGCAGGTCCTGGGAGTCGTAGCGCACTGCGAAAGCCAACGGAAGCTTGGAGAGCAAGTCCGGCAAAACCCGGATGCTGTTGGGTGGGAAATTCGCCATCTGGCCGATCACCGCGGAGGAGTCGTTCACCCCGAAATCAGCCTGACCCTGCAGAACGGCATCGATCAAAAGTGGCCCGCCGCCCTTATAGGATTTCAACTCGGCCTTCGGGAAGGAATTCTTGGCGTCCGTCTCGCCGGTTGAGCCGAGCAGCACCGCTGCTTTTAATCCTGCCTTTCTGGCATCTTCAATACTCTTTATGGGACTGTCGGCCTTCACAAAGGCGACGCTGCCGGTGTACATGAAGGGCTTGGTGAAACCGATCTTCATGGCCCGCTTGATAGTGGGGGTCATGTCCGCCGCCAGGATGTCGGCCTTCTTGGAGAGCAGTGCCGGGATCAAGCCGTCCCAGTCAAAGTCCAGAAACGTCACCTTGACGCCCATATCCTTGGCCAGCATCTCGCAAAGCTCGATCGAGCTCCCGGCGCGCTTGCCGTTCTTGTCGATGAAGCTGAACGGAGGTCCCTGGGTCTGGCATGCCACCCGCAGCTCCCCGCGCTGGGCGATTTCATCCAGAGTGCCCGCAACGCTAAACGATGCGAACCCGACCACCATCAACAATGCGATCAACCAATTAACGCGTTTCATGATCCGTTCCTCCTTGCCTTTGGGGTTGGTTGTAGAGCTATTCCACCTCTTCCGTGACGACAATTCCCCGCTGGGCCAAAGCAGCCATGAACGGGGCATACGGCACATCTAAAGCGGGGTTTAGAACGCCTTTTGTGGCGATTTCGCCGGAGGCGATCATCTGGGCGACGATGCTGGCCGGGAACCCGACCCCCAGGCTCATGCCGTAGAGGCCGGATTTCAATTCGCGTTCGATGACAAGGGAGGTCTTGATGGTCTTGGAGCGGCCGTCCTTCAGGCCCGAAAAGACATTGTACATGGCCACCACGTCTTTTTCATCATTCGCATACTGAAGCTGGGGTTCCAAGAGCTTCACCATGAACTGGTGCGGTGTCACTGCGCAGTCCAGGCCCGGCAAAGGCTCATCTGAAAGCAGCCCCAGGCGTTTCAAGGGCCGCCAGAAGGCGCACCATCCCGGCCAGCGCAGGGCATAGCGCCCGGCCTCGCGGATGCCGGGCGTCACCCCCAACAGGTCGGTGTAGAAAACGGCATCCCCGTTCGGCACCGCCTCCATCTCGCCGAGCCCCGGAAACCGGATCGTGTGAATCATGTCGGTTTCGTGCTGCTGTTCGGCCGGTAGCTCAAGCCTCTCACCGGTCTTGATGAAAACCGATGCCCGCTTTTGAGAGCGGAGTACCATGTCGAAGTTCCAACTGATCTTATAGTTGAGGGGGTTGGTGCAGGCATTCTTCTCGGGGATGCCGCCGCAATAGGAGTTCAGCACATGCAGCTCGTCGAACTGGCGCACGGCATGCCCGCAGATGACGAGATCGATGCCGGGGTCGAGGCCGCACTCCGGCATGAACGAGATACCGGCTGTTTTAGCTGCTTCGTGCAGATGCTGGATGGGCTTGCCGTAGTTGGTGCTGACCAGCGGTACCCTGGTTTCCAGGGCCGCCTCGAAAGCGTTGATCATGAAAGGCAGCGGTAAAAGATCAATGACGGCGTCGAAGTCTTCCTTGAGCAGCGCCACCAGGGCCTGCTTGGATGAGCCTTCCACCTGGACCGGTTTGATCTTGGAAACATCAGTGATGGCCGCCAGCCTGTCCCAGGCTTTCAGGCTGACATCCGCACAGACGATTTCCCTCACCCGGCTGCTGCGAGCCAAGTCTAAGAGGGCCGCTTTACCCTGAAGCCCCAAGCCGCCCAATACCGCTATCTTCATACCGTTGCCTGCCCAAAGGGAGTGTTAATAATTCAGACACTAAAGAGACGTTCACTAAATAGATAATTGGAAGGTTTGTCAATCGGTTTTGCGGAATTAACGTCGCCTTGGGTTCATCGAGGTATTGACAACGCTTAGGCGGTTAGGATTCAAGGGCTCACCGTCACATGATACCCTTGCTCGCCGCGCTGGACCAGCAGGACCATTGTGGTTTTCTGGCGGGATTTGATCAGCGCTTTTCGAAACTCCTCGCGGTTGGGAATACTGGTATCATCAACCTGGCGGATAACATCTCCCGGCCGGGCGCCGATGCGCGCCAGATAGGAGCCTTCTTTTAGCTCAGAGATAACGACACCCTCCCTGATCGCAATCCGAAAATCCCGACGGTTTTTCGGAGTCAGCTCTTCCACCTTGATACCGAGCAGGCTCCAGGCCAGCTCATCCGCACGCTCGATGGGAAACTCTTTGGTTTTAACGCTCATCGTCTGGGTTCGACCGGCACGCCAGACCTGGGTTTCAAGGGTGTCACCGGCAGTCACGGTTTGGGACGCCGCTAAATAATCATCAAGCCCGGTGATCTTCTTACTGCCGAGCGCAACCAGGATGTCGCCCTCGCGCAGCCCGGCCCGTTGGGCCGGGCTTTCGGGTTCAACCGCCTTGACCATGACGCCTTTCCGGCCGGGGTAGCTCAGGTATCGGGCAATCTTTTCGTCAAGCTCCTGAACGAGCATACCGATCCAGACTGGTTTCACCTCGCCGAACTGGATGAGGTCGGAAACGATGCGCCGCGCCTTGCCGATGGGGATGGCAAAGCCGATGCCCTGAGCTTTGGCGTAGATTGCGGTGTTGATTCCGATCAGTTCCCCGTTGATGTTGAGCAGGGGACCGCCGCTGTTGCCGGGATTGATTGAAGCATCGATTTGAATAAAATCCTGGAACACGCGGTCGTCCGTACGGATGCTGCGGTTCAGGGCGCTGATCACGCCGGTGGTGACCGTGTGCGAAAAGCCGAACGGGTTGCCGATGGCGATCACCGTCTCGCCGATCATCAGATCATCGCTGCTCCCCATGGCGATGGACGGCAGTTTTTCGCGGGGCTCGATTTTAAGCACGGCCAGATCCGATTCAGGGTCTGCCCCCACGATCCGGGCTTCGTACTCGCGTTCATCCTGCAGCACCACCTTAACGGTTCCCGAACGCTGGATGACGTGGGCGTTGGTCAGGATCAGGCCCCTTTCGCCATCGATGATCACCCCCGAGCCGAGGCTGGTGCTCTGTTGGTGCCGCTCGAAGCGCGGATCGAAGAAGTCCTTGAAGAACTCCTCGAAAAACGGGCTTCCGAAACCTGAGAACGGATTGGCGCGGGTGCGGGCCTCGAAAGCCGTACTGATGTTGACTACTGCCGGCCGGACCTTGCGCACGGCTCTTACCACGGCGCTCTCGCGCAGGTTGTCGGGTGCGGCCTCAGCCGGAATGGGCTGAATGAATAAAAAAATAAAAATGCAGGCCCAACGACTGTCGAAGCAGTTCAAACGGACAAAGAAATTTTTCGATTTTAAATTTGGCTTTTTCATCGATCTGGGATAGATAAATAAATTTTTGCGCATTATACATCCCACTGCCAATAACAGCAACCTTGCAAAACCATGATGGAAAAAAACCTAACTTTTCTCACTCTCGTTGAAAAGCCGAGCCGTTACCTGGGCTCGGAGATCAACTCCACCCGCAAGAACGTAAGCGAGGCGAAACTGAGGGTGGCCTTGGCTTTTCCGGATCTATATGAAATCGGCACATCCCATTTCGGGCTTCAGATCCTCTATCACATTCTCAACAGCCAGCCGGATGTCGCCGCCGAAAGGGTCTTTGCGCCGGCGCCGGACATGGAGGCCCTTCTTCGCCGTTTGAAAAAGCCTCTCTTTTCCCTGGAATCTCATACTCCCTTGAATCAATTCGACATCATCGGCTTCAGCCTGCTGTATGAGCTTAATTACACGAACATGCTCACCATGCTTGAACTTTCCGGCATCCCATGGATGGCGGCCGAACGGGATCGGTCCCATCCGATCATAATCGCCGGAGGCCCGTGCACCTGCAATCCTGAGCCGACGGCAGAATTCTTCGATGCCATGGTCGTGGGCGACGGAGAGGCCGTTGTGGTCGAGCTCCTGCGCGCATGGTTTGAGTGGAAACAGTCCGGCACCCGTGACCGACAGGCCCTTTTGGAACGCTGGTGCGTCATCGAGGGTGTTTATGTGCCGGCTTTTTTCGAGGCGCGCTATGATGCCTCAGGATTTCAGACAGTTGTCCCACGGTCCAATCGCTACACAACCGTTCGGCGGGCGATAACCGGAGACTTGGATGGGGCGCCTTTCCCGAATCGCCCCGTAGTTCCGTTCGGAAAACCGGTTCACGACCGGCTGAGGATCGAAGTATCGCGCGGATGCACTCGCGGATGCCGGTTCTGCCAGGCGGGAATGCTTTACCGCCCGGTGCGGGAACGTACGCCGCAAAAAGTTTTTGATCTGGCCGTGCAAGCCCTGGCAGCCACGGGCTATGAGGATCTGTCCCTGCTGTCGCTCAGCACGAGCGACTATGGCTGCATCGTTCCGCTGATGCAGCGTCTGATGGGCCGCTACGCAACCGAACGGGTGGCGGTTTCGCTTCCGTCGTTGAGGGCCGGCACCCTCTCTCCCGATCTGATGGATCTGATCCGGCAGGTTCGCAAGACCGGCTTCACAATCGCGCCGGAGGCCGGAAGCCAGCGCCTGCGGGACGTGATCAACAAAAACATCAATGAAGGGGAAATCATCGAAACGGTGCGCGCCGCCTTTCAGATGGGATGGCAGCTGGTCAAGCTCTACTTCATGATCGGCCTGCCCACTGAATGCGATGAAGATCTCAACGCCCTTGTGGACCTTGGATATCGCCTGCGCAAGCTTAAAGGGCCGGCCGGCCGACGTGGCCAGATCAACATCAGCGTGGCGACGTTCATCCCTAAGCCTCATACGCCGTTTCAGTGGGCCTCTCAGCTTACGCTGGCCGAATCCCGCGATAAGCTCAGGAGGATACAGGGGCGACTGAAAACCGGCGGCATTGAATTCAAGTGGCAGACGCCGGAAATGAGCTGGTTGGAAGGAATCTGGGCCAGAGGTGATCGCCGGCTCGGGCCGGTGCTGCGGGCTGCTCATCGCCGTGGATGCCGGTTCGACGGCTGGGGCGATTATTTCAATTTTGGAGCATGGATTCAGGCCTTGACCGATGCCGGGGTCGACCCGGACTTTTACTTGACCCGGAAGCGGGATGTCGGTGAGCCGCTTCCATGGGATCATATCGATATTCTCGTCGACAAGGCGTTCCTTATTTCGGAATGGGAGAAAGCCCTTGCCGCATCAGGCCTTACGGGCGACTGTCGTTTCGGTGCGTGTAATGCCTGCGGAGTCTGTGATTTCAAGATCATCGCTCCGCGGGTTTATTCCAAAATGGCGCCGCAGGCAGAAGAGACTGCTCGTTCTACCAGCTTGCGAACAGACACCTATCGAAAACTTCAGTTGACCTATTCAAAACTCGGTCCTGCGCGCTTTTTCGGACACTTGGAGTTGGTTAATATTTTTTTCAGAGCCTTGCGCCGTGCCGGGATTCCCTTGAAATTCTCCGAGGGCTTTCATCCGAAGCCCAAGGTGGCCTTTGACAATCCGCTACCCACCGGAATGGAGAGTGAAGACGAGCGCATGATCATTACTGTGGCCGGCAGCGTGACCCCTGCTGGCCTGCTGAGAGGGTTGAATGCTCAGCTTCCGGAGGGTTTGTACGTTCATGCATGTAGCGAGGATATACTTGATCAGCCTGAACGCTGTACTTTCAGGGTTTCCTTTGCGAAGAATCTCCCCGAGGGACTTACGGCCTCTTTGAACAAGCTTGATTACAACCAGGATCTGGTGGTTGTATCTCCCAAAGGAAAGTTGAAAAAGATAGCATTAAGGGATATCCTAATAGATATTCGACCCGCGGGCACCAACAGCCTGGACATGATCCTGGGGTGCGAACCAGGCAAGACCGTACGTGCAACGGAGGTGCTTAAACAGGCTTTCGGACTCGCTGAAGAATTAGTGAAAACGGTCGGCATTCGCAAGCTCAAGACGACAGCCGCGGTCAAATGGCAATGAATAGGTCCTTTTGCCTGAAAAGCGATTTTCTTAGCCTCGAAGCCATGTGCCCCCGGCCGTAGATTGGATCATTATCGGCCATGGCTTAAAAATCCAAGGATTCAAGCTATGTATAAACAGCTTATCATAAACGTTAACGAACATGAAACACGGGTTGCACTGTTGGAGGATGGTACCATTGTAGAGTTTCATGTCGACCGTGGCGACGATTCCGATATTGCCGGCAATATATATAAAGGAAGAGTCCTGCGGGTGTTGCCCGGCATGCAGGCGGCATTTGTGGACATTGGCTTGAACCAGGCCGCTTTCATATATGTTGATGACGTTTATCAAAATAATTTCAAAGACATAGAAAATTTTTTCGCGATGCGCTCCGAAGATTCGGAGAACCTTCCCGATGAGGAAGCGATTCCGCTGCCACTCCAAAAGCGCGATTTCTTGATTGAGGAGCTGCTGGTGGAGGGCCAGGAAGTCCTCGTCCAGGTGGCAAAATCACCCATCGGTACCAAAGGCGCCCGGATCTCCTCGCATATATCCATTCCGGGGCGGTTCCTGGTCTTGATGCCGTCATCCAGCCACATCGGAATCTCGCGTCGTATCGAGGACGAGACGGAGCGTTCCCGGCTCAAGCAGCTGGTGCACGATCTGCGTAAGGACAATTTTGGATATATCATCCGGACGGCAGCCGAAGGAGAAAGCGAAGAGAAAATTGTCTATGAGATGGGTTTCCTCACCAATCTATGGGAAAATATCCAGCGGAAGTTTTCAACTGCACCGACTCCCTCCATGATCTATCAGGATCTTTCCATCAGCCTGCGGGCGGTGCGGGATTTGCTCATCCACGAGGTTGAAAAACTTGTCATCGATTCAAGGCCCACCTACGAGGCTGTGCTTTCCTTTTTAGATACGTATATGCCGAGCCTCAAAGAAAACGTCATCCTGTATGACGGGTCCGAGCCGGTCTTCGACGCATATAACCTGGAGGGCGACATTTCAAGGGCATTGAAGCGAAAGGTTTGGCTTAAATCGGGTGGTTATATTCTCATCGAGCATACTGAGGCGCTCACCGCCGTCGACGTCAACACCGGCCGATACGTAGGCAAACACAATCTTGAAGAGACCATCCTGAAGACCAACCTGGAGGCGGTAAAAGAAATCGCCTACCAGATACGTCTGCGAGACATCGGCGGCATCATAATAATCGACTTCATCGACATGGAGAAAAAATTAAATCAGGAGAGAGTGGTTACCGCTTTCAGGGAAGCGTTGAAGCGCGACAAGAGCAAGACCCACGTCCTTCCAATGTCGGAAATGGGATTGATCCAGATGACCCGCAAGCGTACACGCGAGCCGTTGACCCGTATTTTATGCGAGCCTTGCTTCTATTGCGACGGAGAAGGCTACATCGTTTCGCGGCAATCCGTTTGCTACCATGTCTACCGCGAGATCCTGCGCAATTCAAGGGACGTTCTCGGCCAGCGAGTGGCTATCAGGGCAAACCCCCAAGTGGCGGAGTTCCTACATCGAGAGGAAAACCATCTCATTGCCAATCTGGAAAGAATTCTGAGCAAACAGATTGTCATTTACCCCGAGCCACAGTATCATATGGAGCAGTTTGACATATTTGAAATCCAGGAGAATTGATCGCCCGCCGCTCCGCCAGCTGAATATCCTTTTTGACAATCGTATAATTCTTGACAGACTTAGTCTCTTGTGATTTATTTCCAAAGTTTTATATCAAGCGGCCGGTGCCGCCGAGGCGCTGGTGGCAGAGCTGTTTTATTTGCGCAAACCGGAGATATGGCATTTTTATCGAATTCAATTGAGGATTAACAATCATGAAAAGACCATTTCAACCCAGCAGACTGCGTCGGGCTAGAAACCACGGATTCCGGAAACGCATGTCCACAAAAAGCGGCCGCAAAATTCTGAGCCGCCGGCGCGCTAAGGGAAGAGCCCGACTTGCAGGCTGATTTATTGTCAGTGAACCGGTTTACGCCTTTAAGAGAAAAAATAGTTGCGCTACTTTTTTAAAAAGACCGATCGTCTCTTGAAACGTTCCGATTTTATTGAATTATCAGACTCGGGACAACGGCTAACCACCCGATTATTCATCGTGTTGGCCGCGCCGGCTAAAGGCGGAGGTTCGCGGATCGGTATCACCGCTAGTCGCAAAGTCGGAGGGGCGGTACAGCGCAATCGGATTAAACGTTTGGCAAGAGAGGCTTTCCGGCTGAATCGACATTTGTTTGCAAGGCCTCTGGAAATCAGCCTGATCGCCCGCAGGGCTGCAGCCGAACTGCCAAATCGGGCTATCGCCCTGGCGCTGAAGGACATTTACGAAATGCTTCCGAGGCAAATTGAAAATTAGACGGTTCTTGACCTTTTTATTTCTCGGGTTGATAAAGACGTATCAATTTGTTCTTTCTCCGGTTCTGGGTCCCACGTGCCGTTTTTATCCTTCCTGTTCTGAATATGCCTATCAAGCGATCGCGCGTCATGGACCGGCAAAAGGTTGTTTTTATGCTGCCAAGAGGCTGGTGCGATGCCATCCTTTCCATCGCGGGGGAGTGGATCCGGTCCCCTGATCGTTTACCTGGCTCGCATGGCGTAAAAACGAGCGCTGAATGCCCGGCTCAAGTTTTACCAGAAGGTTTTTCGAAGCACAGTCTTAGGAGATCGATATGGATCAAATGCGGCTGCTTTTAGCTCTTGTGCTATCTTTCCTGGTCTTCATGCTTTGGAATGTTTTCTTCGGTCAGGAAGCCCAGCAAAAACCTACGCCTCAGCTTCGGCAGGAAGCCCAAAAAGAGACAAAAGGCGAATCGGCCGCTCCTGCGGCAGCACCATCCCCCGCGACCATACCGCTAGCCGAAAGCGGGACCGCGTCTAAACCGGCGAAGCCATCTCGTCAGATCACGGTTGAAACACCACTCTACAAGGCCGTGTTCTCCGAGAAAGGCGCCGGGATCAACAGCTTCATTCTAAAAAAATTCCGGGCGGCCGCCGCTGCCGACTCCCCCTTGATGAATCTTTTGCCCGATAACAGCACAGTGAATGGGCTGCTCGTGGGTTTGTCCAGCAAGGGGGCTGACGCCTTTGAAAACGAACTGTTCCAAGCCAGCCTTGAAGGCAATCAGCTAAGTCTTACTGACGGAACTCGGGAGGTCGTTTTTAGCTCAACCAATGAAAGCGGTTTGCAGCTCGACAAGATTTACCGGTTTGCTGCCGACTCCTATGCCATCGGTTTTGAAGTCCGCCTGACCAACACAAGCGATCAGCACTTGAAGGATAGTCTTGTCGTCGCGCTCAGAAATACATTTCCGACCAAAAGGAACTCCCAAGCTTTTGAGGGCCCCAGTGCGCTGGTCAATAACAGCATCGAACGAATTCCCATTGATGAAATCGAGAAAAAAGGCAGCCTGAACGGCCAGATCAGTTGGGTAGCCCTGGAATCTCGTTATTTTGTAACAAGCCTAATGCCTCTCAAAGTCCAAGAAGCCGCCGTCCGTTTTACGATATTGCCCGGCAGTATGGTGGAAGCCCAATACGTCGAGCCCGAGGAGACGCTTGCTCCGCGAAGCAGTAATAAATTTGAATATCAACTTTTTTTCGGCCCTAAAAGCATGAACGCCCTCAAGCAGGCTGGCCATGAACTGTCGCGTATTGTTGATTTTGGAACGTTCGATGTTTTAGCCAGGCCTTGCCTGTGGCTGATGAATTCCATTTATGACATCATCCCGAATTACGGCGTGGCGATAATCATCCTGACGTTGCTCAGCAAAATTATTCTCTGGCCGCTTGGTACCAAGAGCTACAAATCTATGAGCCAGATGAAGAAACTGCAGCCCCTAATCCAGGAGCTCCGGGGGAAGTACAAGAACGACCGGAAGAAAATGAACGAAGAGATCATGCGCCTGCACCGAACCTACAATATCAACCCGTTAGGCGGTTGTTTACCCATGTTGGTTCAGATTCCGGTCTTTTTTGCGCTCTACCGCATGCTCGACCAGGCGATCGAATTGCGTCATGCCCCTTTTATCTGGTGGATCAATGATCTTTCCGCTCCAGATCGTCTCTTTCATTTCGATTTTTCCATTCCCTTCATGGAACCGCCTTATGGGATTCCGGTTCTTACTCTCGTCATGGGGGCGACCATGTTCTGGCAGCAGAAAATGACACCGCCCGCCGGCGACCCGACTCAGGCCAAGATGATGCTTCTGATGCCGGTGGTATTCACCTTCATTTTTATTAACTTTTCAGCTGGATTGGTGCTCTATTGGCTGGTCAACAACGTTCTTTCCATCGGTCAGCAGTATTATACTCAAAAGAAATTCGGGTAATTTGATTATTCGCCATTTGATCGGAAATCCGATCCACAAATTCCGTCCGCCTGGCGAGGGGACGGGTATTGGTTGTTATGTGTTATGGATGATTCCACCATCGCCGCTGTGGCTTCCCCCGCCGGCACCGGCGGCATCAGTATTATAAAAATTTCAGGACCGATTTCCATTCCCATCGCCGCGAGCATCTTCCAGCCCACTTCGAAGTTAAGCAAGGGCCAACCTGCGCCTGGCAGCTTTGACTCACATCGGATCTATTATGGCCACATCTTTGATGATCATGGCGGACGATCCCTTGACGAAGTTCTGCTGGCTGTTATGAAGGCTCCGCGAAGTTACACACGCGAAGACGTTGTGGAGATTAATTGTCATGGGGGGGCTGCGGCGGTTCGCGCGGTTTTAGACTTGGTTTTGCGCAAAGGGGCGCGCTTGGCCGATCCGGGAGAATTCACTCGGCGGGCTTTTCTGAACGGCCGTATCGATCTTACCCAAGCCGAGGCGGTGATCGATATCATCAATGCGCGCACAGATCGTGCTCTTGAGGCTGCCTCCGCTCAGATCAGCGGTGTCTTACGGAGAGAGATCGAGAAGGTCCGCAGTTTTTTGATTGAATGGCTGGCTCGCAATGAAGCCGCCATCGACTTTCCCGAAGAAGAAGATGTAATTAAAAATTCCCTTGACGGCGACATGATGAGCCAACGCCTAAAGCAAGAGGCGATTCTGCCAATAGCGCAATTGCTCCGCAATTTTTATGAGGGAAAAGCGTTGCGCGAAGGATTGACGGTTGCTATTGTCGGTCGCCCTAATGTCGGCAAATCCAGCCTGATGAACAGACTGCTCTCATATGAGCGTGCGATAGTAACACCATACCCTGGCACAACCCGGGATGCCATTGAAGCTGATTTAGTAATTCAGGGCATACTGGTCAGTCTTTGGGATACGGCTGGATTGCACCAAGCGGGGGACCCGATTGAAGCTATCGGAATACAGAAAACCATCGAGCGCTCAGCTCAGGCGGATTTGATTTTATTCGTGCTCGAGGCGCACAGGCCTGTTACTGAAGAAGACCATGCCATTTATCGGCAAATCGGATCAAAACCCATGGTGTTCGTCTTCAATAAGATCGATCTTATGGGCGGGTTCTTCCGGTCGGACATAATTCCTGGTGATTGGGTTGAAACACCTCGAGCGCCGGTATCAGCCCTGAGCGGACTGGGGATCGAGGCCCTTCGGGAGGCGATTCTAAAGTATGCGAGAGGCGATTGTTTTTTAGAAAAAACTCCAGATGTTATCCCAAACTTGAGGCAAAAAACGCTTCTGGAAGACTGTTTGCAAGCGACCGGAGCAGCCGCTATCGGCCTTGAAAATAATGAATCGCCCGAACTGGTCGACATCCATCTCAGGCAGGCAATAGAAAGAATCGATGAAATATTGGGGCGTAGCGTCAAGGCTGAAATTATCGACCGCATTTTCAGTCGCTTCTGCATCGGCAAGTAGCCTTGATCCTTGAGTGGATTTTGTTTCACGTGAAACATGAAGGCTTGACCGCGAAATATGTCAATGAGAACGTTTCACGTGAAACATCAGTAATCAAGCCCATTATTTTGGCCTGGTTACCAATGGGCCCACTACGAATTTACTTCTGGCCGACTGGCAGCGAGCTGGTTGCCCAGCCAATAGAGGCAGGTGAGCAATGGATTTTGATTTCTGGCCTTACTTCGAGAGATATGAAAAACTGGTTGCCGCTTCAGATGCCGCATTTGAACGAGTAAAAATGGCGCATGCCGAATGCGTAATGTGTCGGGAGGGCTGTGCGGATTGCTGCCATGCCGTCTTCGATCTTACCTTGATTGAGGCGCTTTACATCAACTATCGCTTCAAGCAAGAGTTTAAGAGCGCTGATAGGGTTGATTTGGAGGAAAAAGCCAATCGAACCGATCGACTCATGGCCAAGATCAAGCGGAAGGCGCAAGAGGATCTTCTGGCTGGAAGACCCGAGGCAGAAATCCTAACGGACTTGGCTAGAGAGCGCGTTCGCTGTCCCCTTTTGAACACCAGGGATTTATGCGACCTTTACCGCTATCGCCCTCTAACTTGCAGATTCTATGGGATTCCCACCGCGATCGCCGGCGGCGGGCATACCTGTGGATTATCAGGATTCAAAGAAGGTGAAACCTACCCAACTGTGAATTTGGACACCATTCACGCCCGGCTCCAAGAGTTATCGGCCGAATTGATCCGCGACCTGAAATCCCGTTACATCAAGTTAGCAGACATTCTGGTTCCGCTTTCCACGGCTCTGATAACTGAATATGACGAGGTCTATTTCGGGTTGAAGGAGGATCCGCCCGATGAGCCCGCTCCTAAACGGAAGCGCTCAAGGAGGCATCCATGAGCGATTTTTCAAACGATGAGATTGAGCGTCGTAAAAGAGCGATTTTGGATAGTATGTCGCCTCGCCGCCAAAAACATATCCTGAAACGGGGCTACGACAGGTGGGATCCGTTCGAGGAGCCAAAAGATCCCATCGATATCCGCAAAGACAAGACCAGGCGAACCACCCAAGACCTGGTCCGTGAATTTCTCCAGACCCGCTCCGGTGAAGCGCAGAACACCGCTTTCAATCGGGGTGTTCTGGAGATCGCCCTGGGCATCGTCAATGGAGACGATCGATTTCGAGGTATGTACGAGTTCGCCTGTTGGTATCGGGAACTTCTTCTCAAGGAAGGTTATTGCGAGACCACGATCTGATGTAATCTTCCCATTCCATGGGCAGGAGCTGCTTTTTTGCGTTATTGCACTCCTTACAGCATGGCACTACGTTGCCCTTGTTGCTCTTGCCGCCACGCGAAATTGCAACGACGTGATCCATGGTAAGTTCCCGTGCAGGAAATGTCCGGCCGCAATAATGACATTGCCCTTTGGCGAGCCGGCGTTTCCACCACTGGCTCCCCCGCAATTCACGCGCTTTGGCGCGCTCGCGCCTGAGTTCGATTTCTTCCGGAGGATATAACAGCTCATTTTTTTTTCTTGATTTCATGGTAATATCGATTTAGCCAAAAAATCTTGGAAAACCTTTTTTGAATTCGAGCCATTCAATTGATGGTTTTCAGCCATCGTTTGATCGCTCTTTTAAGAATTCGATAATATTCCGCAGAGCCGCCTATCCCAACTCTTCCAAAAAAATAATTGATCTCCAGCAAAAGCGTCTGCGGGCCATGTTCGTCTTGGCTGAATATCACATCCAACCCAGCCAAATTGATTCCTGTGCTTCGACAGAAATGTGCTACCATTTTATCTGCCATTTGTCTCAGTCCAGGTTCTCCTGCCGGGTCGATTTTAGCGCCTTTTGAAAGGCTTGCATGAAAACCCCTTGGGTCTTCGCAAATGCGCCAATAGGAGATTATTTGATCGCCGATAACAGCCACTCGCAGAGAACGGTTGCCGGACGGAATGTACTGTTGGAGCAGAAAACCGCCTTGCCCGGAAGCCTCGCAGCGAGCAGCATGAATAATGAGGTGGTCGAGTTCATCCGAGGATTGAACCAGAAATACGGTGTCCCCCTCCCCGCCCCAGTCAAACTTGAAAACAAGTGGCAGGCTTGGAAACTCAGAACCTCGATAACGGCGTTTGAATTCGGCCAAGTTTGGAAAAATTTCGGTACGTGGATGCGGTATCGCTTTTTCAAGGAATAGCTTGATTTGCCCTATTTTGCCGGGATAACTAAACCGAGCATCATAATTTGGGAATACATTCGGGCAGTTATTTCTGGCCATGAAGTAAAGGGGTTGCGAACATCCTTGAGGTAAAATCACAGCGGTCGCTTTGCGTATAGCGGAAAGATCTGAAGGACCAGGTTCCCGACCTGCGCAGAGAATATTAAGATTAGCTTTGAAAATAGGGTGAAAAGAAACAATCATGGGATGCTTGAAACGTTCATCTCCTTCAATAGTGGACCTCCATCCAGTAGGTCACGCCCATTTTGGGGGCCTTTTCGATCAGCTGTTCGATACGGCCTGTTGAAGAGCTAAAGTATTTTTTCTCAAGCGGAATTTTTGGATTATTGCCGAATTGCAGAATTGATGGCAGCTGCAGGTTACCCATAAATTCAAGCCCAGACGGAGCAAGCTCTTCAGTGACTCCATCTTCATCGAAGTCGATTTTAACCAAATCCTTCTTGTTGATATCACGATCCCCTGAAATATCAAACAAAGCGTCTCGGGCTGTTCCACCGGTGAAGGCGTTCACTTCCATAAAGATGGAATTTCCGCCTGGTCCGCAGGGGTCTTTGTTAGGAGTGAAACCGATTGCGAGGAGGTGCCCGTCTCGAATAATGACATCGCTGATTACTCGTTCGCCTGGATTCAGATCGAAATAATATCCTGCATGATTATCAATTGAATCGGATGGATTAGGCTTCTGTCGGCTTGGGTGGTCAGCGTCCGGCTGGGTCTCCCAGGAAGGTTTGGAGCTGGTAAGCACTCTGACTCGGTGTTCGAGACCGGCCATCTGGACGGTAAATAGTTTTTGGTTCTGCCGGAGGAGTTTTACTGTAATGGGCAGGTTGCTCAGCTGTGGAGAAATACCGCGGTTGAAGCTGCCAATATACTCCAAGTCGTCGTCGTCACTCCATTTCTTGCTCTTCAGGGTATAGACCCGATCGCCATAATCCCATATGCCGTAAACCGCTTGCACCGAGTTGTCGTTGAAATCGCAGTCTCCAAGATATTTTCCTGTAGCGAAGCAAACGATAAAGCCATGCTTGTCCGGATGATACATCGCATCCGGACGAATGGTAATCGGTTGGATCGATCCCGCCGGTCCTTTGGCTTGAAACAGAGGCTCTGGTTTCGAGTTGCGGTTGAAGGCGACCTTCCATTGATCGGTATTTTTGTCGGTTAAATCAAATTTCCAAAGTTTTCCAAGCAGGTCTCCGGCGTATACAAAATCGACTTTGCCGTCGTACGTCGCATCAATGGCGGCAGGACTGGAAAGTCCATTTTCAGGACCGGAATCGGATTCGATTTTTTTAACCAACTCACCGGTAGTAGGGCTTATGATGTAAAGAACCGACTTTCCGCTTTCGCTGTTGTAGCCGTTTCCGAAGATCACCACCCATGGATAGCTGCTGCTGTTCGACTTTACAATCACCGGCTTACTGAAAGAGTACCCCATGTCCGGATCTGCGGATTTTGGAAACTCCCAAAGCGCCCTGTTGGATAGTTCCGCCTCGGTCGAGATAGTCTTGGCTCCGGTGATATCCAAGCTGAAATATCCCTTGCCGCCCTTTCCCAAGCCGCTCACAAGCAGCGTTTTCTGGCCTACGCCGCCCAACAGCCCCTCTCCCCTCTTGATGGAGGGGGGCAAGTCCACGAAAAATTTGTGTTTATAGCCGGGGTCTGCCAATAATTGCAAATTTCCAAAAACCAGATTGGGGATATGCGCAAATATCTCCTTCCCTGTTTCGGCGTTAAAAGCGTGCAACATGCCGTCGTTGGCCCCGCAGAAAACCACGCCGTCTTCATAAACAGGAGCTGAATTTACAATATCGCCCAATTTCTTGGAGCGCACCCGCAAGCCGTTAACATTTCCACCTCGCAAGTATTTCACCTTATTCGTGGGCTCGGCTCCAAGGGCAGCACGTTGGCTATCGGTAAGATAGCCTTCGCTGAAAGGAACTCCGCATGAGTTGGCGAAGGTGCTGATCAGTCTTTTATCCCAATCCGCGTCTTCGAGTTGCTGGGCAGCCGACCACTTGATTGGATTGGCAATAATGTCACCGCTGCCTGGATCAAGTCGAAACGCTCGCAAATCCCCGGTCCATTCATTGTCCTTATTACTGTAACTTGCTTGATAGATGTAAGTGTTGCTGCGAATTTTTCCATAAAGAGAATTTCCGTTTACCACCACAGATGACGACGATCCGATTAGGGTCTCCGATATAGCATCCATCAAATCCCGAATCGCGGTTGCCAACTCCTGTGGATTGCCCGCGCCTAGAAATTTTCCTCGGCCGTTCACCGTGGCGTGCCAAAGATCATCTATGGTTTGCGGCGACCGATCGATCTTAACTTCGGGCCAGGCTATCGGCTGTCCAGTCGTCTTATGTTCAAAAGCAGAATCGTAATCCGCAGGAGTCAGGCTACCACTGACCCCGAAGGAAACCGCATAAGTCACCATATGCTGATGAGCGGCCCTGTCGAATTTGCTGACCGGAACCAAATCGGGCAACACGCTAAGATCGTTCGCATAATAATGCATGGCAATGTCCGCAAGGCTGTGAGAATAAGCATCGGAATAAGGTTCACCTTTGTCGCCATCGGCGTTGCCAACATAAGACGGCCTGTGCGAAAGATCGCTATAGTACCCGTCTGTTAGGACTACAGCGAAGGATTGTCGACAACCGGCCCCTTCCCCCTGGCTCCCGTAAGGTTCGGGGCCGGCAGTTCCGGCCAGGGTACCAGTGTCTTCCCTGTAGTAGCGACCGACCGTGTCGAGACCTTCTTTGAGAGGAGTGCCGCCTTCCGACTGGTATTGATAAAGCTTTTCAATAAGGAGATGTGTGCCGTCAAGAATGGAAGCGTCCTGAGTAATCCGTATCGGCTCCAAAGGGCAGACGATGCGTCGATTGATCCCATAGATGCCGACTCGTACCTCTGATAGCGTTTGGAGGACACCGGCTATGGCGCTTTTCGCTACGAACTCTCTTCGACGATGATAGCTAAACCAGTTGGCAAAATTCTGGCGCTCCTGGTCATATGTTCGCCCGGTGACCACATCCAGCGGCGGGGCGGTGTCCAAGCTGAGTCCACTTGCTTTTTCAGCAAGCCCGCTGCCCGTGACCGTTACCGCATAGTGCCTTATAGATGCTTCCGCCTTGTCAATAATTACCAGATAAGGCCTGTTTGCGGATGTGGAATAAACAAAGTAGTGGGAATGAGGAATCTTAACGCCGTCTAAATGGAAGGAAGTCAAATCCAGTTCAAATTTATATCCGTTGGATGAGGCCGGATGGCTCTTCGGGTTATCTACATCCGCATTCGTGAAGATGTTGTTACCGTGGCTGGGCCATGGTTCGTAATTCACATTAGGGTTGTAGTACATAGCGTTGACAGCGTACCATTGGGATTTCCAATATTTCCGGTCTTCTGATCCGGCATACCAATCAGGGTGATCTGAAGCTTTGAAAATATTGTCACCCACATCGTCGAAAAGGTAGCATAAACCGCGCTGATCCGGCGGATTGATCGGATTTGGGAAACTGCCATCATACCCTTCTCTCACAAGGATATCAAAATTCATGCTGCCGGAATCGTCCAGCACAAACATGATGTTGGGTGGCGGCGGAAGAACCCGCGTGAACATTGGGATGTCAGAAAGCTCGATTCCTGCGACGACGGCTGGTGCAAGTCCATACACCAGGCCCATCGTTAAGAAAATGAAAGCCGGCGTAAGAAATGGAAATTTATAAATAGCGTGAGAGACCGCCTGTAGGGGAGGTGCTTGTCCCATGAGATGTCACTTTCCGGTACCCGTGGTCGCGAATTGTTCCATATTAATATGCCGCCTGAAAACCCATCTTGACGACAGAAATCCCGTTCCAGGCGCATCGTCCATAGATAGCGATGGCGTGAACCGTCGGTTTGTCCATGCTTATCGAGAAGCCCCTGGATGTCCCTTCGTGCCCGATGATGAAAAGAGTATGGTTCGGATCGACGACGGAGGCCTCAGGAATCACCTTGTCGCCGCTGACAGCTGTGTTGTCCCAATATTCTCTCACACTGTCCATGTTCATTTCTCCGGTTGCCATCTCCATCCACGGTTGGAGATTTTCTGCAAGGTTTCCGTACCGGGTCAGATGATCGGCTGCTTCCAGGGCGGCTCCCTCCGCAAGGTAGAAGTTACGCCGATAAACCACCTCGTTTCTCGCCATGGTAACCTCAGTGTTGGCCAAGCGTGAAGCCGATATGCTGATGATAGTAACCAGTGCCAGAATGACCAGAGCGCCAATGATGGCTAAATAGCCGTCCTCATTATTATGCGAAAATAAAAGAGACATCGAGCAGAGACTCCTTCAGTTGGAAGCAAAGACTGTTCATAAGCCGATATTGCGCAGACGAACCCGCGAAGAGTAGGTCCGCGAGGTTGTTTTATTTAACCCTGCAGGCGCTTCTATCGTGAGTGTGAAAATCACTGCCCGAATCCGGTCGCGGTCTATGTTTTCATTGACTTGGTTGTTCTCGCTGTCCAGGAAGGTGAATAACGGAATTCCCTTGGGGTTCGGAGCTACCCGGTCGATTAAATTCACACAGGTCTCTCTATTCGGGTCGCTTTCATAAAAACAGCGCCTCAAGCTTCTGCGGTCGCTATCGTACGAATACGTCACCTCTTCGGACTGATCGTTCAAATCCCCATCCGGAGACGGTTGGTCGCATCCGGATGAATTGATCGGCTGGTCGCAACGGTCCGTGGTAAAGCGCAGCTTGGTGCCCGTGGGCGAGATTTCTTCAATACCGGCGCCGGCGGTTTTATTCGGGTCCAGTCCGGCTATGCGAAGATCATGAATAACGTATTCCACACCGGCCCGGGCCGTATGCTGAGCTTCAGCGGCGGAATTTTGAGCCACGGACGAATGAGTGAGCGTCACAAAGAAGGCGACCATCATTCCAAAGACCAAGGACATAAGTCCCACCGCTACCATCATTTCCACCAAGGTGAAGCCGTCATCGGAAACGGTGGGAACCCAAGATTCGATTTTCATGTGCCGTCGCCTCTGGTGATGCTGGTCAGCTCGATCGCCCGACCCGTTCCCAAGCGATGCCAGCTGACCGTTACGCGGACGCGTCGTGCCGTATCATAGCCTATTGGGTCATCGATAACCCAGCTGCGGTTGAATATGCCGCCGCTGTTACCCCGGTCGTCGATAGGGTTGTTGGCATCGGAATACACTCCGGCTGCTAAATCCTGTACCGTTTCCTCTTTCAGATTCTCAAGAGTTTCCACTGCGAGCAGGGTGGCTTGGGTCAGAATGTTCGCGTTGCTGTTGTTTCCGGTGGTGGTGAGAATCAAGCTTCCCACCGCCGCAAAACCAATAGAGAAAATGGCGATCGCAATCATGACTTCGGCCAAAAGATAACCTCTTGGATCCACCAAAAAACAAAACGGGTATTCAGGTGGAACTTCATGGGATGAAAAGGCTTTCATTTTCAGTTCTCGGTCCTTATTTTACCTATTGAACTGATGATGATTTTTCTGCATTTTTTCGAAAGATTACTGACAACCAATGTCCCCGGGGTAGCCCCTCCTCGCGACGTAAAGGCCATTCGGTGGTTGGTCAGAGTATAATCCGGGTGGGAGGTATCGATTCGGATTTCTGGCGGAAGCGCCTCCTGTTTCAGCGCCACCACTTGACCCTCCGAATTGACATACGAAATTTGATACCGGCTTTCTGCCGGATCAAACTGAACGGTAATAGTGGTGTTGTGCTTTGTGGCGAGCGCTTTGGCGGATTGGAGATCGCCCAACAACTCGTTGATCGTACCTTGCAAGCGCAGGCCAACGCGCCAGGAGATGAGATTCGGGACAACCGCCGCCGCCGCAATAGTGAGAATGAAAAGTACTACTATCGTTTCCAGCAACGAAAAACCCCGGTTGATTCGAGTGGGATCTTGCCGCCACAATTTACAACAACAACCAAAGACAGACGGGTGGGAGTTCCCTGAGAGGCGCTTACCAATATCTTGTTGAAATGATTCCAACATATACGAGTTTGGCGTTACCATTTAGTGGAAGTGGACTTTTACGAACCGTCCAGGACCGCATTGCCAAATCCAAGTAAGCAGTCCGATCTTCAGCAAATTTTATTCCAGCGCGGCCTGAAATAAAATTTAATTACGATTTTAAATGGTTATGGTTATATATTTTACTGATATCGAACCTTTCATATGCCTCCGATTGCTTATCATAAGCATTAATATCCGACAAAAATATGAAAAAATTATCATAAAAACAAGTGGTTGTCGATTATTCTTGGTCTGTTCATTTGTTGTTCTCAAGCTTATCCTTAAAATACAAAAATCTCTGCCGCCATGTAAGCGATAGAGGCCCCTGCGGCGACTAATAGACCACGATGCCCTGCGACAGCAAAGATGGCGGCGTGGGGTTATGGCTACGGGGAGATTGTTCTTGACGCCACCCATAGACGTGATATATTTCGCTCCAAATTTTGCTGGGTCGGGGACAGGGACAACGGATGAGCAGGGTATATTCTCTGCTTATTGCTTTTTGGGACAATGAAAATAATGAAAGGACGTTGAAGATTTCCCGATAAGAGAAGTAAATCCGAAAGACAGTGTGCTCATGGGGGCGGCCTTCAACGAAAGGCCTTTTTTTGAGCCAGAGAATTGAGCAAAGGATTCCCCGCTTAAAGTAAAATTAAAATGGCTAGTTATTACTAGCCAAGGAGAAACTCAACACCATGCGCAAGACCATGTGGATCATTTTGGGCATAACCTGCGCGTTCAATATCGCCTTGTGGTCCGTGTTCAATCGTCCGGAAAATCCCGAGCCTGACTGGTCGGGTACTTTTAACTATGTCTCGTTCAGCCCGTATCGAAGTGGGCAGGACCCCATCGAAAACAAATTTCCCGCCCCGGAAGAAATCATGGACGATTTGGTCTTCCTCAGGGGCAAGACCAAGGGAATTCGGACTTACTCGTCCCTGGACGGAATGGAGGCCATCCCCGGAATGGCCACCCGCCAGGGATTCGAGGTTACAGCCGGCGCCTGGATCGACGGCCGATACGAGCGCAACGAGGACGAGATTTATAACCTCATCCAAAACGTCAACCGGTATCCGTCGACCATCAAGCGCGTCATCGTTGGCAACGAAGCGATCTATCGTACCGATCTCTCGGTTGAGGAACTCATCACTTACCTGGACCGAGTGCGGAGCACCGTGAAGGTACCTGTCGGCACGGCCGAGCCATGGCACGTTTTTATCAAGAACCCGGAGTTGGTCAACCATGTGGACTTCATCGCCATCCACGTTTTGCCCTATTGGGAGCGGGTCTCCTTTTCTGATTCCATCGGCTGGGTTCTTGATCGCGTCAAGCAGGTGAAGGAAGCGTTCCCCGGCAAGCCGGTCTTCCTGGCGGAAGTGGGTTGGCCGAGCAACGGTGAAAATTTCGGCAAGGCCAAGCCGGGCCGGGAGGATGAAGCCAAATTTCTGCGGCGGTTCCTGAACATCGCAGATCAGCGCCAACTGGACTATTGCATCATGGAGGTTTTCGATCAGCCTTGGAAAAAACCGCACGAAGGCGTGGTGGGTGGCTTCTGGGGAATCTATGATGTGGATCGCAAGCCCAAGTTTTCCTTCCAGGGGCCGATTCAGGCCGGAACCTTACTATATAGTGGCGTCGCCGCTGTAATGGCGGGCCTGCTGCTGGTTTGGTTGTACTTGCGCAACCGGCCGTCGCAGCCCTTCAGCGGCCAATTGTTCTTTGCGCTGCTGCTGCAAACGACGGCCTCGGTTTTCGTTTGGGTGATCGCCTCGCCGTTAATCGGCGAGTTTCTTGTCTGGGAGACGTTCATTTGGGCGCTGCTCCTGCCGATGCAGGCGGGGCTGCTCATGATCATCTTGGTCAACGGTTTTGAAATGTCTGAGATGATCTGGCTGGAAGGGCTTAAACGCCGTTTCACGCCAGCCCTTCCCAAGGACCCACTGACTGCTGCACCGCGAGTTTCCATCCATGTGCCGATATGCAAAGAGCCTCCCGATATGGTGATTGAAACCCTGAACGGCCTGGCGGCGCTGGACTATGTGGACTACGAGGTGCTGGTCATCGACAATAACAACCCCCATCCGGAACTCTGGCAGCCGGTGAAAACGCATTGTGAAACACTAGGCTCGAAATTTCGGTTTTTCCACATCGAGAAGGTCGAGGGCTACAAGGCGGGTGCGCTGAATTTCGCGCTGCAGCACACCGATCCAAACGCGGAATTCGTGGCCGTGGTCGACAGCGACTACATCGTCCGCTCCGACTGGCTCAACCTGTTGGTGCCGCACTTCCAACGGCAGGAGGTGGGGGTGGTGCAAGCACCCCAGGATCACCGCGGTTGGCAGGGCAGTCTTTTCAAGGAGGTCATCAACTGGGAATATCACGGCTTCTTTGAGATAGGCATGGTGCACCGCAACGAGCGCAACGCCATCATCCAGCACGGCACCATGACGCTCATCCGCAAATCAATCCTGCTCAGCTCGGGCAAATGGGCCGAATGGTGCATCTGTGAGGACGCCGAACTGGGGCTGCGCATCCAGAGCCTGGGGCATGACACCGTCTACATCAAGGAAAGCTTCGGCAAGGGCTTAACGCCGGATTCCTTCGCCGGGTACAAGCGCCAGCGGTTCCGCTGGGTGTATGGTGCCGTCCAGATCATCAAGCGGCATTGGCCGATCCTATCGCCTTTCAGCCGTAAGAGCGGTTTGAACATGGCTCAACGTTACCATTTTATAGCGGGCTGGCTGCCCTGGTTCGGGGATGCCATCAGCCTGATCATGAACGTGCTTTGCATCTTCTGGGCAATCGGGATGGCGCTCTTTCCAAAATACTTCGGAGCACCGCTCTACGTCCTCATGCTGCCCCCGATTGGAGCCTTCCTTTTCAAACTGCTGCATTTCATGTGGCTCTACACCGCGCGGGTGCCATGCACCTTAGCGCAGCGCTTGGGTGCGGCGTTGGCCGGGACAGCCTTGACCCACACCATCGCCATGGCGATTCTGCGCGGCATTTTTACTAAAACCATGCCCTTTTTGCGCACCCCCAAGTGCGAAAGCAAGAGTGCGCTGATAAAAGGACTCACGATGGCGCGCGGCGAGGCGTTGATGATGGTGCTGCTTTTATTTGCGGTGGTGGTCAACTACAACTTCGGCAACGACCAGACCGAAGAAAGAATGATCCGCGCCGCGCTGCTGCTGATCCAGGCGCTGCCCTACGCGGCAGCCTTCCTGCTGTCGCTCTTCAGCGTCATGCCCGAAGGTCTGCTCCGACTGCCGTGGGGGTCCAAAAAGCCCGTTCGTTCCAAGATTGCGCCAGCTGCCAATCAGCTGATGGTAGGCCCTTAAGGTCTATCCATCCAATTGAACAACCAGAAAAGCGAAGCTCAGCGCTTCGCTTTTCTGGTTGGATTTAAGGCTAATGTTCTTTATAGCGCTTACGGCTAGTAACCGAAGCGATCGATGGCTTTGGTGTCCCTGCGCCAGTTTTTCTGTACCCGCACAAAAAGCTTCAAAACCACTTTTGCTCCCGTCAACTTCTCGATGTCCTTCCGAGCTTCAATCCCGATGCGCTTGAGCATAGCACCGCGCCTGCCGATAATGATCCCTTTCTGGGAGTCGCGCTCCAGATGGATGGTAGCTTCGATGCTTACCCGGCTTTGATCGGCGCTCAGTTTGAAACCCTCTACAGTGACGGCAGATGCGTAAGGGATCTCCTCGCCGGTCAGGCGGAAGATCTTCTCGCGGATGAGCTCGGCGGCCATGAACCGTTCCGTGGCGTCGGTCAGGCTGTCTTCCGGGAAATAAGGCGGCCCCTCGGGGAGGGCCTCAATGATGGCCCTGAGGAGATCATCGAGCTGGGTGCCGTCCCGGGCAGAAACCGGAACTAGTGCAGCAAGAGGCCGTCGAGCCGACCACCGCGCCATGATTTCCAGCAAAGCCTTTTTGTCTGCGACGAGGTCGACCTTGTTCAATGCCATAATGACCGGCAACTGCTGACCGCTGAGCTTCTCCGCCAAGAGGGCCTCCGATGCCGGGTCCGGGTGGGCGGCATCCACGACCGCCAATAGCACGTCCGCATCCCCGATGGAGCCGCAGGCCGTGTCCACGATCTTCACGTTGAGCGGATCTTTCGGTATGAATAGGCCGGGTGTATCGCAAAATATGATCTGGACCCCGGGGCGGTGACAGATGCCTAAAATCCGGTGGCGCGTCGTTTGGGGCTTGCTGGAAATGATCGATATCTTCTCTCCCAGGATCTTATTCAGCAAGGTGGACTTGCCGGCGTTGGGGGCGCCGACAATGGTGACATAGCCGGATTTAAAAGGGGGTGTCTTGAGTGCGGGATCGGTCGCCATGGCCCTCTCATCGTCTTGAGCTGACAATCGGTTTCACAGGTTTGAATCACTAAATGACGGCAGGATTCGGAGGGCTCTGCGGTCTCCAAGAAAACCCCTCACGCCCGCTCGTCTTCGGGCGGGGCCGTCGCCAGATCCGCAATCGTTCTCCACAAGGCATCCCGGCCCTGACGAGACTTGGAGGAGAAAAATATCAGGTCGCTTGGATTAGCCTTCAGGGCGTCAGCGATGAGTTGCAGCTGCTTGGCCTGGCCCGCTTTCGATAGCTTGTCGACTTTAGTAACGACCGGGATCGAAGCGATTTCGTGTCGATCCAGCCAGTCGAACAGCTGGTGGTCCTCCCCGCTGGGCGTCCGGCGGATGTCCAATATGACCACGACGGCTTTCAAGTTCTCCCGTTCGGATAGGTACCGCTCGATCATGGGCCGCCATTTACGGCGCTCGACCTCCGGAACCCGTGCATAGCCGTAGCCCGGCAGGTCGACGAACATGAAAGCGCCGTTCACGCAGAAGAAGTTGATCAGCCGGGTTTTTCCCGGTGTCGAGCTGGTGAGGACCAACTTTTTGCGACTGACCAGCGTGTTGATCAAACTGGACTTGCCCACATTGGAGCGGCCGACAAAAGCAAATTCCGGCAGGTATCCAGGCGGGTACTGCTGCGCCTCTACAGCGCTGGTGACGAATTCTGCCGATTTAATCAGCATCGGATCGCTCCGTCAAAGAGAACGTGGAATGCAGAAGGCTATCGGTCGATACGCTGCCGAGTCGACGTCCGGCCGGGCATAGCATGCTAGCGATCCGGGTGATGATCGCGGAAGTACTTCTCGAGCCGATTCATGCCTTCGACGAGATTTTCCATGGAGTTGGCATACGAGAACCGCAAATAGCCTTCGCCATTCCGGCCGAAGTCGATACCGGGGCTGACGCCGACGCGGGCCTTTTCCAGAATGTCGAAGGCCAGTTTGTAGGAGTCCTGCGAGTAGCGTTTGGCGTTGGCAAACACATAAAAGGCCCCGGTCGGTTCGACGGTGATGCCGAGGCCGATCTGCCTGAGCCGCCGGATCAGGAACTGGCGGCGTTCATCATAGATGGACTTCATGCGGGCGACATCTTCACCGGCGCACCTCAGTGCGGCGATCGCCGCCTTCTGGACCATTGAATTGGCGGAGATGAAGAAATTCTGCTGAAGCTTTTGCATGGGCCGGATGAGCGATGGCGGTGCAATCACATACCCCAGCCGGAGCCCGGTCATGGCGTATAGCTTGGAAAATCCGTTCAACACGAAAGCCCGGTCGGTGAATTCGAGGATGCTGTGTTCTTTGCCCTCGTAGACGAGGCCGTGATAGATTTCGTCGGAGACGATCATGGGGTCCTGCGGACCCGCGGCCATGGCCGCAATCTGCCGCATGCGATCGGGCGCCAGCAGGTTGCCGGTAGGGTTGGAGGGCGAATTGATGAAGACCGCCTTGGTCCGCGGCGTGATTTTTTTCGCAATGGCTTCAGGCCGGAATTGGAAGCCGTCCTCCTCAAATACCGGAACGCTGATCGGAACACCTTGAACAAATTTAATGAAATTGGGATAGCAGGCGTAATGCGGATCGGAGATGATCACCTCGTCCCCGGGATCGAGCAGAGCTGAAAACACCAGCAAGATCGCCGGCGAGGAGCCAGATGTGACGATGATCTGATTCGACTGGACCTGCACGCCGTAGGTGTTACCATAATATTGCGCAATGGCGTCCCGCAGCTCGTAATTGCCCAAACTATGAGTGTAATGGGTGTGGCCGTTGGCTAGTGCCTGGCAGGCTGCCTCTTTCACGCAAGCGGGGGCATCAAAATCCGGTTCGCCCACCTCGAGGTGTACAATATGAGCGCCCTGACGCTCCATTTCGTTGGCCTTCTCCAACACGTCCATAACAATGAAGGAAGTCAACTCCTGAGTTCTCTGAGAGACCATAATTTTTCCTTCGGAAAAATTAACATTAAAAAAATTTAGGCAATGTTGTGCAAAATCCTCAAATCGGCTTTAAACAACTTTATTCAGAGGGTACTCGATGATTCCCTCGGCGCCTTGCGAAAGCAGCCGTGGAATCAGATCCCGGACGATTTCGCGGCTCACCATGATTTCAACCGAAAAAAAGTTTGACCGGTAAAGCGGTGCAACGGTCGGCGCCTTCAGGCTTGGCAGCATGGCAACCACCTCTTCCATGCGCGCCGCGGGCACGTTCATTTTTAATCCGACCATTTTTTCGCCAAGCAACGCGCCTTTGAGCAGCAAGGCGATTTGCTCAATTTTCTGGCGCTTGTCGGTATTCATCCAAACATCCTGGTTGGTAATCAGCTGCGTGTTGGTCTGCATCAGTTCATGGATGATGCGCAGGCCATGGGCTTTTATCGTGCTCTCCGTTTCCGTGACTTCAACGATCGCATCCACCAGGCCGGAAACTACTTTGGCTTCGGTGGCCCCCCAGGAGAACTCGATGGCCACCTCGATCTTGCGATCGGCGAAATAACGCCGAGTGAATTCGACCAGTTCGGTGGCGACTTTTTTACCGGCCAGATCTTCCAGCCGGCAGATTTTCGAATCGTATGGCACGGCCAAGACCCAGCGCGCCGGACGGGCGCTGACCTTGGAGTAGACGAGGTCGGCGACCACGTGCACCTTGGAATTGTTTTCAGCAATCCAGTCTTTTCCAGTGAGTCCGGCATCCAGGGTTCCATTCTCGACGTAGCGCGACATTTCTTGGGCGCGGCATATCGCACATTCAATCAGGTCATCGTTGATTTCGGGGAAATAACTGCGACTGTTAACACGGATATTCCAGCCGGACCGCTTGAACAGAGCGATCGTCGCTTCCTGAAGGCTTCCCTTGGGGATGCCCAATTTCAGCTTTTGAGTCACTTTTTGTAGACCTCCTTGGGATCGAAGATCGGCTGCCCGACGACCTGAACGGACCCGTTTTGACACCGTTTGTGAAAACAGCTGCGATGGCCGGTGTGACAGGCGCCGCCGCCGATTTGTTCAATTTTCAGTACAATCGCGTCATCGTCGCAATCGATCAAAATTTCCTTAACGATTTGAATATGTCCGGAGGTTGCACCCTTCACCCACAGCCTCTTGCGGCTGCGGCTGTAATACGTAGCCCGGCCGGTTGCCAAGGTGGCCTCCCATGCTTCCCGGTTCATGAAAGCAACCATCAGGACCTCGCCCGTGCGAAAATCCTGGGCGACGGCGGTAACGAGACCTCCCAATTTGTTGAAGTCAAGCGCGACCATCGGGACCCGACCTCTATGGAACCCCCTGTCTCAGCCTATCTTGAACTAGGCCTGAGCCGGCGCTATGCTTAAATCGTACGGAAGGTTCCACAGATTAAGTTTTATCAAAAACTTATCTACTAATACCTTTGGAGCGCGTGAGTCAAATATTTTTTATTGTTGAGTCCTTTATTTTTTGCTATTAGGGTCGCATTAAAGGTTTATCAGCCATGGCCACAAAACAGTCAGCTCCACAGAAGCCGCCTAAGCCCCCCTTGACCCGGAAGAAGGGTTTTCTCAGACGTTTCATCCTGGTGCCATTTCTGGCGCTGATGATTCTTGGACTGATGGCGCTGATGGCCGCAGTGGCCGGCTACCAGTACATCAGCCAGGATCTTCCGAAAATCAATTCGCTCATGGATTATCGGCCGCCGATCATTACCACGGTTTATGCCGAGGACGGCCGCCAGATCGCAGAATTTTTTAAAGAACGTCGTATCGTAATCCCCTTGAGCGAGGTGCCACCCTTATTGGTCAACGCTTTCGTCGCGGCCGAAGACTCGCGGTTTTTTCAGCACCAGGGAATCGACCCCTTCAGCATCCTGCGAGCGGCACTGAAAAACCTGGAGGCCGGAACCATCAAGCAGGGCGGAAGCACCATCACTCAGCAGGTCACGCGCTCATTTCTGCTCACTCCGGAGAGAAGTTATATCCGCAAGATCAAAGAGGTTATTCTTAGCTACCGCATCGAAAAGGCGTTCACCAAAGAGGAGATCCTTTTTCTTTATCTCAACCAGATCTATCTCGGCCACGGCGCCTATGGGGTGCAGGCGGCGGCGGAAAATTATTTTGGCAAATCCGTCAAGGCGTTGAGTCTTGCGGAGTGTGCCGTCTTAGCGGGGCTGCCTCAGGCGCCGACCCGCTACTCCCCCTTCCGTCACCCCGAACAGGCCCGTGCACGGCAAGTGTACGTCCTCAACCGGATGGTCGAGGAAGGGTTCATCACCCGGGAGCAGGCCGACGAGGCGCTCTCCGTGATGCTGGACATCAAGCCGCGCCGGAATATTTACGTGGAACAGGTGCCTTACTACACCGAACATGTCCGCCGCTATGTGGAAAGCAAATACGGTGTAGACGCCCTCTACAACCATGGGCTCCAAATCTACACGGCCGTGAACATCGACGTCCAGAAGATGGCCGAGCAGGAAGTCAACAAGGGGCTGCAAGAAATCGATAAGCGCCAGGGATACCGCGGGCCGGTGAAGTCTCTTGCCCCCATTGAAATCGAGGCCTTTTTGCAAGAACAAGCAGCGGAATTGGAAAGCACCCCGCTGCACCCGGGCAGAATCACCCCAGCGGTGGTCGCCCAGGTGAATGATCAGGCCAAAACGGTGAGAGTCAGAATCGGCCAAGACGCAGGGGTCCTGGCGCTGGCAGATATGGCCTGGGCCCGCAAGCCAAATCCGGACCTGGCCCATTACGAAGCCAAGATTCGTCAGCCGAGCACGGCCTTGAAGCCCGGAGATCTCATTCGCGTGAAGATCAAAGATTCACGCAAGAATCCTCATGAGCCGTGGCAGGTGGCGCTTGAACAGGAGCCTCTGGTTCAGGGCGCCCTGTTGTGCCTGGAAACCGAGACCGGTTTGGTAAAAGCCATGGTGGGGGGGCGCGACTTCAACGAGACTCAGTTCAATCGCGCGATCCAGTCGCGACGCCAACCCGGTTCTTCTTTCAAGCCCATTATTTACGCGGCGGCGCTGGATCGCAAGTTCACCGACCCCAAGAAAGTCTACACCCCGGCGACGATGATTATCGATTCCGCGGTGGTCTTCGAAGATCGGGCCCGAGAGCAAAGCTGGAAGCCCAAGAACTACAAGGAAACGTTTTACGGTCCGACGCTTTTGCGCGAAGCTCTGGCCCAGTCGCGTAACGTCGTCACGGTCAAGATCCTTCAGGACATCGGCGTCGATTACGCCATCGAATACGCCCGCAACCTGGGGATCACCGCCGATTTGACCCGTACGCTTTCACTGGCATTAGGAGCTTCCGGAGTATCTCTGTTTGAACTTACCCGGGCCTATTCCGTTTTCGCAAACCAGGGGTTTCTGGTCGAGCCGGTGTTTGTCTTGAAAATCATTAACCGGGACGGAAATGTGCTCGAAGAAGCCGTTTCTGAACGTCACAAGGTTATCGAGAAGGACACCGCTTTCATCATGACCAACTTGTTGGAAAGTGTGGTCCAGCATGGTACGGGCCAGCGAATTAAGGCATTAGGACGTCCGGCTGCTGGAAAAACCGGGACGACAAACGATATGTATGACGCTTGGTACATCGGCTATACCCCGGAATACATCACCGGGGTTTGGGTCGGGTTCGATACCGAGGCTCCGTTGGGTAAGACCGAAACCGGTGCGGTGGCTGCCAGCCCGATCTGGTTGGAATTCATGAAACAGGTCCTCGCCAGCGAATCCGTCAAAGCGTTTCAGGCGCCGGAAGGAGTCATTTTTGCGAAGATCGATGCGGAGACGGGTCTGCTCCCGGTGGCCGAATCCCGCAAAACGATTTTTGAATGCTTTAAGGAAGGCACGGTGCCGATTGATTTCAGCAAACGGCCGGGCGAAGTCAAAGAAACCGAAGATTTTTTCAAAAAGGACTTATGAAAATAAACCCGCTGCGTTGTGCATGGGATAGACGTTCGGGGACGCCCCGAGGTGATCTATTCTCACAGAGCCGCCGGTCGCCTCCGCCTGTCTGCCGGTGCGCGCCGTATGAAAGTTGGCATACGGTTGCTCCCCAGCCGCCGCCTATCCATTCGCCGGTTCGTATACCCTTAACACCCTGCCTTCCGGCAGCACGATGAGGTCGTCCGTCAAGCTGGAGTCTGGGACTACCCGCACGACTGAAAACCCAAATTCCTTCTGCAACGCGGCACAATTCGCGTTGCCTTGTCCACGCATTCGCGAAATGCTGCTCCGTTGCACATGCAGTTCGATCGTGTCACTTGAAACAGGCCAGCGTCGCAAAGCCCCCCGGACAGCCGCCAGGTAGCACGCGCTCTGAACCAAATGCCCGAAGGCGGGGTGGTAGGGGCCTGCGACCATACCGCGGCCGGCAGCAAGGTCGGCTGAAGGTTGAAGCCCGGTGCGAACGACCGGTACGCTGCGCCGCCGGAAAAAAAGATAAAGTTTCATGGAGAGGTCGACCGCTTCGTCGAGGGAGAGGGGGCGATAACGACCTTCACGGAACCATCTTGCCAGAGCGCTTCCAAGCAGCACTAAGGTTGGATAAATGCGAACAAAGGCGGGGCTCAAGCCGACGATGCGTCGCCCGGTCTCCAGCAGACGGGCCTCGTCATCTCCGGGAAGTCCCACCATGAGCTGCAGTCCAACCTCGTACCCCCTGGCTTTCAGGCGCCGAACGGCAGTTGTTGTGTCGGCTGCAGTGTGACCGCGCCCGGATCGGCGGAGCACGTCATCGTTCATGGACTGGACGCCCAGTTCTACGCACTTTATTGGGAAGCCACTGATCAGATCCAGAGCGCGGGAATCAACGGTATCCGGCCGTGTGGAAAAGCGGATACCGTCGAGCTCGCCCCTGTCAACCCATTCCGATGCAGTGGCCAGCAAAAATCGGACCCGATCCCCTGGCAGCCCGAGAAAATTGCCGCCGAAAAATGCGATTTCAGCCGGTCCTTGGCGGCGACCGCGGAAACGGAGGAATTCTCCCACAGACGAAAAATCGACTTCAGGCCCAGGGATCATTCCAGGATAACCAGTGACCAGTTCTTGATTGCAGAAGATGCAACGGTGAGGGCAGCCGGCATGTGGGATAAAGACCGGTACGATGAAAGGTCGTTGGTTCATGGGACCGTTTTAGACGGGCGCCTGATCAATCGCGGAGGCGCGACGGCAGGCCTTCCGGTCGTCATTGCGGCTTGAGCCGGATCAAGGCCTTGCGAGCCGCGTCCTGCTCGGCTGTTTTCTTGCTCTTTCCAACGCCCTCGGTTTCAATCTCCATGACACGCAGTTGCACCCAGAAGGTCTTGTCATGGTCGGGGCCCTCTTCGCGGATGACCCTATAACCGGGCATATGGCCGGGGCGAGTCTGCACCAGCTCCTGGAGCTGGCTCTTGAAATCAACGTGTTCATTGGTGCGCTCGATCTCGCAGACCAGCGGCAGGAACATGGCCTGAACGATCTCGAATACTATGGCAAAGCCGCCATCCATGTAGACTGCGGCGATCAGCGCCTCAATGGTTCCGGCCAGAATCGAGCCTTTTTCACGGCCCCCGGTCTGAGCTTCACCCTTGCCGAGCCGGATGTGGGTGCCGAGGTCAAGGCGGCGAGCGAGGTTGGCGAGTTGCTGCTCGTTGACTAGGGAGGAGCGCATGCGTGACAGGTCGCCTTCGTTCAAATCGGCATAGCGCTCCATAAGGATATGCCCCACCACGAGGTTGAGCACCGCATCCCCCAAAAACTCCAGGCGCTCATTGTCACGCAGGTCGGCCGCCGTAGCCTCGTTGACATAGGAACTGTGCCGTAAAGCCTCCTCTATCCATCGCCTGTCCGCGAAGGAATAATGAAGGGCATTTTCGACCTTAGAAATCGTCATTGAGACCATGGAACGAACCCTTGATGAACGCTTTCTATTGAGGTTCAGTTGGCATCATAAAGGCGACCGTGAGGATCAAAACCAAATTGCGGGACGATTCCAAAGGCAGTGACGGCGCCATCTGGACCGGAGGGGTACGCTCAGCGTGCTATTAGTTTTTCATAGAGTGCATAGGGGACGTGGAAATCCCCTTGGGCGACCCCTAACCGGATCTCGGGTTGGATGTCTCCATGAAAATCGGTCCCTCCGGTCATCAGGAGGTCGTGGCGACGGGCCAGATCCGCATATTGGCGGGTCTGCTCGGGGGTGTGTTGGGGATAATAGACCTCAAGGCCCTTCAGCCCCATAGACATCATTTCCTGCAAGAGCTCATCGAGCTGCTCCACGCTTTCCAGCTCCAACAGACAAGGGTGAGCTAGAACCGGAATTCCGCCTGCGGCATTGATGAGTTCGACGACCTGAGCGGAGTCGATCCGAAATTTGTCTACATAGGCCGATTTTCCTTTTCCCAGGTACCGATCAAACGCTTCGTCGATCGATTTCACAACTCCCTTTTTCACCATTAGCTTGGCGATGTGAGGTCGGCCAGGTTGTCCGTCGGCAGCCTCTTTTTCGACTTCGTCGATCCGAATGGAAATCCCCTGCTTGTTCAAACGGGCAAGGATCTCCGGATTGCGCTGCCTACGGGAATCCTGAAGCTTCTCAAGCGCGCGATTCAATTCAGGGTCATCCATCCGGAGGTCGTATCCTAAAATATGAATGCTTCCGGCACCCGGATAAAAAGGGGGCGGCTCGGCGCTGATTTCAACTCCTGTCAAAAAACCAAGCGTATCGGGAATTCCGCATAGGAGGGCTTCACGGGTGCCGGCGATGGAGTCGTGGTCGGTTATAGAAATGGCGCCAAGACCCATACGCAAGGCCAAGGCGATGATTTCGGCCGGCGAGAGCGTGCCGTCCGAAGCCGTGGAGTGAATGTGAAGGTCGATGCAAGCGGCAGGCTTAAATTCCAAGCGCCTTCTCCAAGGATTCTTCCTTTGCCTTGCACTCAATGCATTGAGTCGTCACCGGGCGCGCTTTAAGCCGTTTAATAGAGATTTCTTCGCCGCAGGATTCGCAAATACCGTAGGTCCCGTTTTCGATCCGTTCGAGCGCCTGCTTGATTTTCTTGATCAGCTTGCTCTCACGATCCCGGATCCGGAGCATAAAATTGCGGTCGGCCTCCAGGGAGGCCCGGTCGGTGGGATCCGGAAAATTTTCATTGGTCGTCGTCATGCCGGAAACGGTGTCATCGGCCTGGCTCAGCAACTCCTGCATGCGCTGATGCAAATGCTTCTTAAAAAAATCCAAGTCTTTCTTCTTCATGACAGGCCCCATTGCATGATTTGGCTTTGGCTAAAATAATCGATTTAAAAGGATATAAAATATCACAGTGAAATGTAAAAGTAAATGACCAATGCTCCAACGCCCGGAAGCGCGTCTCCCCATCGGGTTTGAGCCGAAAAGGGTGTTGCCATAATGGAGGGGGCGCCATCTATCCTCAATGCCTTCATTGACTTAATGTGAATTGGATGCGGCTATAGGTGCAGCTTTGGAGCGCAGACCACCCCGATACCGGCCCTGACCAAGGCCTGGGCGGTCAGCTGCACCGAGCGGTGCTTTTCCATGTAGTTTTTTTCAAGAGCCGGCATCAGCCCCGCTTTTTCCGCGTCAGCCTTGGCGAGAAAGTAATCGAGGATGTCCGAGGGGTGCGCAAGCGTCGGCTCGATTTCCGGCTCGCCGCCCTCATGTTTGGCAGATATGTTGGGGACCTCTTGCGCGATTTCCACCAACTCGGCGCGGCGGTTATAAGGCTGCCGCACAATGGATTTCCAGGTTTCAGTGATATGATGCTCAAAACGCACCATCGCCTCTAATCCCAGGACCCGGCGCAGATAGGAAGCCTGGCGAAGGGTTTCATTGCCGGCGGAGTTGGACAGGTTGAAGCCGATGAGAGGTGTCCCTCCGTCCTCGCGTGCGAAAAGCCTTGCCGTCAGGAGGGTCCACAAAATAGCGAACGGGTTGTCGTTGCCCATGAAGACGGAGATCTTAAATTCGGTGTCGATGCCGAGGCGGTGCATTAGGTATCCCACCAACACCGTGCCCGGGTTGATGTTGAGTACCTGACGAATGCCATAGGTGGTATAGTACTTCAAGAATTCGTCGGCCCACGCGAGGGGGTAGTGGTTGGGTTGGCCGATGCCGCCGAAGTAGCCGGTGATGGTCTCAGGACCGCCTAAATGGACATTGGAGCCGTCGGTGCCCTTCGTATCCAAGGTTTCCACGTAGCTCACCCCCATGATCTGCATGGCCGCCGCCACCGCCATGATGTCGCCGTTGTCGGCTTCCTGTTCGACCATCCGGCGCACCCGGATAAAACGGCCGGGCATGAGTTCGCCCGCTTGAATGCAACGCCGGGCCTCGCTGATCAGCCAAGGAAAATACTGTAACGCGCTGATTTCGAGCGTCACGGCATTTTTCTGGTTCAGTGCGGGGGCGCCATTGACCTTGCGGATATAGTCCGCCATGGAAATGAAGGCATTTCGGTCGCGCTGTTGGATCAGCCACTGGAGGTCTTTCACATAAGGAGAATTCACCTGCTCCAGGCGGGCCATGAGGGTTTCAATCTTGGCGGCCTCGGCCGCCTGGCGGTTGATTTCCTGCGGGCCGCCGTAGCGTTCAATTACCTTGAGAAGTCCGTTGATGACGGGGTTGTTCGGGTCGGTTAACAGGGCATTAATTTCATCGATCCGCTGGGTTGAAATCTTTAAAGCGCTTCTCAAATCAGGCATGGCTGCCTCCGTTGGTCGCAGGGTGGTTTAATTTTTCGATGCGTTGACGGAATTGCGCTTCAATTGTACTTTTTTAAAAATAAAGCGGCAAGGGCATTTTGGGGAAAGTAATGCAATGACACCGCTCGTTTCTCTGCGCCAGGCAAGCTTGCGTATTCGGGACCGGGTCCTGCTTGAAGGCATAACTTGGGAAATTCGAACAGGCGAGCACTGGGCGGTGGTGGGCCCCAACGGCGCGGGGAAATCCACGCTGGTGAGGGCGTTAATCGGCGAAGTCCCGATCGTCCGCGGCGAGGTTTTTCCGTTCGAGCCGGAGCGCCTCCGGCGGCAGGCAGCCTACCTATCGTTTGAAAGCCAGCGGAATCTGATCGCGCTGGAAGACCGGCGGGAGGACCACCGGGCTTTCAGCGGACGAACGGAAGGAGGGGCGCGGGTCGGGGACTTCATCCAAATGCCACGACGGGAGGCAACGCATCGCTCTGCGGATATTTTGGCGCGAATTCAGATTTCGCCCCTGCTCGACCGCCGCATCCGCGAACTGTCATCCGGCGAGATGCGGCGGTTTCAGATCGGATTGGCGCTCAGCACCCACCCGCGCCTCTTGATTCTGGACGAGCCCTATGAGGGTCTTGATCAAACGTATCAAACGGAATTGGCGAGGATCATCAACGAGTTGATGGATCTCGAACGCGCGGTGGTGCTGGTCACCCACCGCCGCTGCGAAATCCCCCCGAATGCCACTCACGTAATCGGGGTCAAGGCAGGGCGAATCGTTTTTCAAGGTCGACGCGAGAAGCTCTTGGATTCCAGGTGGATGGACAGATTATACGCATCATCGTCGCTGCCCTTATCTGAGCTGCCAGCAGCGGGAGTTCACGCCTCCATACGGCCGCTCAACACGCCTTCGGAGGTGCTGGTCGATCTGCGCAACGTCACGGTGAGGCATCGGACGGTTCCCGTGTTCGAGAATCTTTCCTGGACGGTCAGGCACGGCCAGCACTGGGCCGTATGCGGGCCGAACGGCTCCGGCAAGTCGACTCTGATGAGCTTGGTGGTGGGCGATCATCCTCAGGCTTACGCCCATACCGTCAGCGTGTTCGGAATACGGCGAGGCGGTGGCGGGAGCATTCGCGAAACCAAAGCGGGCATTGGGATTATTTCGGCGGAGTTGCAGGTGCGCTACCGCAAAACCATAACGGCGCTCGATGTTGTGATTTCCGGTTTCTTCGACTCCATCGGTCTGTACCGGAAAGCGTCGCGGGATCAGACGGCTGCGGCTGAAGCATGGATCGAATCCTTCGGCCTGCAGGCGCTGGCAGGCAAGAGGTTCAACCACCTGTCCCATGGCGAACAACGCATGGTGTTGCTCGCCCGGTCCATGGTGAAACCGCCACAGCTCCTCGTTTTGGACGAGCCTTGCCAGGGTCTGGATATCGGCAATCGAAGGTTGATTCTGAAGGCGGTCGATCGCATTGCTGCCACAGGCTTGACGACGATCTTTTTCATTAGCCATCACCTTGACGAAATTCCGGTCTGCATCACCCACTGCCTCATCCTGAGTCGCGAAGGCAACCAACCGTCTCGGGCGATCGTGTCGGACCCACCGCTCACCGATAACCGGGGCTTGGAGAGCATGCCACCACCAAACTCTATCATGTTAATGCCGGGGCAACAGGGAGGGGGAAAGGATGCGATCTAAAAAATAATTGTTAGACGTGCGGGGCGGATGTCGGCTCAGCGCGCTGCCTTTCGCGTGGCAAGCCGATGGAGCTAGAAAAGCGTCATTTGAATTAGGTAGCCGATTCCACTGAACAAACCGATGTAAAACGCCATTGAGAAGATGGCCCTGAACCAGCCTTTAACCGCTTTATTCGTCAAAATCAGCGCTCCATAGGAAATATCGTTCATGTTCTATTTTATCCTTAAACTGGCTGATTGTAAAACAAATTGGCGTTCTCAACTCCTCTGAACGGTCTTATGCTGAGCCCGGAGGCCCCTCTACATCTGCAATCCATTCTTACGAACTTCAGCTATCAGTTGTGCCACGAGCTTCGACGGCAGGCTCTCATCGCCTAAACCGCTAATGATTTCAATTGCTTCTGTAATGGTCCGGCCCTTCTGGTAGGAGCGGTCGGTGCTCAGAGCGTCAAAACAATCCGCCACGCTGATGATGCGCGCCCCAAGGGGAATTTCATCGGCTTTTAGGCCCAAAGGGTAACCCGACCCGTCAAGGCGTTCGTGGTGATAGCGAACGCAGTCGATTACCGGCTCCGCCACTTGAATGGCTTTCAAAAACCGACCTCCGATCTCCGGGTGTCTCTGGATCTCGGCCCGCATTTCTGTTGAAAGCGTTTCTTGTGTATTGTTAAGAAGCTCCGGGCTGAAAGCGATCTTGCCGATATCGTGGAGCAGACCGCCGATTCGGATGGTTTCCACATTCTCAGCGGGAAGACCCATGCGCTGCGCCACGCGCTGGGAATAGGCAGCCACGCGGCGGGCATGGCCCCGGGTGTAGGGATCCTGGAATCCCAGCACGACGCTGAGTGCCGCCAGGTCACGGATGTTAGAATCATACAGAACATCCCGGATTCCTCTTTTAAGACCAGAGTAAATCCACATGGGATTCGGATGGTTCATAATGTCCTTAAAAAAAGAGCCGGTCGCGGAGGACCGGAAAGTATGATGGTTCGAAAAACATCAGAAGCCGCGATTTATAGAAGAACGGCGAGTGGCTGTCAAGGCAAAAAAGAATTTGTCATCTTGCGTTCAGCAGGGTGATCGTTCGAAGGAAGGTCAGGGGGTTGACGGTGACGCTGTTGACTTTCACACCCCAGTGCAGATGAGGTCCGGTGGCGCGGCCCGTAGCCCCGGCCAAACCGACCACCATTCCTTTTTCAACTCGTTGACCGACATCGACGAGGATCCGGCTGAGATGGGAATAGGACGTGAAGACACCGGCACCGTGGTCGACAATGACCGCGTTGCCGGAGTAAAAAAGATCCCCCGTCATGCACACCACTCCGGAACCGGCTGAATGTACGGGGTCTCCGGTTTGTGCACGGAAATCAACCCCCGCGTGTTGGCTTTGAAGTTCTCCGTTGAAAATCCGCCGGGTGCCGAACGGGCCGTTCATCTCTCCCGGAACGGGAACCTGAAACCCATCCTGCCAAAGCCGCAACGGGTTGCCGGAAGCGTAGATCTGCTTTAATTCCTCCTGCTCGCGCCGGATGCGCTGGATGTCAGCGGGGCTCGGGCGCACATGGCGCGGGTCGACCCTCAGCGTTTCTTCGCTGTAGGTGCCTGGCCGGACGGCGAAAGCGGCGGATGTGGAGTGCCGTTGGGTGCCCTCGCTCCAGGCCACCTTTAATTTGGCAGCGCCCGGACGCGTTCGCAGCGCGATTCCCACGACGCCGGCGAAGACGCGCTTGGTTTCAGCCGGATGCGCGAACATATGAATCTTCTGTTCGCCGAAGAAAACGACCGGCTCGCGGACGGAAGCAGGCATGTGGCGACAGTCGATCTCGACGAGCAGCGTGTCCCCGGTTTCCACCGCGGCAGCTGAAAGCGTGATCCGGGGGATAGGCCCCGCCCCTGTCAGCTGGGAAGCGGCGGGTTGGGGCCAAAAGAAATTGGAAAGGAGCCCATAACCGCACAATACGCACAGGACGCTGAGCAAGGTGCTGCCTTGGCGCCAAGTGGTCGGATAAATGCCGTAGGAGGATGGGTTCATGATGCAGGCAAAGATAGGAGTCTTTACATGGCTCGTAAAGGGGAAGGGACGATGACAGCCGCCCTCCCCCTTTTCCTCGGTGCCTGGATTTAACCCCTGATGATCCGGGGCAGCATCATTTGGTGCTGCGGGCAGATGGAGCGGGGATTCTGGTAGGCAGCGCCGGCAAATGCCTTCAGATAGTCGCGGATGGCGGTCATTTTGGCAACTTCGTCTACCAAGCCGTGCTGGGCGCAGTAGATCGGCCGGGAGTTATCGTAGTAGGATTTGACCAGCCGGTTCATCTCTTCGATGACCGGATCGAGCGGCTTGCCGGATTCCTTCTCCTTCACCAGGCGCCGGGAGTAGCTCGCGGCAGCGGCAGTCTCGCCGTGCATGACGTAGATTTCGGTGGTGGCCGTGCCGAGTGTAAAGGCGTTATGGCGGTTGGCCGTGGGGCCGCCCATGATGTAGTGGGCTGCGGCCGTTCCCTTGCGCAGCACCGTAAGGATCATGGGAATGTCGGTCTGCTGAATGGAGTAGATCAGGGCCTGCCCCAGGCCGAGCAACTCGGCCTTCTCCGCGATGTCGCCGACATCGATGCCCGAGGTGTCCTGGAACCAGATGATGGGCACGCGGTCGCGGCCGCAGTGCACCACGAACTCGTTCATTTTGATGAGTCCCTGTCGATAGAGCTTGCCACCGATGCCGGGATAAGAAGCATATTCCGGGTAGTTTTCGCCGAGAAAGCCCTGGCGGTTGCCGATGACGCCCATCAGGTAACCGTCCATTTTTACCAATCCGGTGTATACTTCCGGCCCGTAGCCAGGACGGTATTCCATGTGCTCGCTGCCATCCACCAACCGGGCCAGAACCTCGTCGAAGTCGTACATCTGCTTCTGGTTGAAAGGCACCAAGTAGTAGATGTCCTCGGCCGGAAAGCGCGGCTGCTTGGGCTCGGCGACGCGGAAGAACTTCGGGTTATATGCCGGCATGCCCTTCATGTAGTCCTTGATCCCGTCCAGAACGCCCTCTTCGGTGTCATAGACATGGCGGAAAAACCCTGTGGCATCGTGGTGGATCTTGACCGAACCCGGCGGCTCCGCTTTGAACTGCTTGGCGGCCGCGATGAGCTGCTCTGCGCCCTCGAGGTCGAAGAAGCCCTTGGGGGACATCCCGCTCAGGATCCCGCCGCCGCCGACGGCGATGTTGGCGTCCTTGTGGGCAAAGAGGATGGTGGGGCTGATGCCCTGATAGCCGCCGCCGGCGGGGTTGGTTCCATAAATGCCGGCTAAAATAGGAATCCCGGCCTGCTCCAGCTCCGCATGCCTGAAAAAAGTAGTCCCGGAGCCGCGGCGGTCGGCATAGAACTTTTCTTGTTCGGGCAGCTTGACGCCGCTGCAATTCACCAGCCAGACGAGCGGGATGTTCAGCCGTTTGGATAGGTTGGTGGCGCGGAAGACTTCCTCCGCCTGGCCCGGCAGCCAGGCGCCGGCGATCACCTTGTTGTCGAAGCCGATGACCACCGCCCATTTGCCCGAGATCTTGGCCAGGCCATGGCAGACATTGTTGGTCCCCTCCACGTTGTTGTTGGGGTTGTAAAGCGTGTTCAGCGGGGTCCATGTGCCGGAGTCCAGCAGGTATTCCAACCGTTGCCAGATCGTCAACTGCTTGCGCTTGTTGATTACGGAGGTCGGAAGGCCGACGTTCTTGAGCTTCTCAACCGCTTTTTCCAACTCGGTTTCCACATCCTTGACCAGCTTGACGTTAGCTTCTCTGCTTTTGATCATTCCGGGCTTGAGCGCACTGCCGAACTCTTTCATCTTCTCGAAATACGGTCGCATGTCCTCCATCCTCCCCCTCTGAAGTGTTGCCCGGTCGGGCCATTAAACCCGCTGAATGGCTGGGTTCCCGTGCATCAAAATTTGACTTAATTTCCTTATACAAACTGATCGGCTGCGTCAAGGACGGAAGCGATTAAGCGGCCTTTCTCCTTGACATTCCCTCAGCCTTTCAGTATCAAGCACCTATATTTTTATGGCAAATCGTCAGCCGCGCTGGTCCGCGAAAACACAGGGAGGAGAGCAAATCGCATGAGCAAACAAATCTTGGCCCCTATGCCTGGAAAGGTCGTCGACATCCTTGTCAAGGTGGGCGAAGAGGTCCTGGAATATCAGGAAGTTCTGATCCTGGAAGCCATGAAGATGGAAAACGCCATCCCGTCACCTGAATCCGGGAAAGTGAAGGAACTCAAGGTCAAGAAAGACGACACGGTGGCCGCGCAGCAAGTGCTGATGGTTCTGGAATAATTTCGCTCTCGATCGCAGATCCAGTTGATTTCATCCAACGCGAAAGGCCCATGTTGATATGGGCCTTTCGTCTACCCAAGAACGCCATCCCTACCTAAACCGATTCAGCCGGTTTTAACCCTGCGGACGATCTCCAGCGCCCCGATCATGGATTCCCCTCTCAGCCGCGCCGCAACCGCCGCTTCCAGCATCTGCGGGCGGACCACCAAGCCGAGCTGAGACATCACCCCCAAAGTCGCCAGGGCCCAGTCCGTGCCCTTGAACCCCTGAGCCTTGAGGTCCACCCGATGGATGCGGGCACGACAGGCGGGAATGTCCACGCCTGCGGCTTGAATGACGGCGCAGGTTTCGTCGAGGCCGGCGAACATCTTTTTGCGACGAGCCACGCCCTCCGGGCCGATGGCCACGACCACCGTCGGCCGGCCGATACCGGTGTAATCGATCGTCTGCGGTGACAGGATCATCTCGCTGATGGAGGGGCCCCGCAGCACGGTGATGTCGTAGTCGTTTTTCTGGGTGGCGTTGAGGCCGGCGTGCAAGCCGGCGAGGCATAGGATTTCGCCGGCCGTGATGACGCGCTGCCCAGCGCTGCCCAGCAGAATGACCTCCTGGCGCGCGGTGTTGACCGGGTCGAATTGGGCGACAATGGCCGCCGGCGCAGGGATCGTTTTCTGAGCGGCAGCCAGTTCACGATAGTGCTCCCCGAATTCCCGACGTTGATTTTCCGCAACCTCTCCTTCGAACGGGGTAAGCCGCGACAGCATTTCCTCGATGGCCTTCGGGGTCAGCCGGTTGCGTTTGGAAAACCGACCCGGGCAGATCCCCCAAATGTCCACCACTGAGAACCCCTTGAACTCGATGGCCTTGCGGATCACGTCGGCGATGTCGCTACGGTAGGCCGAGCAACGAACCACATAAGGAGCTCCCGCCGCCCTTGCTACACTGCAGACATCCAGGGGCCTCTCCAGGCGGTTAAGAAAGCCCGATCCTACTTCCGCATCGGGAGGGGTGGTCGCGGAATACTGACCGCCGGTCATGCCGAAGTTGAAATTGTTGAGAACCAGCAGCGTCATGTCCAGGTTCCGTCGGCAGGCGGCCAAGAAGTGGGCGCCGCCGATCCCTTGCCCGCCGTCGCCCATGGTGATCACCACGGTGAGTTCGGGCCGAGCGAGCTTCAGTCCTGCCGCATAGGTGAGTGCCCGGCCGTGCAGGCCGTGCAGGGCGTGAGTGTTGAAAAAGGTGTCGAAAAGCCCGGAGCACCCGATATCGCTCACCATGGCGATGCGCTCGCCGCTCAAGTCCATCGCCTGGAACGCTTTGTCCAGAGTGTGGGTGATACGCTCGTGGGAACATCCGGGACAAAACACCGGTGGCCGCGCCGCATTCAACAAACTATCCATGAAGAACCGCCTCTCTAATAGTCTCCGGTGCGATCAGTCGCCCGTCCATCTGTCCGCAAAAATGAACGGCTTTCCCCGGCAGGATGCGCTCGACTTCGCGCACATACTGCCCCCGGTTCATTTCGACGACCAGAACCCGCCGAACGTTTGAGGCCGCCTGACGAATCGCCGCCTCCGGAACCGGCCACAGGGTTTTCAACACCAGCAGCGACACCGGCGTGCCGCTGGCCTTCATCGCACGTGCGGCGGATAGAGCGGCTCGGGAGGTGACGCCGTAGGTGACGACCAAAGTGTCGGCCGCGGCCGAGGGGTGATGCGCGACTATTCCCAACTGATCGGCCGCGGCCGTGATCTTGGTCTGCATGCGGGCCAGCTGCCGAGTGATCTCGGCCGGATCGGTGGTGATGTAGCCGTCCGGACCATGAGTGGAAGAGGTCTGGCGCACGAGGGTGCGGCCACCGATCGGCAGAAAGGCCGGGACCCGCTCGCCGGCGTTGATCTGGAAGGGCATGAAATTCTGCTCCGGTGCAGGTGCAGCGCGGTCGACGACTTCCGGCGCTTTCAGGCAATCCGGGTCGACGCTGGCCCGGGTCATGGCGATCTCCTTGTTGGAGGCGAGAAAAACCGGGCAGCGGTATTGTTCCGCCAGATTGAAAGCCCGCACGGTCAGGCTGAAGCAGTCTTCCACGTCCGCCGGCGCCAGGACGATGACCGGCAAACCGCCGCTGCTGCCCCATTGCAGAAACTGGATGTCGCCGTCCGCGCCGCGGGTAGCGGATCCGGTGGAGGGACCCAGGCGCTGGATGTCGACGATGACGATGGGAATTTCGCTGCCGATCGCGAAGGAAATCTGCTCGCTGTAAAGGCTGATGCCGGGGCCGGAGGTCGCCGTCATGGCCTTCATGCCCGCCATGGAAGCACCCAGACAGAATCCAATCGAGGCGATTTCATCCTCGCCCTGGATGCAGACCCCTCCGAGCGGCGGCAGCAGGGCCAGCATGTGGCTTAAAATCGTCGTGGCCGGGGTGATCGGATAGCCGGCGAAAAAACGACAGCCGGCGGCAACTGCCCCACGTGCGATCGCTTCGTTGCCCTCCATTAGGGATAATGCCATAGCCAAACCTCGTAGCCGGTTGAAAGTGATCCGCGGAAAGCGATCAGACGTATCGCATCCGGGCGAGCACGCCTAGATTCCGTCTGGCGTCATCCCGACCGGCGCATCGATCGGATGGGATTTTTTTTAAATACCATTTCACTCTATGCAGGGCAAGCTGGAACGGATTATTTCTGCGATCTAATTTCTGATCTTGGCCGGGGGGGATTGCGCTTGCTGCCAGGGGTAAGGCACTCGAGAATGAAAGGCGGCTTCCAACGCATCCACCATCGAGTGAATGATGGCGTCGATGTCTCGGGTGTCCAACACGCATTCGCTGAACTGGCTGTCGGCGATGCGCTTGACGACAATGAAACGAACCAGTTTTCCGAAGCTTTCACGACCCGGTGACTTCAACGACCGGGATGCCGCTTCCACGGCGTCTGCAATCATCAGCAACGCCGCTTCTATGCTCTGGGGTTTAGGTCCTGAATAACGGAAATCCCCTTCGCGCACGCTCCCTTTGGGCTTGAGCTTCAGGGCCTTATGAAAAAAATAATCAATCGCCTGGGTTCCGTGATGCTGCTCGATTAAATCGATTACATCCTTGGGTAAACGGGCTTCCCGGGCGATGCGCAAACCGTGCTTTACGTGTCCGGTGATGATTTCGATGCTTTCATAAGGATCCAGCGTGTCATGGAGGTTTACGCCGTTCAGCTGGTTTTCGATATAGCCTCCCGGTTGCTGAATTTTGCCGATGTCGTGGAAGTAAGCACCGATTCTGAGCAGCAGAGGATTGGCGCCGATGGTATCCCCGGCCGCCTGCGCCAGATAAGCTACGTTCATGGAGTGCTGATAAGTGCCGGGTGCTTCTGTGAAAAGCCGTTTCAGCAGGGGCTGGTCGAGATCGGCGTAACGCCGGAGGGTGATCGTCGAGCCCACGGTCCTCCCGGCTTTGAGCAAAGGAAGCAGCAGAAGCGCCAGCGCGCCGGACGACGCTCCACCCAGCAGCGCCCAAGCGCTTTGTGTCGCCCAGGGGTGGGTCACCAGGATTTGCAATGCGCCCATATTCCATCCATCTTCCGGGTGGGGCAATCGAGCGATGGCGCTCCAATCCAATCTTAATAGAATGAGAAAGAACGCATGCACCATGCTGATCAGCAAGCACGGCAGAATGACGCTGCGCAAGCGGAGGTTCCGCGGTGCCAGCATGATCGCGGCTAACCCAACGACCAACGAGCTGCCGAGAAGATCCCATGACCTTCCCATAAACAGAGTGGCCAGCACGAAGCCCACCAGCAGGGTACCGACGGCGGTCACGCGGCCCTGGTTCATGGCGACCATCAGCAACGGCAACAGGACCAACGGCAGGCTCTCCACGGGAAGCGTAGTAAAGAGCAGGACCGCCTTGAGGATCAGCCCGTGGAGAATCAGGAGCACCAGCAGCAGCGGATGGGAGACGGATCGCCTATAGCCGCCTTTCGGCAAAACGAAAAGAAAGAACCCCAGGAAGACCACCATCCAGATGTTCACAAACAGAACCAGGGGCGATTCCCGGAAAAGCGCCTCCGAACGCTGGGCCTCCAGCGCGCGGATTAACCGCTGGTCGTGTTCATCGATGCGCTTCAGGAAAGGGACGACCACCTCCCCCGCCTTTAAATGGACGCGGGGAGAGTTCGATCCGGGCATCGCCAATGAGAGATCCTCCGAATCCGGAAATGTTAACGGGCGATCGGCTCTCAGAGTGAACGCCGCCCTCTGATCCAATTTGGGGGATCCGACGGCCAAATAGATGTCCTCAATGAAACAGGACGCGAAATTGAGTAGTACCAACGCCAAGATGAGGGCTGTGCGCGTCATAGAATGATGTCGGCCGCCGAGGCCCCCGAAACGAGGGGCGGCCTCGGTGCTAAAGTTATCCCGTAGTTAAGGCGATGATAGGATCTGAATACATCATTTTATAAAGCCCCGGGCATATAGTCAAACCCATCGGGTAATGGGCCTGGTCGAAGCCAACCTCTCTAAACGGTTTGCGAGGTTCGCAGAGAAGGAGGATCATGCTGGGAAAAGCCTTTAACTGCCTGAAGGGGCGCGCCAAACCGGATCCGGTTCCCGCCGTGCGCAGCGCTGCGAGGGTGTTCTCCGGGGGTATCGCACAGATGATCAGTTCTGCCGGAAGAATGAGTCTGCCCGTCCTGCAACGCATGGTTCAAGCGGTTTCTCAGGGCGATTTCGTAAATTTCTTGCAGGCTCCCGTGCTTGCCGGATCCGCCGTCTATAAAGGAACCTTGGTTTCGGCCCAGGCGACCTCCGGCTCTCGGGAGATGAATCGCACCATCCTCTTTGAACCGGCGGTGGATTGCGAACAGATGGTCTCTCCTTCCGAAAGCCTCAAGCATGCCGTCTATCCGCTGGTGAAGGGCGAGCATGCGAATTCCGCCGGTTCTTTCTTCAGTATCGGCCGCATTGATGGCAATGACTGCATCATGCCGGACTACGCTATATCAAAAAAGCACGCCCTAATTGAGGAGAAACGGGGTATCTATCTATTGAAAGATAGCGGGTCCACGAACGGGACTCTTTTAAACGGCGAGCGGCTGCAAACGAAACCGGTCGCGATTCATGACCGCGATGTGATCAGCTTCGCCCGCTATGAGTTCACTTTCCTCTTGCCGGGATCCTTCTACGACATCTTGAAGGGGGTCTAAACGCCTTTGAATCTACCCGATGACACGGGCCAGGCGTGACGCCGGAACAAATTCTATCTGCTGGCGCAGCTCCGGCAGCATTTCCCGGAGGACGTTGTACGTGGTGGAATGGGGGTGGCCGATCCCCAGCGCTTCGCCCTTATTTCGGGCGAGCCGCACCAATTCCCGAACCTGTTTGCGGATGAACGCCGGTTCTTGAACATGATCCAGGAACACGTCCCGCTGGGCAAAGGGAAGTTGTAGCAAACGCGCCGAAGGCTGGCAGACGCTGGCTTCCGTCGTGCGGCTGTCAACGAAATAAAGGCCGCGTCCTTTTAACACGGAGAAGACCTGGTAGACTTGTTCGGAGTGGGCGGTCAGCTTGGAGCCCATGTGGTTGTTGACCCCCTTGACGTACGGCACGGCCCGTAGGTTTTCATCGAGTGCGCTCAGCAGCTCATCCGGGCTCATGGAAGTCAGCAGGGCGCCGGGACCCGGGTTAATTTCGGGGTACTCCAAAGGCTCCATCGGCAGATGCAGCATGATTTCATAACCCTGAGCATGCGCGATGCGGGCGATCGCCTGCTGGTGCGGGCTGTGCGGCAGGATGGCAAGCGTGAGCGCGGCCTTCAGGCCGATGAATTTTTCGGCCATTACGCGATCATATCCCACGTCGTCGATAATAATTGCCACCCGTGGCAGCTTTTTAAGGGGCGGGGGTTCAGGCGGCCCGGGCGGCAAAGCGGCGCGCAGGGAGTTCGGGTCCACCGCATCGGTTTCGGTTGCCGGCGCGGACTGCTGAGATTTCGGGGCGGCGGCATTGGTTTCAGGCGTCTTGGCGGGCAGGCGCGGCGCAGCGGCAGCGACCGGGGTTCGTTGCGAGGAGGGCTTGCGATCAGACGACTGCGCGCGCGGCTCCGGCGCCGTCATAAAGCGGGCGGCCAGGACCGCACCGAGAACGAGTGCTGCCACAATGGCCACCGCACCCAAGACCTTAAGAAGCGGTGAATTCCCGGTCTTGCGTTGGCGCGGCTGTTTTTGCCTTACCCCGCGGGCAGGTCGCTTCCCAGACATGTTTGACCTTCCGACGTCGGTCAGTTCCTGGCCTGCTTGAGCACGTCGTGGCCAATCAGGATTTCCAGCGCCCGCATTACCTGGTTGTCGTTCTGCAGGGTCTCCAGCTTCAGCGGTCCGACCCTTGATTCCGCTTCCTTCATCTTTGTTTTCGGGTCCTGCTCCTGCGCGCCTTGAGGCTTCTTCGCATCGGGTTTTTCAGACTCGCCCTCGGCCTCCAGGTGGTTTTCCAAATCCTTTTCCTTCACCAAAGCCTCATCCTGGGGGCTGGATTCGCTGCCATCCAGGCGCTTAGGTTTGAGCACGATGTCGGGTTCGATGCCCTTGGCCTGGATCGAACGGCCGTTGGGGGTGTAGTAGCGCGCGATGGTGAGTTTCAAGCCCGAGCCGTCGCGCAGGTTCTCGACGGTCTGGACCGAGCCCTTGCCGAACGTGGTCGTCCCGAGTACCAACGCACGCTTGTGGTCCTGGAGGGCTCCGGCCACAATTTCGGAGGCGCTTGCTGTTCCGCCGTTGATCAACACTACAATTGGGTAGGTGCGCTGGATCGCAGACGGGGTGGCGTTGAAGGTTTTAGAATTCTTCTTGTCTCGACCTTTCATCGATACGATCTGGCCTTTGTCCAAGAACACATCGGAGATGGTGATGGCCTGATTGAGCAGACCGCCGCCGTTGTTGCGCAGATCCAGCACCAGGCCTTTCAGCGGGGCGTCAGCGGCCTCGATTTTTTCCAACGCCCTTTCAAATTCCTGGGTGGTGGTTCCGGTGAAATTGGAGATCCGCACATAACCGTAACCGGGCTTAAGCGGAATGTATTTGACGCTTTGAATCGGGATTTCGTCGCGCAGGAGTTCAAAATCGATGGGTTTCTTGAATCCCTCGCGCATGATGGTGACGACCACCTTGGAGCCCTTGGGACCGCGCATCATGCGCACGGCTTCTCGCAGGTCCTTAGTCAGCTGGCCATCGACCTTGATAATCCGGTCTCCGGATTCGATTCCAGCCCGGTGCGCCGGGGTGTCTTCGATCGGTGAAATAACTGTTACAAAGCCGTTCTGCATGGTGATATGAATCCCGATGCCGGTGAACTTGCCCTTCGTGTCGATCTGCAAGTCCTCGAATGCGTCGGGCGGAAGCAGCGAGGAGTGCGGATCGAGGCCCTGGGCCATGCCCTGGATGGCCTTGTGTATAAGGTCCTTGGCGTCGACCTCGTCCACATATTCCTTCTGGATCAGCTCGATGACGTCCGATAGCAGCTTCAGCCCCTCATAGAGGTCTTCTTTGCCGGCCGAATTGGCGCGTTGGAAGCCCGTGCTCATCATCCAGACGACGACGGCCGTCAACATGATGATCCACAGTTTCACGGGCCGATGGTGTTTGCCAAACATGCATTTGCTCCTTCAGTTGAGATTGGATCCGGGTTTGCGCATCTTGGCAATTGGCTGTCGCTCCCGGTCAGCTAATTTCAACAAGATTTGATTCGCTGCCTTATCCCCGCTTCAACCACTCCAATGGATCAAGGGGTCGGTCGTAATGGCGGATTTCAAAATAAAGACCCGTTGCGCCCATGGCGCCGGAGTCTCCCACGGTGGCGATGACATCGCCAGCTTCCACCCGATTGTCCACGGATTTGAAGACGTCTTCCAGGTGGGCGTAAACGGTGTAGTAGTGATCCCCGTGATCGATCACGACGATGTTGCCATATGCCCTGAACCAGCTGGCATAAAGGACGGTACCGGCATGCACGGCTCGCACCGGTTCGCCTCTTTCAGCCGCTATATCCACCCCGTTGCGAAACGCCTGAATGTTCAACCGCGGGAGCCGGTAAGGTCCATAGGTATTTTGGATTCTACCTTTAACCGGAAATATAAGCAAGCCTTTCGCCGCCGCCAGGGGTTTGGAGGACACCGGCCTTCGCAAGGCCCTATCCTCGGACTGCTGGCTTAGGCCCTGAATCTCCCTTTCCAATTCCTGGGCGGCCTCCTTCAAGGCCTCGATGGCAGCCCGCTGAATCTCCTGCCGGTCTCGGATGCGTGCCAGCAGGACTTCGCGCCGGGACCGCTCGCGGTTCACGGCCGCCGCTTGCCGCTCGGACTCGGCGATCCGTATGCGCTTGTCATCTTGATGGCGGATCAGTTGCCCTTGAAGTTCCTGCAGATCAGCATACTGGACCGCCATGGTTTGCCGGGTGCGTTCGTCGTGATCCAGGATGCGCTCCAGGGCGGTTTTGCGCTTCAGCACCTCGCCGACGGAATCGGCCGAAGCCAGCAGATTGAGCGTGCCGATGCGGCTGATCTTGTAAAGCGCGACGAGCCGGCGAGAAAGGTATGTTTCCAGGGTCCGTATCCGTCGAGCCAGGTCTTCCATGGCCGTCCGGGTGCTGTCGATTTTCTGATCCAGCTCTTCCAATTCCGCGTCGAGGGCGGCGGAAAGACGCTTGTGGCGCTGAAGCATCTGGTTCGTTCGGTCCAAGGCGGTCAGGATATCTTCCCGCTGGCGCACAATCCGCTCCAGATCGGTTTCCTGCTCCCGAAGGTTGAGCTGCAAGGCATCGGCTTCCTCCCGTAAACGGTCCGCGGTTGCCACCGGTGCCTCGTCAGATCGCGGCTGCCCTCCGATCGAATGAGATGTTGCAGCGATCCCTATGGCGAGGGCCACTACCGGTAAAAGACGCCACCCGGTGGTCGCCAAGATGTGAATCTGAAATCGGGCCCCTGAGAAATCCATCATAATTTCAAAAATTGTTTCAGAGCCACGTAGCACCCCAACCAACCCACCAGCATGCTGGCCATCGTGATGAGTGCCATCTGTTCAAGCGACAGAAACCGGAGGGTGACCACTCCAGCCAGGCCATTCTGGTCGATGCGCACGGCCAGAGCGCTGAACGCCGCAAACAAAATGGCGATCCCCCCGACCGCGCCGATTAATCCCTGGAGCAGGCCTTCGATGAGAAACGGGGCTTGAATGAATCGTTCGGTGGCGCCCACTAAACGCATGATCTCCACTTCATCCTGCCGCGAATAAATCACCAGGCGTGTGGTGTTGGCCACGATGGCGATCGCCGCTACCAGGAGGAGCCCCAATAATGCCAGCCCCAGGGTCTGAAAGAGGTGCGCGACCCGACGCACGGCCACTATCCATTGCCGGCCATACTCGACGTCTTCAACCTCGGCCAGCGATCTGACGCGGCCGGCAACGGCCTCGATTTGTTCCCAGCTATCGTTTGAGGGCTTCAACTGGATTTCGAAGGCGTCGGGCAACGGGTTTTCCAGAAGATTTTCAAACAGTGACGCCGGGTGCTCCATCCGTGCCTTGAGATCATGCAAGGCTTCGTCGCGCGGTATAAACTGCGCTTTATGGACCCCCTCGATGGATTCAATTGAATGCCGGAGGGCCGGCGCTGCGCCGCCGGCGGCAGGTCGGAGATACGCCATGATGCGGGTGCCTTGCTGCCAAGCGCTCATCCAATCGCCCGCATTCAAGAAAACAAGCACCGCCGCGCTGACGATCATGACCGTCAGCGCGATGGTCATGATCGTGACCGCGTTGACGAAGCGGTTGGCAAGGGTGTCTTCCAGTGCCCGTCTAAAGTGCCGTGCGATCATGATGTTTTTCGACCCGTTCGAAAGCCGCCAGCCGGCCTTGCTTCAGGTGGAAGATGCGGCCGCCCAGGCGCTGGATGAACGCCTTGTCATGGGTGGCAATAAGGACCGTCGCGCCGCGGATGAAAGCAACGTGCAGCAGGTCCATCACTGCCTGCGCCGATGCCTCATCTAAATTGCCCGTCGGTTCGTCAGCCAGAATAATCTTGGGGTCGCCGACAACCGCCCGGGCTACGGCGACGCGCTGCTGTTCACCGCCGGAAAGCCGGATCGGCAGCGTGTCGGCATGATGGTCCATACCCACCATGCGCAGCACGTTGAGCACTCTTCTGGGAATCAGCGCCCGCCGATGACCGGCTGCCTCCAGAACCAGGGCGACGTTCTCGAAAACGCTGCGGCCGGGGATCAATTTGTAGTCCTGGAAGATGACGCCGAACTTGCGACGCAGCAGCGGCAGGCCCGTGCGCGCGATATCGCCCAGCCGAGACCCGTCGATGGCAATTTCACCGCTGGAGGGGCGTGCTTCCGCGTAGAGCAGCCTGAGAAGGGTGGTTTTGCCGGCCCCACTCGGACCGCAGATGAACGCCAGCTCATTCTTGAAGATCTCGAAATTCAGGTCGGTTAGCGCTTGGTAAGGGCCGTAAGCGTGATGCACGTGGGACAGACGGATGATCGCAGGTCTGTCTTCGCGATCCGTCATTCGAAGGATTCCCGACCCAACGCCCGCATGAGGACGGCATGGGCGATTTTGAAGTCATACAGGGCGTTGAAATAGTTGGTCAGGGTTTGGGTGAGCAGAGTCTGAGCGACCAGCACGTCGGTCTGCGTGGCCACTTGTTCCTTGTATTGTTCTTCAGTGATCCTGAGGTTCTCTTTGGCTTGCTCAACCGCTTTTTCGATGGTGACGATGTTTTGTTCAGCCTCCTTGGTGCGCAGGTAGGACTGTTTCACTTCCAGGTTGATGCTGTCCAGCACTTCGGCTTTGCGATACTTGGACTGAGACAGGCGCGCCAGTTTCTCCTTGCGGCCGTATCCGGTCCGGCCCCATTGCCAGAAATCCCATGAAGCCGTAGCCTGCACGTTCCAGCCGGCCGAATCGCTGATGCCTTCGCCGCCATGTGCATCCCAATCATCTCCGGTCCGAGCGTACGTTCCCGTCAGGTTGACGGAAGGAAAATAGTCCTTTTCGGTCAGCTTCACCTGTTTTTCGGCGAGCTCGATGTCCAAGTCCGCCACCTGGATTTCAAGACGATTCTTCTGAGCGGCGTCGAGGCAGCTGTCCAAGCTCTCCTGAAAACTGATATATTCCATCTCATCCACGAGCAAGACCGGCATGTTGACCGGCCGGCGCAGGACCGTGTTGAACTGCGCGCGGGCGATTTCCAGGTTGTTCTGGGCAATGGTCAGCTGTTGTTTGGCGTTGGCGAGCTGAACCTGGCTTTGCAGCAGATCGTTCAGAGGGCTCAACCCGACCTTATAGAAATTTTCGGAAACCTCCTTCTGGGAGGCGATCGAAGCTACCGTCTGATGAGCGACGTCCTGCAGCTTTTGAGCCTTGAGTACGGAGAAAAAAGCGTTTTGGGCGTCCAGGATGACGTTCTGGCGAGTCAGCTTGGCAGAAACCTCCGCTCGATCCAACCCCAGCTCCGCCAGTTTGTACTCGTTGATCAGGCCGAATCCCGTAAAAACCGGTTGGGTGAACGTGGTCGCAAATGTGTACTGATCCTGTGGGGATGCCACGATGTCGCGCCCGGAGAGCAAACTCGGCGACGTCCTTTCCTCATTGCGATGGATGTAAGTATAGCTCGTGCCCAAGGTCGGTAGAAATTGGGTTATGCTCGAGTGCCGGACGGCTTCCGCCGCGTGGATCTCCTCCTGGGAGCGTTTGATGCCGAGATTGGCCTTGAGCGCCGATTCGATCGCATCCCTGAGATCAAGGGCTTCTTTGCTGCTTTGTGCAGCGACGGCATGCGGCAGGAATAGAAGAACGAAAAGAGCGCAAGCCCATTTGAAATGGAATCGGTTATGCTGGATGGTCATGATACCCTTTCGCAACACGTTTGACCCACTGTTGAAAAATGATGTTCGGGGCTTCAAAGGGCGTCGCACGATCATTTGGAATAGTCGAATTGGATTTCGGCTGTGCTTTTTCAGAACCGGTCGCTGGGTTTGAATTGACCCGCCTGCACGAACCTGCTACATAACCTCCGAGTTCAGGGAGGGCCGACCCCGGTTTTCTTTGCTCAAAGCCTCCACCTCAATCCCGTCAACCAGGGCTTCTTCCAAATGGGTGGAGGCTTTTTATATCCATAAAGGGTCAGAGGGGTCAAGGGTATGAAGCAGGAACTGATTGACATGCTCTGCCGGAAGTCGTTTCAATACAGCCAGCAACCGGCCTTTAAACTGGTATCCGGGCAGATGAGTCATTTCTACGTGAACTGCAAACCGACAACGCTCAGCCCGCGGGGGATGTTCCTTGTCGGCCACTTGCTGTTCGAGCGCTTACAGGGTGCGGAGGTGACGGCCGTCGGCGGCCTGACTTTCGGCGCCGATCCGGTCGCGTTCGCGGCAACCTTTGCTTCCGAAATCAACGGAAGCCCGATCAAGGCATTCTCCATCCGCAAAACCCAAAAGGACCACGGCATCGTGAGGTGGGTCGAAGGCGATGTCCAAAAAGGGGAGCGGGTTGCCATTGTCGACGACGTGGCCACCACCGGCGGCTCGACCATCACAGCCGTCGAACGTGCGCGCACCGAAGGACTCGAGGTGGTCAAGGCGGTGGTTCTTGTCGATCGCCAGGAAGGAGGTTTGGACAACATCCGCAAGCATGTGGGAGACGCGGGCGCCATCATCACGCGGGATGAATTGCTGGAACGCTGGCGCCAGATCCGTAACGATTAAGTACAACGATTAAGTCCCGAGAACGGTGCGGTTCATCGCACGCGTAAAACAAGGCGGCCTTTTAGCAGCCATCAGGAGCCGTTGGCCGAACCCCCGGGAATAAAGGTCGCACAGGCGTCGTCGGATTCCCAAGCGCTGACCCGGCTCACGCGAACGCCAGGAGCGTCAAGCGTTTGCTGCAGCTGGCCGGCCACGAAAGCCGCAATGCGTTCGGAGGAGGGCTGACATTCCGCAAAGATCGGAAGCTCGTTCAGGAATTGATGATCCAACCGGCCGATAATATCCCTTACGAGCACCTTGATTTCCCCGAAATCCATCAACACCCCAGCCGTATTGAGCCGATCTCCCTTTAGAACTACTTCGATCTTCCAGTTGTGTCCGTGCATGTTTTCACACTTGGCCCCGACCATGGTCAGGCGATGGGCGGCCGCAAAGCGCGTGATAACCTTCAGCTCGTACATTTTTCCCCCCATGCGTTGCCAGAACCGCCCTGCCCTGGAATTAGTCTTGCTCTAAATCCGCCTCCCCTCTGAAATGGATTTGAGGAAAAACTAATTGGCTGAGCTCCCCTTGAGCATGCTCTTTAGTTTATTGGAGAATTTGCCTTTTTCCAGTTTGGCGAATTCGCGCAGCAGGTCCTCCTGCTTTTTGGACAGATTGGTAGGGGTTTTGACCAGCACCTGAATGATTTGGTCGCCTCTCTTGCGGGTCCGCAGGGATGGAATTCCTTCCCCACGAAAATAAAGAACATCTCCGGGTTGGGTTCCCTTTGGGATGTCCAAATTCTTGGACCCCTCCAGCGTCGGCACGGAAACTTTGTCGCCCAAGGCCGCTTGAATGAAAGAGATGCTGATTTGGCATATCAAATCGTTATCGCGGCGCTCGAAAAACTCGTGGGGCTGAACATGAATGAACACATAGAGATCGCCCGGCGGACCTCCAAAGCTGCCGGCTTCCCCCTCGCCGGTCAGCCGCAGGCGTGATCCGTTGTCCACGCCAGCCGGGATCTTTACTGATACGCGCTTGCTAACCTGAACCTGCCCGTTGCCCTGACATTTAAGGCAGGGTCGGGTGATCATCTGGCCATGGCCGCGACAGACGTGGCAGGTGGTGCGTACCGTGAAAAATCCCTGGCTTCGGGAAACCTGGCCTGAACCGCCGCATTGGCGGCAAGTTTCAGGGCGGTGGCCCACTTCGCATCCGTTTCCACCGCAGGCTTCACAAGCTTCTGTTTTAGCCACATCGATCGCGGTTTCGGTCCCGAAGGCGGCATCCATGAATTTAAGTGTGAGGTCATAGCGCAGGTCGGCGCCGCGTTGTGCCCGGGACCGGGATCGGCCGCGCGAGCCAAATCCAAAAAAATCCTCAAAAATGTCGCCGAAGCTTGAAAAAATGTCTTCAAACCCGCCGAATCCGGAAAATCCCGATCCTTCGAGCCCGGCATGGCCGAACTGATCGTAAAGACTGCGCTTTTCACGATCCCTGAGGACCTCGTAGGCCTCGGCCGCTTCCTTGAATTGCTCTTCGGCGTTTTTGTCTCCGGGGTTGCGGTCGGGATGGTACTTAAGGGCCAGCTTACGGTATGCGGATTTAAGCTCGTCGTCTGTGGCCTTGCGGTTGACGCCCAGGATCTCGTAGTAATCCCGTTTGTTGCTCATATTCTTTTGCAGTCACTCGCTGGTTTAGGTTCATGATGGCGCCCCCGGGGCGTTTCAGCGGCATATCGGCAGGTTTCGCCAAACAATAATGCAGGCATGCCGGAAGTCAATTTGCTCCGGCCGTCGTTTCCAACCGGCAGCCGGAGCCGACATAGAACACCAGCGTGCATATGAGCATGACTGCCGATCCCATCGGGAACACGACCCCCAAGCTGACCAGATCCATTGCCAGGCCGGCAGAAATTGCGCCCGCCATCATCCCCGAGCTATGGGCAACGGTCAGGATTGCCATGACCGATCCCATGCAGTTCATACGGCCGCCTTTTTGCACCGCCAGGGCCATGTGGGCGGCCATGCAAATACCGCCGCCGATCCCGAAAAGAGCATTAACGGCGGCCAGACCGGTATAGCCACGAGCCCATTCGATTGCCGCCAGGCCGATACAAGCGACGCCTCCTCCCAGCCCGATCAACTTGCGCTTGTCGAGCCGGTCAGCGACCATGCCCATGGGGATCTGAGTGAACCCGCTGAGGAGTACCCCCAGCATGAGGATGGATCCGATGGCCGCGCCAGAAAGGTTGTGTTCGGCATCAGCCAGAACCGGTAAAAAACCCCATATGCTGCCGATTCCGAAAGTATATCCGAATCGAAAAATGAAAAGGCCGATGATCTCGCGGTCTGAAATCAGGCGTTTCCATGAATCGACCGGTTTGGGCGCACGGATGATCCGTTCGGCGGCCGGGGGGGGCAAGAAACCCTGTGCCAGAAGCCCCCCGACGAGCGATAGAAGACCCATGGCCATAAAGGCGGCCGAAAGTCCCCAGGCGTCCTGGACGGCGCCTCCGATTACCGGTCCGAAACCGAGGCCGAGAAACAACGCAAGGTTGAAGCATCCTAAAGTCACCCCCTCTCGTCCGCGAGGGGCGATATCTCCCACATAGGCTTGAATGACCGGCATGAGGGCGGCCGATGCGATTCCCTGGAAAAACCGGATGACAATCAGGCTGGTGACGTCGGAGAAAAACAGGAAAAGCGCCGCAATCAACGCATAGGCCAGCAGTCCGATAACGATCAGTGGTTTGCGGCCCTTGCGGTCGGACCACCGGCCGAAATAGGGCGGAAAAATCGTGCGGGAAATGGAAAAAGATCCGAATATCAACCCGATGGCAAATCCGCTAGCGCCGGAGTGGTGAGCGTAAACCGGCAGCAGAGGAACCACGATTCCCACGCCGGTCACCGTGATGAAAATGGAGAAAAACAGAGTGCCGAATATTTTCTTGTCTACGCGATTCACAGTAGCGGCCCACCCTAGCAGGCGCGGCGCGGCATCTTCCTTCGGCGCAACGGGGCGCTGCAATTGCGGTCGGCCGCCGGACCGCTCATGCCGCACCGATCTCGATAATTTCGCCTGTGCTATGGGTGTTGTAGCCTCCCAAGCCATCCACTCGGCGTTTGAAATCGGTCGATGTGATGATGCCGAGCAACGTCTGAATAAACTCGGATGCGAAGTACTCGGCCGGGATGACCAAGTCGTATTTTTCGGTAACCACCGGAACAAAATCCAGATCCAGCGCCTTGGCAGCGGCAAAAATGCCCAGACCGGCATCCGCACTGCCGCTCAAAATCGCAACAGCCACCGACATGTGGGTAAACTCCTCGGTGTTATAGCCTTTGATCGCCGCCGGCTCGACCCCAAGCTGCCGGATGCGATAGTCCAAAAGAATCCGCGTGCCGGAACCGGCCTGACGGTTGATGAAGGTTACGTCCGGGCGGGTCAGGTCTTGCACGTCCCGGATGCCCTTGGGATTGCCGCGCGGTACGATCAAACCATTGTCGCGGTAGACCAGATTGACCAGCTTGATGGGCCGTCCGGGAAGGTATTTTCGGATGTAGGCGACATTGTAGGTTCCATCCTCGGGGTCCAGCAGGTGCGCTCCGGCCAAGTGGCAGGCGCCGCGCTTGATCGCCATTAATCCGCCCATGCTGCCGACGTGGCTCGACGAGAGAGTCAGGCCGGTTTGGGCGGCTTTCAGTTGGTCGGCCAACACGTCCAATGTGTTGTCGTGGCTGCCGACGATGACGATCGTCCGGCGCAGCTCCGAAACCGGCCTCAGAAGCTCGGCGGTTACCAGCGCATTTTCCTTGATGCCTTCGGTGTCGGCGGGGATGCGGACAATGCCGTCCGCCTCGGTGATCGAAGTGATCGAGCCGGCTCCACGGGGTAGGGGCGTGGCTACGATACGACCGCCCACGTCACCGAGTTTGACGCGCACGAATTCCTCCAGTCCAAGCTTGGAGGCCATCTTGCGCGTAGGCGTCACCATAACCGTCTCGCGCGGCGCCTCGGGTTGTTTGAGAAATGCGGCCAGCATCAGCCGCACCAGCTGCTCGAAAACGATGATGGCCGAAACCGGGTAACCGGGAATGCCGAATACGGGGGTTTCGCGCACCACGCCGACCACTGCCGGTTTTCCGGGCATGATGGTAACGCCATGGGTCAGAACCTCTCCGAGATCCTCAATGACGGCACGGGCAAAGTCTTCCGCCCCCGCCGAGGACCCGCCCAGAATCAGCACGCAGTCGCAGCCGTCGCCGGCAGCTTTTTCTACGGCCGCTTTTATTCTATCGACATCGTCTGAAACCATCCTGCTACGGGTATAAATTCCGCCGCTGTCCTCTACGAGCTGGCCCAGGACGAAAGAATTGGTTTCGAGCACCTGGCCCGGCCGGACATCCGCCAGCGGGGTGGTGCGCCAGTCCACCAGCTCCGAGCCGGTGGGGATGATCAGCACCCGAGGCTTTCGCAGCACCGATACGCGGACAACCCCGCCGGTCAGCAGCGCACCCAGGCAATACGGCGTGATCCGATGATGCCGCGGGAACAGCAGCTCGGTGGCGACGATATCCTCGCCGATTTTGCGCACATGCTGCCACGGAAAAACCGGGGCCTCGATGACGATGCGCCGCTCGCTCTGCACCTGAACGTTTTCGATCATGATCACCGCATCGGTGCCTTCCGGCAGGACATTGCCGGTGTTGACGAAGAAAGCATTGCGGCCGGGCACCAGCTCCCTCGGGTGGCTTTCGCTGGCACCGTAAGTGTTCTCAGCCTTAACAGCTACTCCATCCATGGCAGCCGCATGGTAGTTGGGCGCGGAAATAGCCGCGTAGACGGGCGAGGCCAGCACGCGGCCAACCGCCTCCGGTACCGGAACAGACTCGGGCGGCAGCCGTCGCAGCGGCGCTAAGCGGTCGCGAACGATCCGCCGAGCTTCATCCAGACTCTTCATTTTCAAATAAACATTACGGGGCATGGCGCTAAAGAAGATAATGGCGTTTAAAGGTTAAAATTTAAAACCTCCTTAGAACAATATCACCTCCACCCGGGTCCCCTCCTCCAGCCCTTCGATATTCTTGCCGATCTCTATGATGCCATCCGCATGGACCATAGTGTTGAGCAGCCCCGATTTACCCAAGACAGGCTCGGCCCACAGCTCGGCGCCGTCTCGCATGAGCCGTACGCGGATGAAGTCCGTGCGCCCCTGGACCGAGGCCACGTTACGGCTCAGCCGGGCGGGAATTAGGACATCGGCCGCGCAAGGGTCGCTCCGGCCGCCGATCTGCCGTAGAAAAGGTCTCGTAATCCGGGCAAAGACGATCATCGCCGATACGACGTGGCCGGGCAGACCCCAGAATGCCTTGTGGCCGACCCGGGCTAAGATGGTCGGCTTCCCGGGGCTGATGGCGATCCCGTGCACCAGGATCTCCGCATCGGCAAATGCGGAGACCGCTTCCACCGTGTAATCCCGAACTCCGACCGAGCTGCCTCCGGAAATAAGCACCATGTCGCAGCAATCCATGGCCAGGGCGCAAGCTGCGTGAAGCGAGGGAAAGTCGTCTTTGATGATGCCGAACCTTTTTGAAACCGCACCGGTTTCAGCCACCAGACCGGCCAGAGTGTAACTGTTGACATCCCTCACCTGGGCCGGGGCGGGAACGGTGTCGATCGATACGAGCTCGTCGCCGGTGGAGATGATTCCCACCACCGGCCGGCGATACACCCGGACCTGAGTTCGGCCGAAGGCAGCCAGAACGCCCATGTCTTGGGGCCGCAGATGCCGGCCGCGGGCGGCAATCCGTGCGCCTCGCTCGAAATCCTCACCGGCCGCAATGAGATTTTGGCCGGGAGCCACGCTGCGGAACACTTCGATGGCGGTGTCGTCCAGCGTCTCGGCGTGCTCGATCATCACGACGCTGTCGGCTCCAGGCGGCAGCATGCCGCCGGTTGCGATGCGAACCGCCTCGCCGGATGAGACCGGCATCGCCGCGGCTTCGCCCATCGCGACGGCGCCGATGAGCTGGAAGAAAGCCGGGCTGGACTCGCTGGCACCGAATGTCGAGGCGGCACGCAGGGCGTAGCCGTCGACCGTGGAACGTGCGAAGTCCGGAAGATTTTCAGCGGCGAATACGTCCTCGGCCAGAACCCGGCCGCCGGCCGCCTCCAAGCCTACCGGCTCAATCTCGACCGGCTGAAACTGCGAGAGGAGGTCGAGTACCTGTCCGATGTCCAAGACTTTAAAGAATTCTTTCACCCCAAATCATCCGCGTAGATTCATAGTGTCTGGAAACCGATTGAAGCAAAGCCCATGAGCTGTTTAACATAAAAAGCATCGTCACTCAAAGTCAATCTATAAGCTTGCAAAATCGCGAAACCCGGCTATAATCTGGCAAAATCGCGTTCGGTATGGGCACAAGCAGCCACCCCCGAACCTGAAAGAAAAAAGGTGATAGAAGATTTATGGTGGATGAGTTCGAAACACCTGTGGAAAGCCCGCGCGCGCCTCGCCCGGAGTTCTTGACCGCGACACGGTTTGATTTCTTCAATCTGCCGCCGGAGGTATTGAAAGGGCTCGCGGAGGGCGGGTTTGAATGCTGCACCCCCATCCAAGCCGAAGCCCTGCCGGTGCTTCTACGCGGCCGCGACGTTGCCGGACAAGCCCACACGGGGACCGGTAAGACGGCTGCGTTCCTGGTGACCGTCATCAGCCGGCTCCTCGGCATGCCGAACCGCAAGACCGGCCTGCCCCAGGCCATTATCATGGCGCCCACCCGTGAGTTGTCTCGTCAGATTTTTGAAGAAGCCATGGTGCTCAGCCGGCATACGGATATTACCCTGCTCGAGGTGGTCGGCGGCATCGACTACAAGGAACAGGCCGAGGGGCTTCAGAAAGGAACGGACATCGTCATCGGTACTCCGGGCCGGATTATCGATTACTTCAAACAGGGGATCCTCAAGACCAAGGACATCAAGTTTTTGGTCATCGACGAAGCCGACCGGCTGCTCGATCTCGGTTTCGAAAAAGACATGCGCTTCATTCTCCGCAAACTGCCGCACTACGAAAAGCGTCAATCCATGCTCTTCTCGGCGACCCTTTCCTATCGGGTGCTGGAGCTGACCTATGAGTTCATGAACCTGCCCGAATTCATTTCCGTGATACCGGACAAGGTGACCGTCGCGGGAATCGAGCAGCGTCTGTTTCACGTGGGGAGCGACCGGAAATTTCAGCTCCTGCTGGGCCTTCTTCAACGCGAGGAGCTCACGCGCATGTTGATTTTCGTCAACATGAAGGTCGCCGTGGAGCGGCTGACGCGGCGGCTGAAGGCCAACGGATTTCCAGCCGAAGGCATCACGGGAGATCTGCCGCAGCAGAAGCGCTTCAAGCTCATGGAACGTTTCAAGAACGGGCAGATCAAGATCTTGGTCGCCACTGACGTGGCCTCGCGTGGCATCCACGTGGAAGATATCAGCCATGTGGTCAACTACGATATCCCCCAGGATGCCGAGAATTACGTCCACCGCATCGGCCGCACGGCGCGGGCCGGGAAGACCGGAAAGGCTATTTCGCTGGCGTGCGAGGAGTATGTTCTTCATCTGGAACCGGTAGAGGCCCTGCTGGGTTACAAGATCCCGGTGGTTTGGGCCGAGGAAGACTGGTATGGAGAGGACCGCTCCCGGGCCGAAGACCATTCGCAGGTCGATCGACGCGAGCGGAAAAACGGCCGCCGTGGACGGGGTCGCGACCGCGACCGCGAGCCGAGGCGGGCCAAACCCGATGCGGCATCGGCCCAGCCGAAAGTCAAGCGCGTTCCGGGCGCATTCTTTGGTTTTGGTCCTGAGTCGGAAGAACCCGTCTCGGGGGAACCTGTCGTTGCTGCCGTTGAAGCCGATGTCGAAGTCTCTTCGGAGGGGGCGGTCGAACCACCGGCCGCCATGGCCGACGAAATCGAAAAAGCCGAAAAGCCCAAGAAACGCCGCCGGCGCCGACGCAAAAAACGGAATGCCTCTCCCGAATCCGACGTTACGCCATCCCCAGCGGCAACGCCCGCTGAGGCCTCGGGCATCGATGACCCGGTGGAACCCACTGCGTAGCTTTCGCCCAGGTCCCACGCGCTTAGTTTGAGCGCCACCTCCCGCAATGATCGCCGCCGGCCGAAGGGGGTCATTGACTCGATCGAATCAATTCCTTAAATTGGCGACCATGGGACATGTCTTTGATTTTCAAGAAGCCGTTGCGTATGAGAAGTGGATGAAAAAACCGGAGAACGAACTGGTTTTTAAGATGGAGATCCAGCTCATGCGCGACATGCTTCAGGCTCGCCCCGGGGAGTCGATCCTTGAGATCGGATGCGGTGCCGGATTCTGCCTTCCGGCCTTTCTGGACATGGAGTTGAAAGTGACGGGCATCGATCCGTCAACCTACATGCTCGACATGGCACTGAGCAGGGTCGGCAACCGCGTCCACCTTTACCGCGGGTTTGCCGAAGATCTGCCCTTCGGAGACAACTCCTTCAATCACGCTTGCCTGTTCACCACCCTGGAATTCGTAGCCGATGCCAAGAAAGCGCTTGCGGAAGCCTGTCGGGTGGCGAAGGACCGTTTGTTCATCGGCGTACTGAACCGTTATGCAATCAAGGGCGTCGAACGGCGGGTGCGAGGCATGTTCACACCCTCGATTTACAATCACGCCCGGTTCTTCGGCATCTGGGAGCTCAAGCACATGCTCTATGATCTGGTGGGTCATGTGCCGATTTCCTGGCGGACCGTGTGCCAGCTTCCGCTTCCATCCGGCAAGTTCGCATCCAGCTTCGAGCAGCCCTTTCTTCAGCGCTGTCCCTTCGGCGCCTTTGCCGGAATGGTCGTCGTCTTGATTCCGCGGTTTCGGACGCGCCCGCTCACCGTCCCCTATCAGCCCAGCCGCGCGCCGGAAGAAGTGCCGGGATGACGGCGGCGGATGAGGCCAGAACGGTTCGTCCGTTCCACGCCGTCAACTTCTGATCTCTTTCGTTTGGGGGTGGACGATCATGAAAGCGCTTCTCTTCGAAACCCTCGAAGACCACCAGGTGAGGTGTGCGCTCTGCAGCCACCGTTGCGTTATCGCAGATGGCAAGCGCGGGATCTGCCAGGTGCGCAAAAATACGGGTGGCGTCCTGCATTCGCTGGTCTACGGGCGGCTGATCGCGCAGCACATCGACCCCATCGAAAAAAAGCCACTGTACCACTTTCTGCCGGGGAGCTTATCGTACTCGATCGCTACCGTCGGGTGCAATTTTCGCTGCCGGTTCTGCCAGAATGCCGATATCGCCCAACTGCCGGTCGATCACAGCGGGACCATCATCGGCGACCCCGTCGAACCCGAACAGGTCGTGAAGGCCGCCGAAAGAGCCGGTTGCCGCAGCATATCCTACACCTACACCGAGCCGACCGTCTTCTTCGAGTTCGCCCTGGAAACCGCGCAGATCGCCCACTCGAAGGGCATCCGCAACGTGTTTGTCACCAACGGCTACATGACGGCCGAAGCCCTTGAAATGATCGCCCCGGTCTTGGACGCCGCCAATGTCGATCTGAAAGCCTTCACCCAGAGCTATTACAAGGACCTCTGCAACGCGAAGCTGGAGCACGTTCAGGCGACGCTCCGGAACATGAAGTCCAAAGGAGTGTTCGTTGAAGTGACGACCCTGGTCGTTCCGGGTCTGAATGATGCCCCCGAGGAGTTGCATGCCCTGGCCGCGTTCCTGGTGAACGACCTGGGACCGAATACTCCCTGGCACATCAGCCGCTTCCATCCTACTTACCGGCTGACGGATCGCCCGCCCACTCCGGTTCATACCTTGCGGGCCTCCCGGGAGATCGGGCTGGCGGCCGGGCTCAAATACGTTTACACGGGCAATATTCCCGACGACACCGGAGAAAATACGTTTTGCCCGGCCTGCGGTGCCACGCTCATCGAGCGCTGGGGGTTTCAGGTGGGCAAGGTCAATATGAAAGAGGGCCGCTGCGGCGCCTGCGGCGCGGTGATTGAGGGGGTATGGAGTTAACCAGGTTCAAAGTTCATAGCTTTCCGCTTTGACCGGTTCTTATTTTTTGCACCGCCAGCAGCGAAATGACGCCCATGGCCGCACCCGCGAAGAAGGGGATGCGATAGTCGATCACCCAGAGCATCCCGCCGATCGCCGGCAGGAACACGGCCGCGAGGTGATTGATGGTGAAACCTACGGCCATGCTCGGGGCGATGTCTTGGGGATCCCCCACCTTCTGGAAATAGGTTCGGATGGCGATGGCAAAGGTGAAGAAGATCTGGTCCAGTATATAGATGATGGCCACCAGCAGCTTGGAGTCCGTGGTGGCGTAGGCGGTGAAAATGAAGATCACACTGATATATTCCAGTGACAGGACCTTGCGTTCGCCGAAGCGGATGATGCTTTTGCCCACGATGGGGCTCAAGAAATAATTGATGCTGTTGTTGATGACAAAAAGAATCGTCACCTCCTGGACCGAATAGTTGAACTTCTGGACGAGCAGCAGCACCGAAAAGGCGATGAAGATCTGGCGCCGGGCTCCGGCCATGAAGGTGAGGAAATAAAAAAGCCAGTAGCGTTTCCGAAGGATCATTTGTTTGCGCTGGGGCAGCGCTTCGGGATTCGACGGGTCGCGGGTGAAGGCCCAAAGCCCGGCAGATGCAATCAGCCCGCCGACGATCAGATATACCTGGCTGAAGCTGATGAAAGACATCATCAGCCAGATCAGGAGCCCGATGCCGATGCTGGTGGCGGCCGCCAGGCTGGCGAGCCGGCCGAACACCCAGGGCGATTCGTGCTTTTTGAAATATTGAAGAGTTAGGGACATGTTGGTGGTTTCATAATAATGAAATCCAAAGCTGCTGGCGAGAGTCGTCAGGGCGATCCCCGCATATGAGGGAAAGAACCCGGTGGCAGCCAGGCCGATGCCCAATACGAGAATGGATACGGCGGAGAGACGGTGCTCGGGGATGAAACGGATGACAAAGACCGCCAGGAGCGCCAGGAAACCCGGGATTTCACGAATGGACTGGATCATCCCCACGTGGTACCCGCCCAGCTTGGCGATGTCGACGGCGAAATTGTTGAAAAGAGTGGTCCAGGTCTGAAGACCGACCGTGGAGCTGATGGTCAGCACCACGAGGTAGGCAAACATCGGGTTGCGTTTTATCGATTCGGTTTCAAGCATGGGATTTAATGAAGTAGCGTTTGGCTGCACCCAGCGCGGCTCTAACTCTCCGTGTTCAGGTCTGTAAACAATAGTAATAAACAATAATTTAATATGGTTAAACAATTATTCAACCTCAGTCTGAATTTGTAGTTCAAATTTTTGAACTTCCGCTTTTATTAAAAAATACTATTAAAAACAATACCTTTTTTATTGGCAGCGATATTTGCCGTTTATAATCATGAACGTGAACATCCCGGAAGGAAAGGGATGGATAAGCTGCATGAGTCAATCGAGCCGTCCGTCTATATAATTTTATATTATTATATTAACGTATTATGTTTTTTTATGGTAAAAGGAATGATAAAATCAGATATTGGCAAAAAGATTGCATGATGAACATGCAAAGCCTAATAATTTCTTCATCTGTTCTCCTCCTTAACGGCTAATTGGATGGTCCAATTAGCCGTTAAAATTTTGTGCCTGCCACAACCTTCCACCGTCACCGGCGGGTATGCAAGGTTTTTTCCCTTCGGGTCTGCGAGATGATAGCTCCGTGTGCCCAGGCCGGTTTTTTTTGATATACGGAAAGCTGCGATGATCATTGACTTCCACACCCACCTATTCCCCGAGTCCATCTGTTGCGACAGGGAGGCCTGCTGTGAGTCGGAGCCGGCCTTCGAAATGCTTTACCGCTCGCCCAAGTCGCGTTTAGTGAGTGCGCCGGAGCTGCTGGCGGCCATGGACCAAAACGGCATCGACCAATCGGTTGTCTTTGGCTTTCCCTGGCAGAGCGCCGAGCTTTTCAGGCGGCACAACGACTTTATCATGGATGCGGTGCAGCGGCACCCTGACCGACTGATTGGTTTTGGATGCTTCGATCCAGGCAACCGCGAAGCGGCCCGAGAGGCGGAGCGCTGCCTGGACGGTGGGTTGGCGGGGATCGGTGAGCTGGCCTTCTACCGATCTGGAATCGAAACTGATAGCATCGAGCAACTGGCGCCCATCATGGATATTTGCCGCGAACGCGGCCGCCCGGTTCTGATCCACACCAACGAACCCGTTGGCCACGATTATCCCGGCAAAACCCCTAACACCCTTTCTCAGATCTACGGGATGGTGGAGCGCTTCTCGGCCAACACCATCGTTCTCGCCCATTGGGGCGGCGGTCTGTTTTTTTTCAGCCTGCTCAAAAAAGACGTCAAGCATAGGCTACGGAACGTTTACTTCGACACCGCGGCCTCCCCCTTCCTCTATGACAAGGCCATCTACCGCATTGCCATTCAAGTCGCCGGAGTCGACAAGATCCTGTTCGGCAGCGACTTTCCCCTGATCCCACCGGCCCGCTATTTCAAGGAGCTTCAGGCGGCGGGGCTTTCCGAGGATGAGCGTCGGCAAATCTGTGGAATGAACGCCTGCCGGCTGCTAGGCCTCGGCTGACCGAACGGGGTGCCTCGGAGTTAGACCCGAATCGCCCGTAAGCGCTGCAGCATCGGTTCGATCCGCTGCCGGTGTTCGGGCGGCACCATCAGCACCCGCATCGGGCGGTTGGCGATCAGCCCTTTTCCGCTGCAGTGCAGGGCGCCGGATGAATAGGCCGCACGCGTTTCCTCCTCCGCCAGCACCATCAGCACATCCAGCAGGTTCCCGCTGCATCCGTCGGCATCCACATGCTCGACCGTCTGGAGAAATAGGGTGTTCACCGCCACGAGCGCTGCGTCCACGTCTGCATACCCACTCTCGGCACAGGGCGTTCGGGAGATGAAGCAGCGGCAGTTGAAGGGCCGCAGGGCATATATGGAGCACAATTCCTCCGCCAGCAAGGGACATTTTGCGCGGGTTGCCTCGTCGGGTTCTGCCGGGAGGTCTTCGTCCGCAACGCACAACTCGGCCAGGACATTGGTCGTGGTGGTCGGCCGGAACCGCTTGAGGTCGGAGGCCGCGCGGATTCGGCTGTAAAGCTTCTGGCATTCGCCGGGCGGCAAGGTTTCGCAGATCTTGTAAGCTTCCAATGTGGTCAGGGCGACGTGGGTGGTGCAGCACTCTTGGCAGTGCATCTTGCAGGCGGTAGGTTGGGTGCGAACGAAATCATCGTAAACGGCGTAAATCCGGTCGAGGGCTTTGAGTTTGCGTTCGATTTCCATGGAGAGCCTTCTATGCTGGCAGGTTCAATCGGGTTTGCAGGGCCTGGGGCTCTTGCCGGCCAACGTGCCGGGCGGCCAGATCGGGATCAGGCGCTCCAGAGCCTCCAGGACGACATTAGGCGCAGTTGACGACAGACAATTTTCGGCGCTGCAGTTGGCGGCCTCGGTCTCAAAACAAGGCCTGCATTCGAGCGGCGGCTGAACGATTTCGACCGTGCACCCCAGCGGCCGCCAGCGCTCCGGATCGGTCGGCCCGAAGATCACGACGCTCGGCAGGTTCGCCCACGCCGCCAAGTGGCTAGCGCCTGAGTCGTTTCCGACATACGCCGCGGCGGCGCGGCACAGCTGCAGCAGATCAAGGCAGTCCGCAGGGCGATGGACGGCGGCGCCGTGGCGTTCCAACTCGGGCAGCAGGTCGTAATCGGCCGGGCCGATCACGAACTCGGGACTCACGCGGAGGGTTTTGACTCGAGCGGCTACCTCCAGAAAACCCTGTAGCGGCCAACGTTTGCGTGGACTGCCGGCGCCGGGATGAAACAAGACGGTCTTCGATCCGGGATTTTCGGTGGCAGCGAGCGGCGGCCCTGGCGACGACGCTATGATCTGATTCGTTGCGGTGGCGGATGGTGGGAGCCAACCCCATTCTCGGATGTGACCCAGAGCATACTCGGCAACGTGCAAGCGCTGGCCGACCGGCGGTCGCGGGGAAACGCGTCCGATCCGAGCCCCGGCAATTTCCTGCAGCGCGGAGGCGAGGATCTCGGACTTCGAGAAGAGCAGGATGTGTGAGAAAGAAGCGAATGCGTGCCGGGCTTTCGGTGCGGGGTTGGGTGTAAAGAGCGATGCCGCCCAGGCGGCTTCGACCGGAAACCAGGCATCCACCAGCCGCTCGGCCGCCGCCAGCCTTCCCAGATGGCCTTGGCAAAGCATGGCCACCGGACGAAAATGACGGCGCAGCAGCGCAATGATAGGGAAAATGCATACGAGATCGCCCAGCGCTCCCTGATGCACGATCAACAGCGATGGAGGCGTCGCCATCGTCTAACTGCGCGACTGGCACGCGGGGATCTTTTCACCCTTGATGATCGCGGGTTGCGATTTTTTGGGTTCGACGTGGTTGCGCTCGATGGGCACCGGCTCGGCGTGCCAGATGTCCTGATTGTATTCAAGGATGGTGCGATCCGACGAGAACTTGGCGATCCGGGCCACATTGAAGATCGATTTTCGGGTCCATTCCTCAGTGTCGCAGTACAAGGCGTCGACCTGCATCTGGGTGCGATGATAGGCATCGAAGTCGGCCAGGACCATGTACCGGTCCTCGTTCAGGAGCCGATCGACCAGCGGCTGGAAAAGGCCCGGGTGGTCTGGGCTGAAGAATCCCTCCCGGATGAGATCGATGGCTTGCTTCAACGCCGGGTTGCCGTGATAATAGTCCATGGGACGATAGCCGGGACGCATGGAAATGACCTCTTCGGCGGTGAGGCCGAAAATAAAAATGTTTTCGCGGCCGACCTCTTCCATGATCTCAATGTTCGCTCCGTCCAGAGTGCCGACGGTGAGGGCGCCGTTCAGGGCAAATTTCATGTTGCTGGTGCCGGAGGCCTCATAGCCGGCGGTGGAGATCTGCTCGGAGACGTCCGCTCCGGGATAGATGATTTCCGCCAAGCTGACCCGGTAGTTCGGCAGGAAGACCACCTTTAAACTCTGGTTGGTGGCGGTGTCCCGGTTGATCATGTCCGATACATGGCATATCAGGCGGATGATCATCTTGGCGGTATGGTAGGCGGGGGCCGCCTTGCCGCCAAAGAAAAAGGTGTGCGGGTGGATGCGAAAGTCTTTCTCCTCCTTCAGCCGCAGCCAAAGATAGACCGCGTGCAGGATGTTCAGCATCTGGCGCTTGTATTCATGGATGCGTTTGACCTGGACGTCGAAAATGGATTCGGGGTCCAGCCGGTCACCGGTCAGCTTAAATGCAAGGTCGGCCAGCCGCTTCTTGTTGCTGCGCTTGATCTCTCGCCATTCGCGGCGGCAGTCGGGGTCTTCCGTGAACGCTTCGATCTTGCGCAGTTGACCCAGATCCCGGGCCCATTCGGTACCGATGTACTGGCTGATGAGGTCGGCCAGTTCCGGGTTGGCTGAAAGCAGCCAGCGGCGAGGGGTGATTCCGTTGGTCTTGTTGTTGAAGCGGTCCGGGTACATCTCATGGAAGTCCTTGAGTTCCCTTTCGCGCAGCAACCGACTGTGAAGCTCGGCGACCCCGTTGACGGAGTGCGAGCCGACGATGGCCAAATGCGCCATGCGCACCCGTTTCTCCGGTCCCTCTTCAATCAAGGACATGCTGCGCTTGCGCTCGCCGTTGTGCATGAAGCGAATGGCCACATCTTTCAGAAAGCGTCGGTTGATTTCATAAACGATCTCTAGATGCCGCGGCAGGAGCCGTTGGAACATGGAGACAGACCATTTTTCCATGGCTTCGGCCATCAGCGTGTGGTTGGTATAGGCGCAGGTACGGGTGGTAAGGTCCCAGGCCTTTTCCCAGCTCATGCCGTAGCTGTCGAGGAAAAGCCGCATCAGCTCGACCACCGCCAGCGACGGGTGCGTGTCGTTCATCTGAATGGCCACTTTTTCGGGAAACGCGTCAAAGGTGTCGTGGTTGACCAGGTAGCGCCGGATGATGTCCTTGATCGAACAGGAGACGAAGAAATACTGCTGCTTCAGCCGCAGTTCGCGGCCTTCATAAAACTCGTCGCTGGGGTAAAGAACCTTGGAAATGTTTTCGGAAACATTTTTTTCCTCCACCGCTTTGAGATAGTCGCCGTGCTGGAAATAATTCAGGTCAAACTCTTTGGAGGCTCTGGCCGACCACAGCCGCAGGCTGTTCACCGTATTGTTGCCGTAGCCGGCAATCGGAATGTCGTGAGGGATGCCTACGACGTCGCTGGTATCCACCCACTCGCTCTTGAGGGTTCCGTCCGGCAGCCGGGTCTGCTTGACGCGGCCGTAGAAGTGGACCGTGAAGATGACCTCCGGATGGGGAATCTCCCAGGGCGTGCCGTAGCGCAGCCAGTTTTCGGGCAGCTCCACCTGCTGCAGGTTGCGGATCTCCTGGTCGAAGATGCCGAACTCATAGCGGATGCCATAGCCCATGGCCGGGATCTCCAGCGTGGCCAGCGAATCAAGGAAGCAGGCGGCCAGGCGGCCCAAGCCCCCGTTGCCTAGGCCCATGTCCGGCTCTTCGCCGGCCAGACTCTCCACGTCGATGGAGAGCTCCTCCATGGCCCGGCGGGTTTCGTCGTACATGCCGAGGTTGATTAAATTGCTGGTGAGCACACGGCCCATAAGGTATTCGGCCGACAGGTAATACACCCGTTTGACGTCCCCGGTGTAATACTTCTGCTGGGTCTTGATCCAGCGCTCGATCAGACGGTCGCGGGCGGCCAGGGCCAGTGAGAGGTACAAGTCGCGGTTGGTTGCCGTGTATTGGTCCTTGCTCAGAGAATACTGCAAATGGCTGGCAAAGGAAAGCTGGATGCTTTGGGCGTCCACACCTTTCCGGAACGTCCCCCACTGCTGAAAGAGGTTGCTTTTTTTCATGAAGATCTCCTTGCGGGGCGGAAGCCGCAGGAAGCAGCTCCCGATCAGGATGATAACCCAGCAGAAACGAGGAAGGCAGAAAGTCTACATCTGTAAAAAAGCCTACCATGGACCCGGTGGCTAGTCAAACTCGGCTCCGGCCTGGCGCCGATGTTCACCCGACTCGCTTTAAGGCACGGTTTCTCAACGGAGAAGCGCCCGGACAACCCACCTCACTGATTTTTCAACGCCGCCAGTGCGTTTTCCAGCTCTTCGGTTTGCCGAGCGCTTTGCTCCGCGGCGCCCCGAATCCATCGAGCCGCCTCCTCTGCTCCGAGCTCCTGAGCCTCCTCGGCCATGCTGCGGTAGGCCGCGGCGTGGTCGTGGTTGTGCCGGATGGTGTGCTGCAGACGGATGATCAGCCGCTCGCTGCGCGAGAGGGACGATCCTTCCGCGTGATGTTCGTCATGATGGTGCACGGGGTCCGTTTCCCCGTGGTGGTGGCGATGCCCCTGATGACGGTGTTTAGAATTCTCCCGGCACATAACGGCTCCTCCTGTTAGCTATAGGTATGCGTTTCTCCAGGCCCCATCAAATTAAAAAGCCAAGAAGGTCCAGCACAAAAACCTGCTTGAGCCTTCTTGGCTTGATTCGGTCCTACCCGGTTTCAATGCCTTTAAATCTTGGAACCCTCGCTACCCATCCGTTCGCAGCACGCGGCAAATCAAATATGGTTCTCTGATACCGGAAACGGCTGGCGGAAGTCAAGGCAAAACTCTTTTCTTCCTTGGACAGGCATTTCCTGTTGACAGAAGCATTTTCTTCAGCCTATCGAAACGGTTAAGGCGCTGTTACAGCTTAATTTGGATTGAAAGTTGAAAAATCGATTGCCATTCAGGCTGGGCACCACCTCGTATGTGATACCGGACGATATCCTTCCGAACGTCCGGTTCCTGGCAAACCGGGTGGACGACATTGAAATCGTGCTGTTCGAGTCGGACGGTGAATCCAACCTGCCTTCCGAGGAGACCGTCCTCGCGCTCAATGAACTCGCAGCCCACAACGGTCTGACCTACACCGTTCACCTGCCGATCGACATCCACACCGGCCATGCCGAGTTAGGCGAGCGCCGCCGTGCGGTCGACGCCTGCCGACGCATCATCGCACGCATGGAGCCGGCGGAGCCCGTCGCCTATATCCTTCACCTGGCCCGCGATCGTCGCGGCGAATCCCCTTCCGACGACATACCGCGATGGCAGGCCCTTCACCGGGATTCCATCCGGAGGATCATCCAAGAGGTTTCGCCGGTGAAACTCTGCATCGAAAACCTGGACTATCCCTTCGAGCGGGTGGCCGGCATCGTCCGTGAGTCCGGGGTCTCCGTCTGCACGGACATCGGCCACCTGCTGCTTGGCGACAGAAACGTGCACGCCCATCTGGACCGCCATCTTGCCAGGACCCGGGTGGTCCACCTGCACGGCATCGAGAACGGTGTCGACCATCGCTCCGTCCATCATCTGAATGCAACCCTGCTGTACGGTTTGCTGCAGCGGCTGGCGGACGCTAACGCCGAGCGGGTGGTGACGCTCGAAATTTTTAACCTGGAAGATCTTCGGGGTTCGATCCGCTGCATCGCCGGTTGGTGGGAAGCGCGATTGCATGATCGCTGAACCGGCACATGGCGTGTGATCCCTCTGTCCAGGCCAAGGAAGATCGGACCGATTTCAATCCGGTCATCGGAGTCAAACCGGCCGGCTTGGCATATGAAAGTGATGGCTCAGCCAAGTATTGCGCCGATTGAAGGAGGACGGATATGACGGTGGCAGCTGACACCCTCGCCGCGTTGCCCGCAGTCGTCGTTTCTTCCCGCGCCGCCCGCCGTCTGACGGGCGGGTTCATGTGGGTTTATTCGAATGAAATCGAAGGCCGCGACGAGCGCCCCGAGCCGGCGTACTGGTGTCGGTTCGTGCACGCGCGTCGCACGGTCGCGACCGGCTACTTCAATCGGCATTCGCTGATTGCCGGACGGGCGATGGCCCGGGGCGAAGTCGATGACCTGAAGCGGTTGTTGGAAAACCGGCTGCTTGCCGCCTTTTCCAGGCGGCAGCCATTGGAAAATAGACAAAGTGCGCGTCTGGTTTTTTCCGAGGCGGACCTGCTGCCCGGACTGGTGATCGATTTCTTTCCGCCCGATGCGGTGCTTCAGAGCAACACCGCCGGCATGGATCTGATGCTGCCGGTGTTGACCGAGCGCGTGCCCGCGCTGATCGAACGCGTGTTCCAGGTGCCGCTCCGGGGGCTGGTGCTGCGCTGCGACTCGGCCGTACGACGGCTGGAGGCGGTGGAATCGTTCCGGAAGGTCGTTTGCGGAGATCCGACCGCCCTGACGCGGGTCGAGGTGCAGGAGGAAGGGGTCCGGTACGCCGCCGACCTGGTCGGTGGTCAAAAAACCGGTTTCTTTCTCGACCAGCGCGCCAATCGGATTCAATTTGGCGCCTTGGTTCGCGAAATCCCTTACGCGCGGGTGCTGGACCTGTTCTGCTGTTCCGGTGGCTGGGGGCTGCGCGCCCTGAAAGCGGGCGTCGCCCATGTCACTTTTGTCGACAAGAGCCGGGATGCGTTGGGCCTGGTGGAGAGGGGTCTTGCCGCCAACGGGTTCGCACCGGAACGGGCCGAATTGCACTGCGGCGACGTGTTCGACTTTCTGGCCCGCGAGCCGGATTCATACGATGCGGTGGTGGCCGATCCGCCGGCCTTCGTTAAGTCCCGCAAAAACCTGCCGCAGGCCATCAAGGCCTATCAAAAGCTGAGCCGCATGGCCTGGCGCCGGCTCAAACCGGGGGGGGTGTTGTTTGCCTGCAGCTGCAGCCATCACCTTGCCGAAGGCGACTTTCTCAACCTGCAGGCCGACGCCGTCGCCAAGGAGCACGGTCTGGCCCATCTCATCTACCGGGGGGGACCGGCCCAGGACCATCCGGTGCTGTTGTCCATGCCCGAGACCTCTTATCTGAAATGTCTGGGGATTCGGAAATTGGAGGCGGCCTGAAACTTCCACCCATCGGAGCCATGCCTTTCCCCGCTTGATTTTTTTCGCTTGCTTTTCCCAACCGGTTTCCCTAAAAGAGGCAGAACTTCAAGCAGCCGGCTGCGCGTTGCCTTTTGGCGCACCGCTGGAATCCTTCAACCATTCAAGGACGGGATACATGAACACAGGCGACCCTGGCAGTAGTCCGAGTCACCCATGCCGAAGAGGCAGATACTTTTCAATGCCGGGTCTGTTTGTCAGAGCTCAGAACGCCGCTCAGCGAGCCACGCGCCCTTGATGTGAGGGCAAGCTCCTGACCGTTTTGGCCTCGGAACAAAGGACCCAAGGCGGGTAGGAGATGCCCGATGACCGTTTCCCCGCAACTCATCCCTGAAAACTCGTCCGCCTGCCGTCTCGAAGACCGCCAAGCGGTGGAGACGCTTCGCGAGCGCCATCCGGCCGATATCGCCGAGCACCTTGAAAACAGCGGCCTGGGTCCGTTGGAGATCGTGGAGGTCCTGGTCAAGATCGGCAACACGATCGCCATCGAGGCGTTCGAGCACCTGTCTTTGGAAGCCCAGCAGGCCTGCCTGGAAGCGGGCCGGACTCGAACCATGCTGCAGTTCATCGAGAACATGGAACCCGACGACCGGGTCGATCTGCTCAAGAAAGTGGATCCGGAGATCAGCGAGGCGATCATGCCGCTCATCGCCCAGGCTGAACGCAACGAGATCCGGCGGCTGTGGAACTACGATGAAGGCACGGCTGGCGCCGTGATGACCACGGACTATTGCAATCTGTCGCCCGAGATGAACGTCAAGGATGCGCTGGAATCCATCCGCCTGCAGGCACCCAACAAGGAGACCATCTACCAGGTGTACCTCACCGACGGTGGGCACCATCTTCAGGGAGTGGCTTCGCTCCGCGACATCATCATGTCCAAGCCCCAGGCCCGGTTGCGGGACATCATGGAGGAAAACGTCATTGCGGCGCATCACAGCCTGGATGTCGAGTCCGCCGCCGCTCAGATCCAAAAATACGACTTTCTAGCGATCCCGGTGGTGGACGGCGAGAACCGCTTGCTGGGAATCATCACGGTCGACGACGTCATCGACATCATCGAAGCCGAAAATACCGAAGATTTTCAGCGGATTTCCGCAGTCGTGCCTTTTGAGGAGGAATATTTCAAGCGCCCCATGCCCCGGCTTTTCTGGAGCCGCTTCTGCTGGCTGGCCATCCTGCTGTTCACCTCGCTGATCTCGACAACGATCATGGAATGGAATGCCGAGACGCTGACCGAGATGGTGGCATTGTCCTTCTTCATTCCCATGGTGATCGGTACCTGCGGCAACGCGGCCACCCAATCGGCAACCATGGTGGTGCGCGCTCTGGCCCTGGGGGAAGTCTGCCCGAAGGATTTTGTGCGGGTGTTCGGCCGTGAGATGTGGATGGGTGCGGCCCTGGGCGTCACGTTGGGGTTGATGGCCTATTTCCGGGTCTTTCTGCAGGACCACAATCTCATGCTCGCCGCCATCGTCGGATCGGCCCTGCTGGGAACCCTGATCCTGGCCAACCTGGGGGGAGCGTTGATCCCTCTGGTGTTGAAGCGCATCAACCTCGACCCCGCGCTTACGGCCGGGCCCTTGATGGCAACCATCATCGATGCCATCGGGATCACGGTCTATTTCCAGATTGCCATCGTGATCATGCGGCGGGTTGCGTGACAAGTGTCCGCCGCCGCGAGGCCTGTTTTTAGGCGGGTTTCCCGCAAATGATCAGAAGATCTGCGCCCATTCGCGCCGCTTGCGCTTGCGCCAGCTGCCTTTATGGTAAAGGTAGCTGACCACGAGCGGCAGCACCGACCCCGCCTCGGCGAAGACCATCTGCTCGAAAGCCGTATCCACTTTGCCCCAGGAGGAGGCCTCCTTGAGGGTGGAGCTCGAGCAGGCGCCGTCGCGCGCGTCGGCCACGGTGATCTGCACAGCATACTTGTGCATGGGCACCTCCCGGCCCAGCACCTCGGCGCAGATGACCGTGTCTTGGATGAAGTTCTTGGGGACCCCGCCGCCGATCATGAAGATGCCGGTGGTCTTGGCCTCCATCTTGATCCGGGTGAGTTCGTAGAAGTCGCGGACGGAGTCCAGGGTCAGGTGCCGGTCGGGCCGGTCCACCTGGTGCTTGACCAAGCCGAAGCCGGCGCTCGAGTCGGTGAAGGCCGGGCAGAAGATGGGGACGTGGTGGCGATGGGCGAGTTCGACCAGCGACCCTTTTTTGACGGCGTGCTCCGTCAGGTAGCGCCCCATCTCGCGGATGAATTCCCTGGAGGAATAGGGTTTGGGCGGCAGCGCGTCGGCGATTTTCTTGACCGTCATATCGCAGACCTGCAGCTGCTTCTCGTCGATGTAAGTGTCGTAGATGCGGTCGATGTAGAGGTCGCGCAGTTTGCGGTCGTCCGCACCGGGCGAGCCCTGGTAGTGTTTGAAGCCCAGGGCTTCGAAGAAATCCATGTCCACGATGGATGCGCCGGTGGCCACCACGGCATCCACCATGTTGTACCGGACCATGTCGGCGTAGATCTGCATGCAGCCCGCCGCGCTCGTGCTGCCGGCGAGCGACAGCACGATGGTGCAGTCCTTGTCCCGCAGCATGCGGTCGAAGATGTCGGCCGCGGCGGCGGTGTCCCGCGAGGTGAAGGACATCCCGCGCATGGCGTCGATGATCGCGGTGGCGTCGAACGAGGTGATGTCGGCATGCCGTACCGGTTTTTTGAGGAGATCTTTCTTTTTCATTCAACGAGTTCCTTTGACCGCCACCCTACCAGCGGTCCGTTTGCTCGAAGCAGCAGCTCAGAAATTTATAGATCAGCTTGGCGGCCAGGAAATCCGGCGCCCGGTTGGAGTCACTGGGGCAGAGTTCGACGACATCGAAGCCCACCACCCGCGAGCGGCGGCTCACCGCCTGCAGGAGGCGGGTCACGTCGTACCAGAACAGGCCGCCGGGTTCCGGCGTTCCGGTGGAGGGCATGATCGCGGGGTCGAATACGTCCAGATCAATGGTGACGTAGCAGGTTGCCGGCAGCCGCGCGAGCACGGCGTCGATCCAGCCAGGGGTCGCGGCGATGTCGTGCGCCCAGAAGACGCTGCCGGGCGTCAGGTTCGGCTGTTCCGACCAGTCCATGCTGCGGATCCCGACCTGGACCACGGGGCAGATCTCCCGCGCCCGCGCCATGACGCAAGCATGGTTGAAGCGGCTGCCTTCATACTCCTCGCGCAGGTCCGCGTGGGCGTCCAACTGCAGCACGGTCATGTCCGGATGACGGGCGGCGTGGGCCTGGATGCTGCCCACGCTCACCGAGTGTTCGCCGCCGATGACGACCACAAACTTCTCCTGGTCGAGGTGACCGGCGACGCGCTCGCGGACGGCGGCCACCATAGCTTCCGGCGATGCTTTCTCGGTAACCGCCGGGGCCGTGAAGATGCCCCGGCGAAAGACCTCGCTGCCGGTTTCGATGTCGAAGAGCTCCATATTGGCCGAAACGTCGATGATGGCTTGCGGGCCGCGGTCGGCGCCCTTCATCCACGTGGAGGTTTCGTCGTAGGGAACGGGCAGCACGACGATACGTGCCGATTCTTGCCCGGCATATTCGGCTGGAATCGCACCGAAGTTGGACATCAGGCGTTCAGGTTTACCCGCAGGATCGGGTAGTGATAATTCACGAAGCACAGGGCCGCGAGCGCCGTTCCATACTTCTTTGCGGGCACGAAGCTTTCGGTGATGAGGCGCCGATCCTTCAGCTCGAATTCTTCCGAGTAGCCGTTGGTGTAAAGCTCCTCGACGCTGGCGTGCAGCCGGCGCTCGATCTCCTGGATCGAGTGATCTCCGTAAAGCTCGCACACCAGGCCGCCGTATCTGTGGTGCGTCTTCTTGTCGTAGAGCCAACCGTAGATGATCCCGGCGGTGGCGCGTTCGCCCTTGTTCACCGTGCACACGGAGAATATGGACTCCATCACGGAGCCGTGAACCAGGCGCGCCGGCCTTGGAATTTCGTTGGCAATGCTCGGCAGGATGGAGGAATACGTCATGATGTTGCACATCTCGACGCCCGCCGCCTTGAGGGCGAGATGGTAGGAACCCGCGTGAACGGTGAGGTCGCTTTGACCCGTTCCCCTGGTAACGAAGTAATCCCTGGGGATGCGGTTACCAATGATCAACTCACCCAAACGACCTTCCACGTGCAAGATATCTTCTTTTTCCACTCCCTATATTCCCCTTTAGTCTCATAAAAAATCCTGATTCGAGGTTTGCTCCTGGGCTTCGGATGCGGCGCACTCGCAGAGGCGTCGTCGGTCATCGAAAGCCCGCTCTTGCCGCCCGCGGCGAACCCTTCAGGTGCGGGATTCCCGCGTGTAAAAGAGGCGTAAAAATAGCACCAAAAATTTTTTTTGCAATAATATTTTTTAACAACAATTCCAGATGGTTTTTGAAAGTATGGACTTCAGCCGCCACCGCCCTCCTTTCCGGTCCGACGTCACGGGAGCCCGGCCAAATACTGGCAGGCCGGCGCGATCAGGATGCTTTGCTCGCCGTTGGAAACCCGGCGGTAGCCGTCCGCTGCCTGCACTAGCAGGACGGCGGGAACTTTCAAGGCGGCCTGGACCTTCATCAAGGCGGCCGAAGGTTGATGCTCCTGCGCTCGGGCATCCACCAGCAGGACCGGCCGGCCGTCATCGCTCAAGACAAAATCGACCTCCTGCTGGTCCTTGGTGCGGATGAAATTCAGGCTGAAGCGGCCATAGCCCATTTCGTTCCAGCCGGACACCGCCCGACAAAGCTCCAAGGCCACCATGTTCTCAAAGCGCGCTTCGGCATCCCGTAGCCGGGGAATATCCAATAAATAGATCTTCTGGCCTTCCCGGATTGCCCGGGGGACACCCCGTGACCAGGGCGCGAGACTGAGGATCACGAAAAACCGTTGCAGGGTCGTCAGCCAGCTGCGGATCGTGTTGTACGCCACCTGCAGCCCTTGAGCCAGGCCCGGCACTGACAAAAGGCGCCCGACCTGGGCCGGCAGCAGGTGGTAGAGCGTTTCCAACTCCGCGATCCCCTTGACGCCCGTCAGATCCCGAACGTCCTCCCGGATCAACTGCTCGGCGTAAGCGGTCGACCATCGCCGGTAGGAGGTCTTCCGGCCGGAGAGGAACGGCTCCGGAAAGCCGCTTTGCTCGGAAAGGGTCTGCCACAATTCTCCGAGTTCGGAATACCGCTCCATGCTGACCTGCAGCGGGTTTTCGAAAAACGCCTCCGGCTTCAGATTGACGCGGCCCAGCTCCGCCTGGGTGAAGGGCCACAGATCCAGCAAGTAGTAGCGACCGGCCAGGGAGTCGCCCCGGCGCTGGGGATAATCCAGGCGGTTGCTGCCGGCCACCAGAAACTGGTAATCGCCCTCGACCCGGTCGTAGGCGCCCTTGAGGTATCTGCGCCATCCGCGGTGCCGGTTGATCTCATCGAACATCACCAAGGGCGTGGATTCATCCCGGCGTTCGGCTTCTTCAAAAAACGTGGGGGTGCGGATCAGGCGCGTGCGCTCTTCCGGTATTTCCCAGTTCAAGTAAACTCGGTTCGGATACGACTGCCCGATCATTTCCCCCAAGGTCGTCTTTCCGACCCGTCGCGCTCCCGCCAAAAAAACCATGCGCTTTTCCCGCGTCAGTTCCCTCCAGATATTCCGGTACAGCGGTCGATCCAGCATATCTGGCATAATTTCATATTACTGAAAGATAGTCAAGTCTAAATTTCATTGATATAAAAGTTAACCAAATCCAATCTAATGTCAAGCGATAGGATTATATTTTTCGCCGGGGCAAGAATTTCCAGATTGCCCCATCGGTTGAGATCAGTGTAGAATTAGAGCTGCTCGGCGGAGTCCCGGCGAAAAACAATCATGGAAAACGTGGACCGATCCAGACATCCTCAGCAGGTCAAGGCGTATTACGATCATAATACCGAGCGCTTCCTGCTCTGGGGAAAAGATGAAGGCACATTCAACCTGCATGGTGCTCTATGGCCCCCTGAGGTGAAGACGTTGGGCGAGGCCATGAATTATTCCAATGAATTGGTCGCCCGCGAAATCGAAAGCTGCCCGTATCCGGTCAAGCGGGTGCTCGATTTGGGTTGCGGTGTAGGCGGCACTCTTTTCTATCTCGGCCGGCGGCTGCCCCGGGTCCGTTTTCTGCTGGGCATCAGCCTGAGCTCCGTTCAAATCCACCATGCCCGCCGGCGGATTCCGCAAAATCAAATGGGCCGCTTTTTTTTCGAAGAGAGCTGTTTCCTTCAGCTTCCGGCCGGACGGTTCCAGGCCGACTTCTCCTATGCCGTCGAAGCCTTCACGCACGCTTCGGATCCCGGCATTTTTTTCGATGTTCAAGCGGAAGTGTTGCCGCCCGGCGGCCGGCTGGTCATCATCGACGATTGCTTCAACGATGAGGGGCCGCCCGGAGGAGTGTCCGCCCCGCACATGGAGCTGCTCGACGCCTATCGCCGGAATTGGCTGTTGCCGGGTTTGCGAAGTGCCGCCGCCCTGAAATCCATTGCCGCAGCAAGTGGCTTCCGCCTCATCCGGGATCGAAACCTGACTCCGCATCTGCGCCTGGGCCGGCCGCGGGATCGGGCGATTGCGATGCTGGTCCGGCTGGCGGGGAGGCAGATGGAGCGCAGCACCTATTTCAAAACCCTGGTGGGCGGGGATGCCAAGCAAAAATGCTATCGGGAAGGTCTGATCGACTACCGGCTGCTGGTTTTCGAAAACCAGGCAGGGTACGGGGAGCGATGGCCGATCTGAAAAGCCGCCTGGGCCTCCTGAGATCCCAGATGATTTACTTGTGGAAACCGCTCAGCCGGCGCAGGCTGCGCCGATTCTACCGGCAGTTCGTCCGTCCGGGGGCCCTGAGTTTCGACATCGGGGCGCATCTGGGCAGCCGCAGCCGGGCGTTCCTGGATCTCGGCGCCCGGGTCCTCGCATTGGAGCCGCAGCCGGCGTGTGCCGCCTATCTTCGCAAGCGATGGGGCGGGGAGCCGCGGTTTACGTTGGTTTCCAAGGCCATCGGCGGGCAGCCCGGCTGCGCCAGCCTGCACATCAACCGCAGGAATCCCACCATCAGCACCCTGTCGCCGGTCGCTTGGAGAACGGCCATGGCGGCCGCCGCCATCCGGCGCGAACGCTGGGATGATCGGGTCGACGTGGAAGTGACCACCCTGGACGAGCTGATTGAAGGATATGGAGCGCCCGATTTCTGCAAGATCGATGTGGAGGGATTTGAAGCGCAGGCCCTTGCCGGTCTTTCGCGTCCGCTCCCGGCGCTGTCGTTCGAATTCATTAGTTTTGATATCGCCGGTGCGCTGGCCTGCCTGCGGCGGTTGACGGCCCTGGGCGACTATCGATTCAATTGGAGCCTGCGGGAGCGGCTCCGTTTGGAGAGCCCGGATTGGGTCCCTGCGCCCCGCGTCGAGCATATGCTCGACGGGCTGGGGTCTGGCGTTGTTTCAGGAGACGTATACGCCCGTCTGGGCCGATGACGGCGAGGATGCGGGCGGGGTGAAGCACGGTGCACCCGGCTGGGATTGTCGGTCCAGCGGGGTTCTGGTATGATATAGAAGCGGTTCGGGCGGATGCCCGCCCGCTGTCTCCGTCTACGGACATCAAGGAGGTTTCGTGCTCGCCAAGGTTCTCAGCAGTGCGGTGCTCGGAATCGATGCCTATCGGGTGGAAGTGGAGGTGGACATCACCTCCGGGCTGCCGGCGTTCGCGACGGTCGGGCTGCCGGAGGCGGCGGTCAAGGAGAGCCGGGAACGGGTCAAATCTGCCATCTCAAACTCCGGCTACCGCTTCCCGGACGACCGCATCACCGTCAACCTGGCTCCCGCCGACATCAAGAAGGAGGGCACCGGCTTCGATCTGCCCATCGCCCTGGGGATTCTGGCCGCGACGGGCATCATTCCGCAAGCGGCCGTTTCAAGCTATCTCGTACTGGGCGAGCTGTCATTAGACGGACGCGTCAAGCCGGTCAAGGGATCCCTGCCGATGGCGATCTCCGCCCGCCGGTCGGGGTTTCCGGCCATCATCGTGCCCTATGACAACGGGCTGGAGGCGTCGGTCGTCGAAGGCATCGATGTGCTGCCGGTCAAGACGCTCTCCGAGGTGGTGGAGATGCTGCGCGGCCAGCTCACCGTTGCCGCCGCGCGGGCGGACATCCAGGCTATCTTCAAACGGGATGGCGAGTTCGATGTCGACTACGCCGAGGTGCGGGGACAGGAGCACGTCAAACGCGCGCTGGAAATCGCGGCCGCGGGCGGCCACAACCTGGTCATGATCGGGCCGCCCGGCTCCGGCAAGACCATGTTGGCCAAACGCCTGCCGACGATCCTTCCGCCGCTCACCTTTGCCGAGGCCATCGAGACCACCAAGGTGTTCAGCGTGGTGGGCATGCTCGAAAAGGACCAGGCCCTGATCACGCGCCGCCCGTTCCGATCGCCGCACCATACCATATCCGATGCCGGCCTGATCGGCGGCGGCCATTTTCCCCGGCCGGGGGAAGTCAGCCTTGCGCATCATGGCGTGCTTTTTCTGGACGAGCTGCCGGAGTTCAAGAAGCACGTGCTGGAAGTCCTGCGCCAACCGCTCGAGGACATGAAAGTGACCATCTCCCGTGCTGCTTCCGCCCTGACCTACCCGGCGTGCTTCATGCTGGTGGCGGCCATGAATCCCTGCCCGTGCGGCTATTTCGGGGACCGCAAGCATGCCTGCCGCTGCAGCTACCCCCAGATCCACCGCTACCGCGCCAAGATCTCGGGTCCGTTGCTCGACCGCATCGACATCCACGTGGAGGTGCCGGCCGTTCCCTATGCGGACCTGCTGCAGGACTCCCAGAGCGAGCCGTCGGCCGAGATCCGGCGGCGCGTGACGCGCGCCCGGGAGGTGCAATCCGAGCGCTTCTGCCGCAGCCGCATCTTCTGCAACGCCCAGATGAGCAGCCGCCATATCCGCACCCATTGCCGGATCGACGAGGCGTCCCGCCGCCTGCTGGAAGCCGCCATCGATAAATTCGGTCTCTCCGCCCGGGCCTTCAATCGGGTGCTCAAGATTGCGCGCACCATCGCCGATCTGGAAAGCGCTCCCGACATCGGCGCCTCCCACATCTCCGAGGCGATTCAGTACCGCAACCTGGATCGGGGCACGAAGCTCGCGGCATGAAAGTCGCCGATCGCCTCCACGCGGATGAGGAGCGCATAGCCAAAGCAATCAGAGGCATACCGGGTGTGAAACGGGTCGAAATGATCGATTCACATGATCGCAAATTAGAGGCGTTCGTACCGAACATGGCGGCATTTCTCAGAAAATACTGGTTTTTTGGAGGCATTATCCTGGCAGTGCTGGGCGGACTCGGCCTTCGTGACGAGCACGTTTGGCTGCACGAATATGACATCCTGACCATCGGGATCTTCATCGCCTTCTTCATCACCGGGCTCACGCTTGACACTTCCCACTTGAGCATGGAGCTGCTGCAGCTTAAGGCGCCCCTGGCGGCCATGATCTCCTCCTTGGTTTTCATCCCGCTGCTTTCATGGCGGCTGGCCAGTTTCGTGTTTCCGTTGGAATACGTCCTCGGTGTTTGCATCATAGCAACCGCGCCTGTGACCGTAGTCTCCGGCACGGTGATGACCGCCTTGGGTAGAGGCAATATACCGCTGTCCCTCTTCATCTGTGTGCTCGGCAATTTTATCGGCGTTTTCACGATTCCCATTTCGCTGAAACTCCTGGTAGATGCGGGGGGCCATATCAACCTGCCGGTACTCAAAATGCTTTCGAGTTTGGTCGGCACGGTGCTGCTGCCCATTGTTTTGGGCAAGCTGACTCAATCACCGCTCAAGGCCTTCCGGTCACGATATAAACATGCGTTTTCGATTTTTCAGCAGGGCATCGTTCTTCTAATTATTTTTAATGCCGTCGCTGGTTCCGGCACCCATATCCGCGCTGCCGGTGCCTCCCTGCCGCTCCTTTTTGCATTTATCATTTGCCTGCATTCGTTGATTCTGGCCATGAATTTTGGAATTTCCAAGATCATCAGACTCGACCCGCCTTCGACCACGGCGTTCACCATCCATACTTCGCAGAAGACGCTGGCCGTTTCCTATCTGGTCTGGAGTGGATATTTTGCGAGCCAATACCCTCTGGCCTTGATCCCCGGGATTGTCTATCACCTGACCCAGATGATCATGGATACCTTTGTGGCAGAGAGGTTCAGAAAGTTCAGATAGACGATTTGCCGATCAAGGAACCGCTGAGCGGCTTCAAATCAATAACGGAAAGAGATCTCTAGGGGCGCAGGTTTTCTCGGTGGGGATGGCCTTTGAGCCGAGCGACGATCGAGGCGGTCAAGCAACCGATTCCCAGACTTCCGAAGGCCAGCCCCCATGCCAAGGGATCGGCCTTGCCTCCGGAGGCATCCAGCACGGCGCCGAAGACGAGCGGTGCGAGGAATCCGGCGCCAAACCCCCCGAAGGAGTAAACAGCCATGGCTGCCCCGCGCTGATGGAGGGGGGTGGTTGCTACCAGCCCTGCGGTCAGTGCCGCGGAATCCGACATGACCGCAATGAAATAGACCGCCAGCAGCAGCAGCATGAGCCACACGGGCCAGCCGGCGGAAAAACCGGCGAGCCAGGCCAGGGTCCCGGAAGCCATCATGACCACCGGGATGTATCGGCCTCTGCCCAAGCGGCCGGCGGTCTCGTTGCCGAAAATGCTGACGGGGATGCCCAGGAAATTAATGGCAGCCGCAGCCTCGGTCGCGCCCAGCGCCGGCGGCCCCGTTCGCGACAAGCCGTAGCCGAAGAGGATGAAGGCGACCATCCAAGACCGCAGTCCGAAGAGTTCCCAACAATGTGCCGCGTAGCGCAGCACGTACGATAGCACCGATCGGTCGCGCAGCACACTGAAACTGCCGGGCAGGCTCGGCCGGCGGCCGGTCAATCGGTTAGACGCCAGAGGCGCCAGGCCGAAAAAAACGATGAGCGCGGCTGCCAACGGGCCTGCCGCCAGCAGACCAAATGCCCAGTTCCAGGTCATCCCGCGGCCCAGCCAACCGGCAAGCAGCAGCGAAAGGCTGGTGCCGATCCCGAAGGTGCTGGTGTAGAAGGCGATGTATCGGCTCTGGCGCGGTCCGGTCACGCGGTCGGTGAGCGCCTTCAGCCCGGGCATGTAGGTTCCGCCCAGGCCGGCACCCGCCAGCGCCTGGAGCCCGGCAGCGCTGACGACCCCTTCCGCGAAAAATGCAAATCCCAGCGTGCTGACGGCCGCCAGCAGGCAGGAGCCGACGTGGATGCGGCGGGCATCGTAGCGGTCGGTCAGGCTGGACAGCACCGGCACGGCCGTCATGTAGCCTGCGAAGTAGGCTCCGCCGATGAAGCCCGCCTCGGAATTGCTGATGCTCCAGGTGTCGCGCAACAG